>SDBU01000423.1_pt1 | contig 59477 bp, 70 predicted proteins | sample 2277071 | NCBI WGS metagenome assembly SDBU01 (sample SAMN10397929, study PRJNA504765) | marine sediment metagenome | isolation source: marine sediment core GS08_GC12, 126 cmbsf | place: Arctic Ocean: Gakkel Ridge, Loki's castle | collected 2008 | reverse complement strand
AAAGAGAAAAATGTCATTTTCACTTTCCTCACAAATCAATGACTTGCGGTGCAAGTCATTGATTCGGGCGCCCCTCAATGGGCGCATTGATGACTTCATGCGAGGTCATCAACTTTACGTCTCCAGAATATACCGGGCCGCCTCGTTAAGATCAGTCACGACTGGAACACCAGAGGGGACAACTCCCTTGTCCTGTTTACCTGTCTTCACAAGCAAGGATCTGACCCCCGCTTCTGGGCCAAGGAGAACGTCCTGATCTGTATCACCGATTATCCACGAATTTGGCAGATCCACATTGAAATCAACCTCGGCCATTTGAACCATACCTGGAGCTGGCTTCCTGCAGGGGCATCCATCATCCGGCAGGTGCGGGCAAAAATAGAAACCGTCAAGAGCTACCCCAAGATCTGACAGTATCTGGAGCAACTTAAGATTTACGGCTACTGAATCCTCCAGGGAAAAATAGCCTCTGGCTATTCCTGATTGATTGGTAACTATCAGCAGGAGGTAACCGGCCTCCTTGAGCAGCATTAGGGCATCGTGTACTCCGGGGTAGAGAACCACCTTATCCGGGTCACCAAGATATCCAAGCTCATCGATGATCGTTCCGTCCCGGTCTAAAAAAACGGCAGGGCGTTTTTCAGGTTCAACGTTCAACGTCATGATTCAATATATTGGACTCATTCCCTTTATTACTCATATCAATGGGAAACATCCGGCAGTTTATGAAACAGCATTGCACCTCATCCTGATTCTCCAATGTCTGACCATATTCTTATTCACCTTGGACATTGGACGTTGGACCTTGGACTGGCTCATCACTATCATCAGGGGGTCTCGTCCTCCACCTGTCGTGAAGCCAGGTCCATTGCTCCGGGTGCTCCCTGATCACTTTCTCGGTCCATGAAGTATAAGCTTCGGTACGTTTCAAAACATCCAGCTCCCTGTCCACTATCTCGGGCGTTATTATCGGTTCTTCAATAACGACACGGTGTCGTCCGCCCTCCCTGAAGGTATACACGGGGATGACAGGGGCTCCGATGCGTCGCGCCAGGACAGCAAGGCTGCTCAATGTACAAGCTGCCCTTCCAAAAAAGGGAACGAACACACCATCTTCGAGTAGAGCGTTCTGGTCGAGAACAAAACCTACTATTCCTCCTGATTTCAGTTGTCTTAGTATCCCGCCCATGGACCCGGAGCCGAGGAAAATTTTTATACCGGCAGCTTCCCGATATCCCATCCACATCCTGTTCAGGGCACTGATCCTTGTCACCTTGGTTATGAGTGAAATGGGATATCCCCTCGCTGCCAGGGAAGCGGCCAACAGGTCCCAGTTGCCCAGATGCGCTGACAGGAGCAATACTCCCTTACCTTCCGAAAGCGCTGTTCGCAGATTCTCCTCTCCTGTATACTCCACAAGCCGGGAGAGCTTTTCAGCGTCAAGTGAGGGGAAACTAAAGAACTCCGCCAAAAATATTCCCAGATTCGCAAAGGATTCTCTGGCAAGAATCTCCAGTTGATCAGATGACAACTCCGCTCCCAGGGCATGCTTGAGGTTATTTAGCGCTATTCCTCTTCTTTTGGTAGAAAAACGGAAACTCGCTAGCCCCAACCACCTCCCAAGCCTGTGGCTGGCAGCATCCGGCAATATCCTGAAAACAGCACTTAACAAACTCAATGTTAACGAGGCTAATCCGTATACTAACCTGTTTTTAGTCAAACTCTTTCTCCAGAAGGGAAAAAATTTCCCCCAGAACGATCTCTTTACCTTCAAGGAAAACCGGGTCTGCAATCAGTGCATAGCACTCGATTCCAGGGTCTTGTCCCGGCCATCTCACCATGTCCTTTTCGGTAGTCACAAGGGCTGTGGCACCGAGAGATCCTGCCAGGCGTTCAAGTTCCTTAACATCTATGAGGTTATAAATATGGTGGTCACTGAACCGGACAGATTCTATCATCTCACCGGGAAGGTTTCCTGCCAGGTTCTCGAAGGATGCTGGATCAGCGATCCCCGAAAAGGCAATAAATCGGCAACCTGCGAGTTGATCTGTCGGAAGTAATGTCTCTGACGTCCCGCGGACCAAACCCGTGGTGCGATAATCCGTCCAGCAAACCGGGGCATCTGTGAACGCTGATATATGATCAGAAAAGGCATCGTCCACATTGGCGGCCTTGGTAACTATTACGAGATCGGCATCCGCCAGCCTGCCGGCAGATTCTCTCAGAATCCCGGCTGGAATTAATTTTCCGTTTCCCAAACGTCTCCTGTTGTCAAGAGTGACAATATCGAGGTTCCTTTTCAAAGGGTAATGCTGAAATCCGTCATCCATTATGAATATATCCACCTCACGGTCGCCCTGGGCAGTTTCCGCCGCGTCGTATCTATTGGCAGATATATAGACAGGCAGTCCCGTACGCTTGAAGATTAAACATGGTTCATCTCCATATTGTTCCGGATCCGGATCATTTTGCCCCTTTAATCCTCCAAGAATCCTGGTGCTGCTTCCCTTTCTGCCGTAACCTCTGCTTAATACAGTTACTTTTATCCCCCTGTCCTTCAGGATGCCTGCAATCCACATAACGATCGGCGTTTTACCTCCGCCGCCCACCGCAATATTACCCACACTCACTACAGGTGGACCCACAGATCTGCTTCTTCTTATTCCCACGGAGAACAGCAACCGGTTCAGGGTGATGACAGCACCAAAAAGATGGGACAGGACTGTGAGCAGGATGGCCACCACCGGCCCCGGGTTCTGTGCGTACTTCTCTATGCCTCTCCTGTCCAAAGCAGCATTCCCTCAAATTTGATCAATATAGATCTTTAGGCATTTAGTCGACTTCCTGCTGAACTAGCAACTTTCAACTATTCTATTAGTCCAGTGGTTCTGCTTCATCAATAAGCATGATCGGAATACCGTCCTCAACCCGATACCTTATGCGACAGCCTCCGCAAACAATTCCTTTTCCATCCTCTTCCAGCTCAACCTCGCCCTTGCATTTCGGACAGGCCAGAATATCCATCAATTCCTTGCTAACCGTCATAACTTTCTCCTTTTCAGGCACTTGCTGTATTTGTATGTTTCAAGTTGTTGGTTGTTGTTTTCGAGATTCGAAATTCGACATTCGATATACGATATACGTTACTGTCAATTCGGGTTTCCTGTAGGTGTTGATTGTTAATTAAACTGTAATCAATTTCGAATTTCCAATATCGATTCTCGTTCATCTGAGCACTAACAATTTTCAACTTGATTTATACCCTGCAACTCTATCCGCCGCCGCCTGCAGTTTTAGAAGTTCTTCCTGAAGCATGATACAGTCACGCTTGACCGCTTCCTCACTGAGGTCGCTATCCAGGTATATCGGTTCACCGTATGCTATCACTCCGCGGCTGAAGGGATACGGGAATAGAAATTTATCCCATGCCTTGCTGAATATGTGAGCCGGTTTTGCCGATGAGGTTAGAGGGAGTAGTGGAGCACCGGTCTTTTTCGCGAGATATACGGCTCCAGGTTTGACTACATGAAGAGGTCCCCGCGGACCATCCACTGGAAAGGCAGCATGATAACCGTTCTCAAAAAGTTTTTTCAGGCCTATCATGGCCCTTGCACCGCCCCTGGAAGATGACCCTCGTACAATTTTGAAGCCCAATCTTGTCAGAACCCTTGTTAATATCTCACCATCACGGCTCGGACTGACAATCCCACAATACTTGTAGCCTTTAAGGTGACCCAGGATAAGAAACATCCGCCCATGAAAGAAAACGACTATCGCTTTCTTCCCGGTGGACTCCAGACGGTCAAATGCTTCAACTCCTGATACTTTTAAGGAAGCGACCCAGTAGATTATTCGTAATAGGGCCCTGAAAAATTGAGGCACTATCCAGCCAGCTACTCCCAGCCTGTCCGATGTTTCTTCAGATGGCATATTCTGCCCTCCAATCAAATCTGACAGATATCCATATCAGGTCCATGGTAAACCGAATAATCTGCAACAAATTCCGAACATGGCGAAAATACGGGCCACTCTGCTGGAGAGGCATATTACTATTCAAACATCATTCACCCTCTGTTTTCATATTCCAGTTCTCCGGGAAAAACAGAGAAGACACAATGAGGAGCGTTCCTCTAGCCGTCATCCTTCACAAGCAGGGAATACAGGCGAGCGTATTCACCGCCAAGTCCGATAAGTTCCGCATGTTTTCCGGATTCTGATATCTTTCCATCTGTAACGACCAGAATTCTGTCGGCATTACGCACAGTGGAGATCCTGTGTGCGATTACTAAAGTCGTTCTGCCTCTCATTAAGTTCTCAAGTGCTTTTGCTACAAGGTATTCTGATTCGGTATCCAGGGACGAAGTTGCTTCATCAAGGATCAATATGGGAGAATCCTTTATTATTGCCCTGGCTATGGAGAGTCTCTGGCGCTGGCCTCCGGATAGTTTGGTTCCTCTTTCACCTATAACCGTCTCAAGGCCTTCCGGCAGCGAGGCGATGAAGTCTTTAGCGTATGCAGCTTCAATAGCCTTTTTCATAGCCTCTTCACTGACATTGTCCTTCCCGTAACAGATGTTGGCCCTGACTGTATCGTTAAAAAGGATCACCTCCTGGGAAACAATTGATATCTGCTCCCTGAGGCTCTTCTGTTTGACGGATCGCACATCGTAACCGTCTATCCTGACAGCCCCTTCTTCAACATCAAAAAACCGGGGGATCAGATTCACCAGTGTTGATTTTCCACCCCCGCTTACCCCCACAATTGCAAGCCTCTCACCGCTGCTGATCTCAAGGTTTATATTTCGCAGGACCCAGTCTTTACCATATCGAAAGCTGACGTTCTCGAACTGAATCCGGCCATCTACTTTTTGAAGATCTATTGCATCCGGCGAGTCGCAGATATCCGGAGAAGTATCTATAACCTCAAACACCCTTTCCGCCGCGGCAATTCCTGCCTGGATCAGATTATTCACATTGTTCAGTTGTTTGACTGGATCGTACATCATGAACAGAGCGGCCAGAAAAGAGAAAAATTCCCCTACCGTCATGCTTCCCCTCATTACCAACAATCCACCCACCCATATAATGAGAGCCGCAGACGCTCCACCAATAAATTCTATGACAGGATTGGATAGAGCTCTTATTTTCTGTATTTTGAGGGAAGCGTGCACCAGAAGCTCGTTCTCTTCCCGGAACTTGGCCATCTCCTTTTCTTCTGTTCCGAAGGCTTTTACCAACTCGACCCCTGAGATATTTTCCTGCAAAAGTTTATTCAACTCACCGATCTGTTCCTGGCTTTTTGTGCTCGCCGTTTTCAGCTTGCGTCCAAACCGGACCATTGGGTAAAAAGCCAGGGGTGTGCTGATGAGAGCAATAACTCCCAGGTACGGGCTGCGATAAATTACCACCCCGGCCAGAGCGATAACTGTAAAAACATCTCTGACAGCAGCGGTCAAAGCATTGGTTATGGCGTTCTGAATTTGAGAAACGTCGTAGGTCACTCTGGACATCATTATCCCGGTGGGCGTATCGGTAAAGTAAGATAGAGAGAGCCTTTGATAGTGGGCATAAAGATCGTTTCGGATATCCCTCACGATCTTGATGCCGGCTTGGCTCATCAGGTAGGCCCTGAAGTATCGGCAGATTCCTCTGAAAAAGTAGATCACAACGAGGGCTATGGGTACCAGGACCAGCATCGTCCTGTCTTTGCTGATAAAGACATCGTCCAGGATATTCTTGAAAAGGAGCGCAGCTGCCGCTGAAGTTGCGGCTAAACCCAGCATGGCAAGTGTCGAAATGGCAAGTATTCCAAAATATGGCCTGGCATACCGGAGGAGGCGGCGATATATCTGTATGGAGTGTCTATCAGTTAATTTCATTTCCCTGCCTCAATCACTTCAAGAACCGCCTCAGCGGCAAGCCTTGAAGCCCCTTCACCCTTCAGGCTGAGCCTGACCTCCTGTGCAGCTTCCAGGTACGATGTGCGGGCATCGTTACTGGCCAGCAGGCCGAGAGCTTCCCTGGCAAGCCTCTCTGGAATAGCCTGGTGTTGGAGAAGTTCGATGACAACATCCTTTCCGGTCAGAAGGTTGGGCAGGCTTACCCTTGGGACATTCAACAGCCTCATGCCCAGAAAATAGGTCAGCCAGGAGGTCTTATAGGCTACAACCTGCAGAGCGCCCAGCAGAAAGGCTTCAAGGGTTGCAGTTCCGGAAGCTACAATGGAGACATCAGCTGCCTGAAGAACCGCTCTCGATTCACCCTCGATGACATCTACATCGAGTCCACTATCCTGAATAATTTGGACAAGCATCTCCTCAGAGACCGTGGATGCGCGCGGCAGGAAGAATCTTACAGGTCCATCCAGTTCCAGTGAGATCAGTTTTGCAGCCTGCAGAAAGACAGGCAGCATCTTCTGTATCTCGGCCGGCCGGCTTCCCGGCAGAATACCGATAATGGTTTCTCTGCCGTTAATGGAAAATCTTTCGCAGAACTGTTTAAAACCCGTATCATCTTTGAGAAAATCCACGATCGGATTACCGACGTACTTTACCGGGACTCCCTGCGACCGATAAAATTCCTCCTCGAAGGGGAAGATAGCAAGTATCCTGTCAACACTCTCCCGGAGCTTCTTTATTCTACCTTTTCTGGATACCCACAATTTGGGGGCCACATAATAAACGACGGGGATCCCCAACTCTTTGGCCTTACCTGCCAGGTTTATATTCATACCTGGAAAATCTATTACGATAAGGCCATCCGGCGGGTTAGCCTTAAGATTGCTGACAAGTTTATTCCTTATTTTCATAAGGGGAACGATCTTGGCAAGCACTTCAGCTATACCCATAACTGAAAGATCCTTGATATCCACGACAAGATCCACTCCTGCCTCTGCCATGGCATCTCCACCGACACCATAAACGGTCAGATCCGGAACCATTTCCTTAAGTGACTTGACAAGACGGCCGCCATACATATCTCCTGAGGCCTCGCCAGCAATGATCATCAGGCGCTTGCTCACAGGAGGCCCTCCAGAGTATCTTCATCAGCTGAAACCAGTACTACTCTATTCTTCCGGCACAGCCGCAGTATTTCTTCCCGGTTTAGCAGAATGCACTTGCCAGCCTCAACAGCGAGAAGTTTGCCGCCTGCCTCTGCCATCGCCTGAATAGTCTTCGGCCCAACCGTGGGGACATCAAACCTGAAATCATGATTGTCCGCAGATACCTTTACCACCACTATCCCATCCCCTGCCAGACCTCCTGCACGGCAGATCGTATCATCTGTGCCTTCGACGGCCTCAACAGCGACCACCGACAGGTTCTTGACAATTACCGTCTGTCCAATATCCAGTCTTGCCATTTCTTTTGCGATCTTCCAGCCAAAGGCAACATCTCTCATCTGGGCATCATTTGGTTGCTTATCCGTTAATAACCCGGCCTCCGGGAGAAGATCTGGTGCAAACCGGGTTGTTTCCGCTATGAGAAATCCCTCACTTTCAAAAGCATCCGTCAGCCCCCTGAGGATGGTGTTCCCCCTGAAATCGTTGAGTCCGGCAAGAACACCTCCCAGCTTTTCATCGACAGGGCTCGATCCCATATGACGAATATGGTCGATCTTCCCGGCCAGCAGGAGATCTTTTACCCCGGCTTCTTTCAGCCCATCGACCATTTCCTGAAACTGTCCAACCTGATACCAGCACACGGCTCTACCAGGCACTTCGATGTCTGAAGAGGTCTCTCCCACGAGAGCGACTATGTAGAGCCTGCGACCAGTGTTCTCAATAGCTGAGGCAAGAACCAACGGCAGTTCACCGTATCCGGCCACAATACCCACCGGAGCGGTGGCGGCTGTCATCTGATCACGCCTCTCTCAGAACTGCTGATAAAATCCACAAATTGGTCCACTTCGGGAGAAGCGGGACCATTTTCGGCGATTTTTTCCACTGCATTTTCCAACAGAAGGGATGATTTGAAAATGATCCTGTATACGACCTTAAGCGCAGCCAGGGATTCTTCGCTAATATTACTTCGCTTTATCCCGGTGATATTCAGCCCGGACAGTTTTGCGCGAACGCCCTGGACAGTTGTGTATGGTGCCACGTCCATGCTCACGTAGGAATGCGCCCCTACCATTGCCAGAGAGCCAATTCTACAAAACTGGTGTATTCCTGTCATCCCACCGAGAACGGCATTGTCCTGAATCTCGACATGACCCGCAAGGGTGGCCTGATTCGCCATTATCACTCCATCTCCGATCTGGCAATCGTGGGCTATGTGGCAGTAGGCCATGACCAGAATACCGTTTCCCAGCCGCGTTACCATCCCGCCACCTTCAGTACCTTTATTGATAGTGACACATTCCCTTATCGTATTATTGTCACCGATCACCAGTTCACTGTCCTCTCCACCGTACTTCAGGTCCTGAGGCACTGCTCCCACTGACGCGTACGGAAAAATCCGGTTGTCCCGGCCGATCGTCGTTCTGCCCTCAAGCACCACATGAGACTCGATGACGGTCCCGGAACCGATCTTAACGTGGGGCCCTATGATCGAGAAAGGTCCGATCTTCACACCGGTGTCAAGTTCTGCACCCAGATGCACGATCGCCCTCGGATCTATTAACGCTTCCTTACTTTTTGCCGGCATCAGTCATCCTGCCCCGAAGGTCCGGTATCACTTTCCCTGTCAACCAGCATGGCCTTGATCTCAGCCTCGGCCACCAGTGTATCTTCGACGTAAGCCTTGCACGAAAAGCCCCAGACGGTCTTCCTCCCCCTGGTGATCGTAACCTCACTGCGGAGCTGGTCCCCGGGTACAACAGGTTTCCTGAATTTGACCTTATCCATCCCCAGGAAGTAGACGACCTTTTTCTGGATCTCCTTTTCCAGTTCCTCCTCACTCGCGGAAGAAACAAAGGCAAGGACACCTGCGAGCTGCGCCATTGATTCGATGATCATGACGCCCGGCATCACGGGGTGGCCCGGGAAGTGACCCTGGAAAAACTCCTCGTTAAAAGTCACGTTCTTGATACCTACCGCCTTCTTATTAGGTTCCATTTCAACTATCCTGTCGATCATCAGGAATGGGTACCTGTGGGGCAATATCTCCATTATCCGCCTGACATCCATGGTCTTTCCTCTCATTTTTCGCCCTCTTTGAGGCTTGTTAACTCCCTTTCCAACTTCCTGATCCTCTTTCTCATTGAATCAAGTTTGCGTTTTAGAACAGAGGTTTTCCTCCATTCCATTGCGTCCACTGCAGGGAACCCGGCGACACTGGCTCCAGGAGGTATGTCATTAAGAACTACGGACGCTGCCAAAATGGTCGCTCCTTCGCCCACTTTAATATGTCCGACTACTCCAGACCGACCGGCCATGGTAACATTGTCCTCGAGGGTCACACTGCCTGCAAGACCCACAAAGGACACGAGCATGCAGTCCTTCCCGATCCTTGAATTATGCCCAACCTGTATCAGGTTGTCCAACTTGGTTCCATCGCCGATCACAGTCTTGCCCATTACGGCCCTGTCAATAGTACAGCAGGCCCCTATCTCAACATCGTCACCTATCTCTACTATCCCCGCCTGAACGATCTTCCTGTAGCGTGATCCATCTCTGGCAAAACCGAAACCATCGCTGCCGATCACGGTCCCGCTAGCGACAATAACCCTGTTTCCAATACGGACGCTGTGCTCGAGCACGACATTGGGATGTATCAAACAATCGTCTCCTACTACTGCGCCCGGGCCTACGTAAACACCCGACATCAGGGTTGTTCTGTCACCCACTGAAGCACCCTCCCTCACCACTGCGAAGGGCTGTATACTCGGATCAGCACCGATCCTTGCCGTCTCATGTATAGAGGCCTGGGGGCTGATACCCGTTCCCGTGTATCCCTCGTCATGAAAAAGCTCCATCACGACAGCAAAGCCAAGGTAGGGATCGTCAACCTTTATCAGGTTCCTGTCCTTAATATCTATATCTCTTGCGACTATTATTCCTGATGCTCCGGTCCCTTCCAGTTCCTCCCTGTACCTGGGATTGGAAAGGAATGACAGGTCTTCGGGTCCTGCTTCATCCAGAGACTTGATTCCCGAAACTTCAAGGGACCCATTCCCCACCAGATCACCATCGAGGATATCGGCAATTTGAGAAAGGGTATATTTCTTCACTAGTTAGCTCCGCCTGCCTGATAATTCTCATTATAGATCCTCACAACCCGCTCTGTCAGGTCAAGGGTCTGCAAAGAAAAGATAACTCCGCTGCTGCTCTTTTCCAGGATCACCGTATAACCTTCTTCGTCGCCGATCTCTCTGGCGATCTTCACAAGCCCGCTAAGGATCCTGGTGGAGAGGGCCTGGTTCTCCCTCTCCTCCTCCCGCTTGGAGGCGGTCAGAAAGTCAATGATCTCCTTTTTCTTGTCACGATAGCTATTTTTGAGCTCCTCGATCGCATCTTCAGACAGCACAGGACTTTTTAGCTTTTCCTCCATAGCTTCCAGCTCAGACTGCATTTTATCCAGCTTGCTCTGCTTCACTTCATGTTGCTGCTTCAGGCTGGTCTTTGCAGCCATACCTTCTGATGTTGCGTTAAGGGCTTTTTGAAGATCAATAACTCCAATTTTGACTATCGACGCTGCCGATACCATCCCGGGCATTACCAGGAGAATTGCGGCCGATACCACTAAAAGTACCGTTCTCCTATGTATATTCATCTCGTTATTTCCTCCTCTTTATTATTGTTATTGTCGCAAAAAGTCCGTGAGCGCTTTTTGCTCCTCGGGAAGGGAAAAGCGTCGTTTTCCCTTCCCTCACGGATCAATGACTCAAGGTTTATGTCATTGATCCGGGCGCCCACACTCGGGCGCGGCTTGCGGTGCAAGTCATTGATTTGGGCGCCCTGAAATGGGCGCTTTGATGACTTTGTTGCGAAGTCATCATTATTCTACCTAAGAGCCTGATAAGGTTCTCCGACAGGCTCCTAGAAAAGGGTTCCGATGGAAAATTCCCAACCGGGATTTTCTTCACCCGGCTTCGGATCCAGATTGAACCCCCACTCCATTCTGAGCAGACCCAATGGGGAACCCCAGCGGAACCCGAAACCAGCCCCCTTCCTGAGGTCTCCCAGATTGATCTCTTCATTATCTTCCCATACATTTCCTGTATCGAAGAAAACAACTCCGTATATCTTCGATTCTCTTACGAGAGGATACTTTATTTCAAAGTTTATCAGAAACGATTTGCTACCGCCAAGGGGTTCGCCGTCCTCGTCTAAAGGCCCGACCGAACGATATTCGAAACCTCTCAGTGTGTTCAGGCCTCCCATGAAGAACCTCTCAGCAACAGGCACACTGTCTCCGTCGTACATATTGATCAGCCCTATCTCAGAGTGAACAGAGGAGACAAAATCTCCGTAGATCGGCAGGAAATAGCTTCCCTTCAGTACTGTCCGAACAAAGTCATTAGTTCCACCCAAGGGCCCTCCTGCCGCCTCCACGGAGGAGCTCAGGACAAGGCCCGTCCTCGGATCCATGGGGAAATCCCTCGTGTCATACTTAAGGCCCAGGGTTACAGAAGAGGTCGTGGTGGTCCCTTCCTGTTCCTTGATAAGGTTGGACGCATCAGTATCGATCTCCGACACGGTGGATTCGGCTCTCCGGTATTTAGCGGAAATGGAGGTCGCATCAGAAAACCGGTATCCAATCCTGAAGCCGCCGCCTTCGCTGTCCAGAGTATAGTTGGAGTACTCGCGGGTATTGTCGAAAAGATCCAGAGTGAGGGAGTAATCCCCTGAAAAAAGTCTCGGCTCTGTGAAAGTGATACTGTACGAACTCTTTTCAGAACCGAATTCGGTGCTCAGATTCAGCCGCTGGCCTCTTCCGAACAGGTTTCCCTGGGAAAGGGAAACCGTTCCTATCAGGCCGTCAATACTGGAATAGCCAAATCCGGCCGTAAATGTGCCGCTTGTGCCTTCCAGCACCTTCACGATCAGATCTGCCTCGTCGTTTCCTACATCAGTGACCCTGATAGCAACATCATCGAAAAACCCGAGAGACCTGATGAACCGACGAGAATCGTCTATTTTTTTCTGGCTGAAAAAATCCCCTTCTGTCAGGCGCATCTCACGCCTGATAACGTAATCTCTCGTTTTGAAATTCCCCCTGATCTTTATCCAGCGTATCCGAACAAGGGGCCCTTTTGCCAGGCTCATCTCAAGATTGATGAGATTCTTTTCAGGATCCTTTACAAACCGTGGTTCCACCTTAGCTCTGGCGTGACCAATATCCCTGTAAACGCCCTCTAACGACTTGACATCATTGAGAAGGGCACTCCTTTCAAAAACGACTCCCGACTTCAAATCCGTACGACCCCTTGCGTCCAGCGCATTGTCGTCCCACTCCCCTGTGAAGCGTACGTCTCCCACCGTGTACTGGGGGCCCTCATGAACCCTGATGGACACATACAGGCCCTCTCCCTCAGGGTGCACCTTGACCTCCGGTTCATCAACAACTGCATCAAGATAGCCGTGTTCCATATACAGAAGCTGGATCCTGATCAGATCATCCTTTATCTGATCCTTGAGGAATACCCCTGAGCTTGAGATCAACGACATCGGTCCTTTTTCCCGAACCGTCATTATCTTCGTAATAGTGTGATCGTCGATATTCCTGTTCCCAAGGATATCGATCTCGGCAATGAGAGACTTTCCGCCTTCTCCAACGATGTAGACCAGACGCACTCCTGTTTCAGTTTCCTCAGTTTCCGGGGTGATCTCAATGTCATAAAATCCTGCTTTACGGTAGACATCTTTCATGGCCTCCAGTTCAGCAGGAAGATCGGCCCGATTGTAGAAACTGAAAGCTTTCATCTGCAAAACCTTGGAAAGGTCAGAATCTGAAACATCTTTATTGCCCCTGAACCGAACATTTCTAATCAAAGGGTACTCTTGTACGCTCACCTTGACTACGACGCCGTCGGGAGTCTCCTTCTCCTGAATTGCCACCCGGGAAAATGCTCCCAGGCGGTACAGTGCTTTGACATCGCGGGTGATCAGGGAATCATCCCAAAGATCGCCCGCTTTGAAGGAAAGCGTCCTTTCGATACTTGTCCTGTCGACCCTGACATTACCTTCAACTTCAATGGAGATCACGAACGCAGGTTCGGCAGCCGATGTTGATGGAACCACTGCTGCTGCGAATATGGTCAGAAATAGGAATGTCACCAATGACCTTGCTGAAACCAACTTTTATCAATCCTCCGGATTTAGCAAACCGTTATTTATGATGAATCGGGCATGGAATTTTTCAGCCAACTCGCGGTTGTGAGTAACCACAAGGAAGGAGGTTTTCATCTCGCTGTTGAGTTCCAGGAACAGGTCTTCCACAGAACGGGCGGTAACAGAGTCCAGATTGCCAGTTGGTTCATCAGCAAGAACGATGTCAGGATCATTCACCAGAGCCCTCGCCACGGCGGCTCTTTGCTGCTCTCCACCTGAGAGCTCGCCAGGTCTATGCTCCATCCTGGCTGAGAGGCCGACGCGATCCAGGATATATTCAGCCCTCTGTGCTACTTTTTTCCGATCCGCACCTGAAATGATCCCCGGGAGCATCACGTTTTCGATACACGTGAACTCCGAGAGCAGGTAATGCATCTGAAAAACAAATCCGATCTTCCGGTTTCTGAAAGCAGAAAGCTCCTGTTCGGAGAATTGGAAAATATCTTCCCCACCCACGAGGACGGTACCTGCAGTGGGGGTGTCAAGCCCCCCGGTGATGTGAAGGAAGGTGCTCTTGCCGGCACCTGATGCTCCAAGGATCCCGGTTATTTCTCCCTTGCGCAGGACAAAGTCTACTCCGCGAAGCACCTCTATGGTCTGGCCGCCTTTCCGAAAGGATTTTATCAGACCTTTCACCTCGAGAACGGGCCTGGATATCGACTCACTCATAGCGAAGGATCTCCACCGGATTGAGTGTGGCTGCCTTGCGGGCAGGATAGATGATTGCAGCGAAAGTTACCCCTATTGCTGCAAGGCATATTATGGCTACGTCAAGGGGGACGACCTTGACCGGTAGTGTGGTGACATAGTAGACACTGCTCGGCAGTTCCACGAACTGGTACCGTGCAAGTATCCATGAAAGGCACAATCCGAGCACAAGCCCCAGAAAAGTTCCTACTACTCCAATAACCAGCCCCTCAAGCATGAAGATCTTTCCAATGGAGTTTCTCGTAGCCCCCATTGCTTTCAGGATTGCTATCTCCCGGCCTTTTTCCATTACAACCAGGATAAGAGTTCCGACAATATTAAATGCGGCCACAACAATGATCAGTATCAGGATAACGAACATTGTTATCTTCTCGAGTTTCAGGGCGGAAAAGAGATTCTTGTTCATCTCTCTCCAGTCCCTCACCCAGTAGGCATATCCCAGGACGGACTGGATCTGCTTTACTGTCTGCTCCGTACTGTAAATATCCTTAACCTTTACGGCCACACCAGTAACATCGCTGCCCATATCGAAGAAGGCCTGTCCCGCTTCCAGACTCACAAGTACAAGACCAGTGTCATATTCGTACATCCCGGTTTCAAATACTCCCTCTACCGTGAACCGCTCCATAAGCGGGATCATCCCGAAAGGAGAGGAGATCTCCGACGGCGAAACGAGAGTCACCTGATCGCCGACCCTGACACCGTGAATACGAACCATTTCGATGCCGACAACAATACCGTTCACAGAAAGATCGTCAAGTGAGCCCCTTACCATGTTCCTTGCAAGATCATTTACCTGTCCTTCTCTGACCGGATCTATCCCTCTCACAACGACGCCAGTTACTTCTCCGTTAATCTTGAGGAGTGACTGGCCCATGACATAAGGTGAAAGAGCAACTACCTGATCGTTCTCGCCTATTTTCCCGATCACTGATTCATACTCCGATATTCCCTCGGCACTCTGCACAAGAATGTGGGATGTAGTTCCAAGTATGCGGTCCTTCATGTATTCGGAAAACCCTGTCATTACAGAGATAACTGTGATCAAAGCAGCTACACCCAAAGCAACGCCCAGGATCGAGATAACCGTGATCAGGGAAACAAAGGCATGCCTGCGGCGGGATTTGAGGTGACGCAGGGCCACCATCCACTCAAAGGAAAGTTTCAAAGATCACCTCACGTCTGTTCTTTTCTCTGATGGGGAAACAGAATTACATCCCTGATCGAGGCGGAATCAGTGAGCAGCATCGTCAATCGATCGATTCCTATTCCTTCACCTGCTGTGGGGGGAAGACCGAATTCAAGCGCACGGATGTAGTCCCAGTCCATCATGTGCGCTTCTTCGTCACCGGCTTCTCGTTCACCTACCTGCTGTTTGAACCGATCTTCCTGATCCCTTGGGTCATTTAACTCTGAAAAACCGTTGGCAACTTCCATTCCGGCAATGAAAAGTTCGAAACGCTCTGCGACATCAGGATCATCGTCGCTCCGCCGTGATAGTGGTGAGACATCGATGGGATAGTCATAAACGAAGATCGGTCCAGTGAGATCCGCCTCCACGAACTTTTCGAAGATCTTTTGGTGGATCTTGCCGAGAGAGTCCCGGCTGTCAACGGGTACATCTTTTTCCTTTGCGAATTTCAAGGCCTGAGCACGATCTTTTAGATGCTCGTTTCCTAATCCTTCAACATCCAGAAGACATTCTGCGAATTTTTTTCGCTGGAAAGGTCTGGCAAAATCGATTTCGGCTGACTGGTAGGTTACCTGTCGGCTGCCTGTCGTGCGCTCGACCACGTGCCCGAAAAGCTCTTCGGTAAAATTCATCATGTCGTGGTAATCAGCATAGGCCATATAGAATTCCAACATCGTGAACTCGGGATTGTGCATTGTGGAGATTCCCTCGTTCCTGAAGTTCCTGTTTAGTTCGTAGACCCTTTCGAATCCGCCAATAACCAGCCGTTTCAGGTAGAGTTCGGGCGCTATCCTCAAGTACAGGTCCATATCCAGGGTGTTGTGGTGTGTTATGAAGGGTCTGGCAACAGCACCTCCGGGAATAGGCTGCATCATGGGTGTTTCCACTTCCATGAACCCATTTCCGTCAAGATATTCCCTTATATTGGAGATCAGATCGCTCCTCAGTCGGAACACCTCCCGAACCTCAGGATTTGCTATGAGATCCACATACCTCTGCCGATACCGGATCTCCACATCCTTTAGCCCGTGCCACTTTTCGGGAAGGGGCCTGACGGACTTGGTGAGCAGTATTATTTCCGAAGCGAGAATAGTGAGCTCACCGGTCTTCGTAACGAAAGGAGTACCGGTAACACCTATTATGTCACCAATATCCCACTGTTTGAACTCCTCGAAGACCTCATCTCCAAGATCATCTTTCTTGATGAATACCTGGATACGTCCAGACGAATCTTCAGTGTGAATGAAGGCAGCCTTGCCGAAACTTCTGATGGCCATTACCCTGCCGGCGAGGACATATGTATTCTGAGTACTCTCAACCTGCTGGGGGCTTTTTCCCTCCATATCCTGATGGATATCCCGGGCCATATGTTTCCTCTGATATCTTGTGACATACGGATTCAGCCCAAGATCCCTGATCTGCTTTACTTTTTCCCTACGAAGCTTATGAAGTCTGTTTTCGCCATTCTTTTCCATGACGGTTCTCCAGTCAAAATTCCTATAAGATCTTTGAAATTAAACGCTTAAAGTTAGTCGACACCGGAAATTTCGTCAAGGCTTTTCGTTTTTTTCCGTAAGGGCAAAGTCCCTTGACCCAGGACCCACGACCCAAGTAACTGAATTCAATCTACTACGTAAAACGAGCCATAGAATTCTGATCCGTATCACACCCTGTGTTAATCCTCGAAACGGTAAAACGGGGCCAGAGCAAATTGATCTGAATACCCATGTATTCAACTTTCTGAATAACTTAAAGTATATTTTTAACCGCTAGATGTAAGCCTTTTAAATTATTGGATTTTTAGTGGGACTTATTTTATAAATTATCACAGTCGCGATACGGATAACACACCTTTACTGTATACTGGACTGCAAGGTTTAATGTAATGTGTTTCAACTCGAGACAAGAGACTCAAGACTAGGGACTGATAAATCCTCTATCGCCTGAATAGATTAAAAAGCACAGTGAGCAGCACGCTGAGTACTATGGATGTGGCGAGGGGAAAATAGAATGTAAAGTTCTTCTTTCTGACTATGATATCTCCGGGAAGCCTGCCTATCCACGGGATACGGGGAGCGACCAGCATAAGCAAGCCCGCTAGTACAAGACAGCCTCCGAATATTATCAGAACCCTGCCGAGTGAGCCGAAAGGACTCATTTAACCAATCTCTCCATCATTCTGGCAGCTTCCCTGTTCATTCTGTTCTCGTGTGTGCCCTTCCAGTAAACCCTGTCGCATCCGGAACACTTCATAAACCGGCTACAGGTCCTCAGGACGTGGGGGGGAACCTCTTCCTTTACGTTTTCACCGGATATTTCAATCAAGCCGCCGTTACACTGTGTACATCGGCACAGGAATTTGTATCCGGCACCTGACTCTGATAATAGCCGGGCTATCGAAAGAAATTCTTCCCAGTATCCATCCCCTGTCACCATCCAGACTGAAATACCCAAGCCGTCCACCAGTTTTCTGTTTTTCGTCAACAGAATCCTGGATTCAGCCTTGCAGCGATACATAAGCTCACCCATGTCTACATCTGAATAGTACTCAGTGTCCAGACCCAGCATTCTAAGCTTTTTTGCAAGGGTACCGAGCATGGAATCGGCAATAAAGCGTACTTCGCAGTTGACCGGCGGTAGATCGTTGCTGATCTGTGACATTGATAGGGTCGTAAAAAGTCCATCCATGGCTTTTTACTCTACAGAAAGTGAAAAGTGTCATTTTCACTTTCTTCACAAATCAACAACTTGCGATGCAAGTCATTGATTTGGGCACCCCTAAATGGGCGCGTTGATGACTTTTTTACAAAGTCATCAACATTAAATATCCATGCGGTGGATCTTGACGAAGGAATCCAGGATCGCGAGGTCTTCTGGCTCCATATCGAGGAACTGAATCCCCATACCGGAGTCGTGTTCAAATTTCCCGGTGGGTCTGCTCCAAACTACTTCTCCCTTCACTCGGAAAGCGTGGTTGAAAGCAGGGAGTGAAAACTCCAGGTCCACCTTTGAACCCACCGTCAACGGATTTTCACACACCACGAATAGTCCTCCCCTGCTTACATTGAGCATGTAGTCGTTAACGAAGTCTGTTCCATCAGTATATTTGACCTCAACCCGTACAGGAACGCGCGGATGATCTCTACGCGAAACAAAATCCTCGGAATCATTCTTTTTTGATGAAGTCATGCAGCCCCCTTTGATCCCCTATGGAACTGCGGCCGGATCCAGGACCAGGATACCGGAGGGAAGGCTACCTCCAGCAAGTTCAACCTCCGAGGAACCGTCCCTGGTCACGTTCTGCCTGCCTTCCAGAAAATCATCAACAGGAGCGATGGGGAAATCCACACCTGCAGTCTTGAAATGCATAGGTATTACGATGTCTGGATCAATTGTCTGAATGATCGAGTCGGACTCCTCCTTGCCTATAGTAAAAAAGCCCCCAACCGGCATTAAAAGAACATCAACAGGCTTGATCTTCACAGCCGTTTTTTCGTCAATTGTATGTCCCAGGTCTCCAAGGTGGCATACTGAAATTCCGTCAATAACCACCTTGAAAATGATATTGCTGCCCCTTTCGGAGCCTTTGGATGTATCGTGGAAGGACGGAACACCCATAATGTCTATGCCCGCCACAGTCTGATCGCCGATAGAACTGATTATCTCAGGTTCCCCCCTGATATCTGCAGTGTAGTTATGATCAGGATGACCGTGTGTAATGAGGACGATCTCTGCTTCTTCATCGACCGGCCTGTATTTGACTGCGCCGTCGTAAGCAGCATGCTCATATGGGTCCATAACTATCCTGATCCCGTCTTCCGACGTTAACAGGAAACAGGAATGGCCTATAAATTTGATTCGCATCTCATCCCCCCTTTACAGAAAAACAACCAGCGACGGGTCGACTGCTGCTCAAGAGCGATACTCGTGGCATCAGTTCTCCCCCGACTCTTCACCCTTCGCTTCATCCTTTTTTTCTTCCTGTATTTCTTCCGAGTCTTCCTGTGTTTCGGTCTTTTCCTTGTGAACCAGGATTATGCTTCTCACTTCAATACCGGCAGCCTGTAAAGCTTTCCTTACCTGAGGCATGGTGGCGTCGGTCACTTTCACAAGAAAATTGGCATGGGTCATTTTTTCCTCCGTTGTTTACTTCGTAATCCAAGATCCTGGATCCAAAATCCAAGATCTTATTTCAAGACAATAGTGACCTGCTCTTGGACGCTTAATCCGTGACCTGGGACTTGGCACCTTGGACCAAGGACGCAGTCATTATCAATTCTATTTATCCGTCGTTTCCGATGCTTCACTGATCTTTTCATACAGAGGAAGCAGTACTATTTCTATCCTCCTGTTATCAGCTTTTCCCTCAGCTGTCTCGTTTGAAACTGCGGGTTGATACTCACCGTAACCGGCAGAGGAGAGAAGGGTCGGATCGATCCCTACATCTGCCTGGAGAATGCGAACAACAGCCATGGCACGACTGGCGGATAATTCCCAGTTTGAGGGGAATTTTTCCTTAAGTCGCCCACCAATGGGCACGTTATCCGTGTGCCCCTCGATCTGGATCCTCTTGCCTTCGATCTTTGCCAGCTCTGCACCAACCTTTCTGAGAATCTTAACTCCAGTTGGCTTAACGCTCGCCTTTCCTGAATCGAAGAGGATCTTATCGACCAGATTTACCGAGAGCCGGTCCTTCATCCGCCGTATCTGTACCTCTCCTGCTTCAATCTCGTCCTTCAAGCCCTCCACGAGCTCGTCATAGGTCGTCTTCAGGTGGGTGAGCTCTTCATCCTTTCTCTTCTGCAGATTCTCATAACCAGCTTTAAGACGTTTTAGCTCATCTTCCCTGAGAACAAGTTTCTCCCTCAGACCTGTATTGGTCTCCTGGAGTTTTTTGTTTATCTCCATAGTATCCTTGATGATCCTGGACTGTGAAACCTCCTTGGTCTGAATGATGTCACTTAAACGCTGATTCTGGACCCTGAGTTCCTCAGCAACAGCCCGCTCGGTTTCAAGCTTGCTGTTGAGCAGATCCCTCTCGTTGGTCATATTTGTCAGGTCCTTTTCAAGAGCATCGTTATTTGCCTTCTGTTCCTTGTAGTTTGCCGCATTTCGATCAGCTTCATCGGACTTGAGCAGATAATCCTTCTTGCTCACCATACAGCCGGATAAAGCTGCCACGAACAAAAGAAGGCAGGCCAGCACAGCTATTTTTCTAATCATGAAACACCTCCATCTGTAAGATAAAACTATCTTATAGTAGATTTGACTATCATGGAAGGGAGTAGTTCCACGTTCCATGTTCCACGTTCCATGTCAGTGAGAATTGGAGATTAATGCATTAGATTGTAGAACATTAGAAATTAAGTTTAGCGAATATTAAACCACGTTGGGCGTTGGACATTGGACGTTGGGCGGAATAAAAGCCTGGCGACTTTTACCTGATTCCACTAATCACCAATCACTCATTACTAATTACGCATCACGACCTTGGAATCTGGAACCCAGTTTACAGCACCACAAACGGTGATGGAACAAAAGTCAGTACAAGGATTGCCAAAGCTGTAAACCCTACTTTTCTCCTGGTGGGGTCCAGTTCTATGTGAGGCAACAGCACAGGTGGATGACGTACTCCAAGGAAAACCAGGAGAAGAGCCCAGATGAGCCAACCCTCCCAGAAAATTATGCCCATAAGGATAAGTGAGATATGTACTACTCTGGCCAATCTATCGGCTGTTCCTGGAAATAGGGCCTTGGCGATGTGACCGCCATCCAGCTGTCCTACCGGTAAAAGATTCAATGAGGTAATAAACATCCCGATCCATCCCGCGAAACCCACGGGATGCAGCAGCAGTGTATTCCCGACGGGCAGGTGTCCCACGACCAGGAGTCCGGCAAGATAAACTATGAGGCTGTCTCCGAGAGCGATGGAGCCCGATTCGCTACCAGCCGGTACAATATCCGAAAGGGCAAAACCAATGAATAATGCGGGCAGGGCAAGGAAAAAACCCACAAGGGGTCCGGATGCTCCTATGTCCAGGAGAGTTCGTCTGTCCCATATCGCCCCCTTTATTTTTATAACAGCTCCGAAAGTTCCCACCAGGGAAGGTGCCGGAATGAAATACGGCAGGGTCGCGGGCACACTGTGAACCCGGGATGTCAGATAGTGCCCCATCTCATGCCCCAGTAGGATCGTCATCAGAGTCAGGGAGAACGGGAGTCCCTTGAATAAACCGATGGGATCACTTATCGGATTTATCCCCAACTGCATGGCTCCGGCCGCCGTTGTCGTCAGGAACGTAGCCAGGAACAGGATAATATGGATCCTGTGACTTTCCCTGCGGGGAGTTACATCTTTTGCGCCGTCCGGTAAACTACTATACCTGTCAACCACAGCGACCTGCCCTGCTTGATTGTGATCTGATCATATAAATCGGGTTCTCTCCAATTTGCTGGTGGTCAATGTATAATCAATAGACTTCGGTAAAAACCCCTGCCAGCCTATGGCTGGAGTTTCGAGTTTCTGGTTTCTGGTAATACCAAAGAAAATATTTTCTCTGCGACCCCCTGCGGTCCGCCCAAATGGGCGGCCAGCGGCCCTCTGCGTTAAAGGCTCTTGTCTCCTTTAACAGATGCCATATTACCCCCTCCCCGGCCACGCTTAGGCGTGGAGTTCCATGTTCAACGTTCAAAGTTCCAGGTCATGTGTAAACATGGAACTTGGAACCTGGAACACTTTCAATACTGCCTCCTACCTCTTGCCTATCTAAATCGCCGACACTCCGGCACGCCGTTACACCGACACGTGTAAAGAGACTGTCTACCAAAATCCCAGCAGCCTCCCGAGTTGCTTCAGATCCCCCGTGGCATCGGGAGCTGTCACTGCTCCTCCCCTGTCTACCCTGTGTGTGCTGGCCAGGAATGTTTTCATCCCCACTTCTTTGGCCGCCATATCGTGGGAAGAGTCGTTACCCACCATCAGGCATTTTTCGGGCCGGATCGAGAGGGCACCGGCGATCTCAAGATAGTACTCTTCCTGTGGTTTGCAGAACTGCGTTGTCTCCATGTCCGAGATCAGGTGAAACGGCTCCTCAGATATTCGACCCCACCTCATCCTCTCAAGGATTGCCACCCTCGGGAATATGGGAGTTGTTGCCAGGACGAGGACAAGATCATTTTCGGCAGCCATATCTATCAGTTCCCTGGCATATCTCACAGGGGCTCCATGGCGTGAAAAGCCGGGAAAAACCTCCTGATAGAATGAGCCAAACCTCTCCCTCGCGACTATGGCATCAACACCTGTAAGTTCCTCAAAGGTGCTAAAGAAGCCAACTTCGTTAGTCTCACCATCCGCTCTCGGGTTATTGGTCAGCTCCTGAATGCACCCCATGAGCCCCGACTCAAAGAGTTCAACCGGCAGGAGATCCTTGAAATACACCGCCATGGACCTGGTCATTGTGTCCAGGAAAAACGAAACCTCAATGTCCAAAAGGGTACCATCGAGGTCCAATAATAATGCTTCTATGTTTTTCACAGCGAGTTTAATGAATTTTGATGGCAGTCGATCAGGGCTTGAACTTCCTGTATGCCACACAGGAATTCGTGCCGCCGAAACCGAAGGAATTGGTCATAGCTACATCGACTTCAACATCCCTCGCCTCATTGGGGACGTAATCCAGATCGCATTCCGGATCCGGCTCTTCATAATTTACAGTCGGCGGGATCTTGTTGTTCATGATCGCCAGTACCGATATCACAGACTCAACTCCGCCAGCAGCGCCAAGGAGGTGGCCTGTCATGGACTTGGTGGAGCTTATCGGGATGTTATATGCCGCATCGCCGAAAACAGACTTGATCGCCTGGGTTTCGAACAGGTCGTTGTACGGTGTACTCGTACCGTGGGCGTTAATATAACTTACATCCTCAGGCTCAAGACCGCCATCCTTCAGAACGTTACGCATACACTGAGCGGCCCCCGTCCCGCCCTCGGGAGGAGCGGTTATATGGAATGCGTCTCCCGACATACCGAAACCGGAAACTTCTGCCATAATGTCAGCGCCCCTGGCAATAGCAGATTCCATTTCTTCGAGGATTAGAACTCCGGCCCCTTCGCCCATTACAAAACCGTCCCGGCCCTTGTCGAAAGGACGGCTGGCCCGCTCAGGTTCATCGTTCCTCCTTGAGAGGGCCTTCATTGAGTTAAAGCCTGCAAAAGCAAGAGGCGTTATCGTAGCCTCTGCTCCACCTGCTATCATTGCATCGGCATCACCGTACTGGATCATTCTGTAGGCATCGCCTATGCAGTGAGTACCGGAGGCACATGCTGTAACAACGCAGCTGTTAGGTCCCTTGGCACCGGTCATGATGGAGACCTGGCCGGAGGCAAGATTGGCAATGACCATGGGTATGAAGAAAGGTGAGATCCTCCTTGGACCTGATTTTACTAAAATTTCCGCATATTTTTCTATGAGCGGAAGACCTCCCAGGCCTGCGCCAAGACAAACCCCGACCCGCTCATCGTTGGTCTCGTCTATGACCAGGCCAGACTGCTCAAGGGCTTCCAGAGCGGCGAAGATGGCGTAAACGATGAACATGTCCATCTTCCTCAGTTCTTTCCTGTCTACCCGGTCCTCCGGATCCAGACCCTTAACTTCAGCGGCGATGTGGGTGGAAAATGCCTCGGAATCAAATTTCGTGATCTCACCTACGCCGGATTTACCGGCCAGAAGGTTCTCCCAGCTTTCCTGGACATTCAAACCAACCGGTGTTACCGCCCCTAATCCTGTAATAACAACCCGTCTTTTCACTTTAGAAACTCTCTTAACTCTTCTCCGTGATATATTTTATGGCATCCTGAACAGTGAGGATCTTCTCCGCGTCCTCATCCGGGATCTCCAGATCGAAAGCCTCTTCAAAAGCCATGACGAGCTCTACCACATCCAGGGAATCGGCACCCAGATCATTGATAAAGTGTGAAGAGTTGTCGATGGAGTCGGCATCCTGATTGAGTTGTTCCGAGATGATCTCCTTGACCTTGTTAGTTACTTCCATTTTGTCCTCCTTATAGCGAGTTCCGAGTTTTCAACCTGTTTCGGTTTGATATTGTCGTAAAAAGGCCATCCATGGCTTTTTACTCCACGGAAAGCGAAAAGTGTCATTTTCACTTTCCTCCCAAATCAACAACTTGCACTGCAAGTTATTGATTTGGGCGCCCCTCAATGGGCGCACTGATGACTTCTTGCTAAGCCATCAGCTTACATGTACATCCCGCCGTTCACGGCGAGTACCTGTCCGGTTATGTATGAAGCGGCATCCGACAGAAGAAAGTCCACTGCAGACGCCACATCTTCCGGTGTACCAAGGCGCTGCATGGGTATCTGGTTGATCAACTGTTCCCTGGCCTTTTCCGGGATAGCGTCAGTCATCGCCGTTTGAATGAAACCAGGCGCGACGGCGTTGACTGTGATATTTCTCTGTGCGACCTCTCTGGCCAGGGCCTTGGTAAATCCTACTACACCAGCTTTTGAAGCAGCATAATTTGTCTGGCCAACGTTTCCCATAGCTCCAACAACGGAGGAGATGTTGACTATCCTTCCGTATCTCTGTTTGATCATCGGCCTGATCACCATTCTGGAACACAGGTACGTTCCATTCAGGTTGACATCGATAACCGCCTTCCAGGCAGCATCATCCATCTTCATCAGCAGGCCATCACGGGTTATTCCGGCATTATTTACCAGATGGTCTATTCTGCCGAAGGCGTCCATGGTTCCGCTCACCATTTTTTCAACACTATCTGCTTCGGCAACATTGACTTCACAGGAGATCGCCTTGACCCCTAATGATTCGGCTTCCCTGGAAGCTTCCGCCGCTGCCTCCTGATTTATATCGGCAGCAACGACATTAACTCCCGCTGAGGCCAGAGAAAGAAGGATACCTTTCCCAATACCCTGTCCTCCTCCTGTGACAATTGCAACTCTTTCCTCACTCATTCACTTTTCTCCTCAACGAGTGCCGCGGCAGCATCGAACTCCTCAGTGATCCCGAAAGACAGTGCGGTTGCATCCCTCTCTATTCGCTTAACCAGGCCCGTGAGAACCTTGCCCGGACCAATCTCAAGAAAGGAGTCAACACCCTCACCAACCAGATAGCGAATCGAATCCTCCCAGAGCACAGGAGATGTTATCTGCCTGATGAGGGAAGGTGCTATCTGGTCCGATAAAGACAACGGGCTCGCTTCAGCGTTGTTTATCAGAACGGTCTTCGGGCTGTCAATGGTAATCTGGGCAAGAACACCTTCCATATGCTCCGCAGCAGATATCATCAGGCCGCAATGGAACGGAGCGCTCACCGGAAGTTGTACTGCTCTTTTTCCTCCCCTGTCCTTGAAAAGAGCAAGGGCGGCTTCAACCTTCGACCGGTCGCCGGCAATTACGATCTGCCCGGGGGAATTGAAATTGGCTGGAGAAACCAGGCCACTCTCATCAGTCAGTTCATCGCAAAGAGCCAGCACCTTCTCTTTCTCAAGCCCCATCAGGGCCGCCATTGCTCCTTCTCCAGGCCCAACGGCTTCCTGCATTGCCCTTCCCCTCTCGCGGACTGCTTTTAAGGCTTCGGGAAACGATATACTCCCGGCGGCAACAAGGGCAGAATATTCCCCCAAACTGTGTCCTGCCACAAACGACGCTGAAAAATCCACCTGTTCGCGAAGACACCTATAGGCAGCTACGCTTACCGCGAGGATCGCCGGCTGAGTATTTTCGGTGAGCTTCAGATCATCCTCCGGCCCATTAAAGCACATGCGACTCAGAAAAAAATCCAGCGTCTCGTCAGCTTCTTCCATAGTATGCCGGGCCACAGGAGACCATTCGGCGAGGTCTTTTCCCATTCCAACGAATTGAGAGCCCTGACCAGGAAAGATAAGGGCTATCATCAGGATTCACCCCTGGTTTTTTTCACCGACCGTATTATCTCCGGGATAAGCTGGGAAACGTCACCAACGAGGCCGTATGTAGCTGCATCGAAGATCGGAGCGTCAGCATCCTTGTTTATTGCCACGATGACTTCCGAGGCCTGCATTCCGGCAAGGTGCTGAACAGCGCCAGAGATACCGCAGGCAATATATAGCCTGGGTTGTACCGTCTTTCCGGTCTGTCCCACCTGATGTGAATAAGGCACCCAGCCTGAATCAACAGCTGATCTCGATGCTCCTATAGCGCCATCCAGAAGAATGGCAAGTTCCTCTACAAGTTTAAAACCATCCGGGCCACCCATCCCCCGTCCGCCGGAAACTATAATATCCGCCTCAGCGAGGTTAACAGTATCCATGACCTCTTCGACTACTTCCAGGACCTCTGTACGGGCAATCACCTCAAAGTCACCGATACCCTGTATGATATGGACCTCACCTTTCCTGTGAGTATCCTGCTTGAACGGAGTGAGTACTTTTGGTCTTACTGTTGCCATCTGCGGCCGGTGATTGGGACAGATTATCGTTGCCATGATGTTGCCACCGAAGGCCGGGCGAGTCTGGAGGAGATCCCCGGTTTCGCTATCGATTTCAAGAGCAGTGCAATCGGCTGTCAACCCCCCCTGCACCTTTGTGGCAACCATGGGGATAAAGGACCTTCCCATGAATGTGGCGGCGGCAAGCACTATCGAGGGCTTTTTCTCAATGATCAGGCTGGACATAACAGCCGCATAGGGGCTGTCATTGAACTGAGCCAGTTCCGGATCATCTACATATACAACTTCATCTGCTCCGAAGTGGACAAGCTCTCTTGCCGAGGGTTCCATATTATGCCCAAAGAGAATAGCTGTCAGACTCTCACCCGTTTCGTCAGCAAGCTTTCTACCCTCACCAAGCAATTCTCTCGCCACGGCTGAAACCCTGCCTGCCCGTTGTTCAGCAAATATCCAGACTCCTGAGAATGAATCCTTGTCAAGGTCCGGAGCTACCACATCGCTCTCTTCGCTGATGATAGCCTCCAGAGGACATGCTTCTATGCACGCCATACATAACGTACATTTCTCGTTGATCCAGGCCTTCCCATCGATCATATCGATGGCGTCGTAAGGACACGATTCCAGACACTCCTCACAACCGTCGCATAGATCGGGTAGTACAATTACTGCCATTTATTGTTTCTCCCGCTATCTCTATTCTTATGGCACGCTGAAAGTCTAAAGTTGAATGTTGAAAGTCAATTCGAGATTCGAAATTGGAGAATGAAAAACCGGATTGATTTGAATTCACTAATTACTGATCACCAATTACTAATCACTCGTCACTCGTTACGCATCACGCATCACGATCTTGGAGCCATACACCAAACCACAAATCAGATCACCTTAGTTTCTCTTAACGCATCTACCAGCTTGCCAGCGAGTTCCACCGGTTCTCCGTCCCACTTTTCTCCAGCTCTTTTCAGGTCGGGCGAAAATATTTTAACTACCCTGGTGGGAGAACCATCCAGGCCAATATGAACATCTTCAACATCCAGATCTGATCTGCCGAACTTAACGATTTCGCTTTTCTTTGCTTTCATCTTCCCCTTCAAAGATGCAATCCTCGGTTCGTTTATCTCCTTTACAACAGTCATCAATCCCGGCAAGGGCATCCTGACGACTTCGTAACCCTCCTCGAAGGTTCGCTCCAGAACGAGTTCCTTTTCAGACACTTCCCTGATATTTCTCGCGAAAGCCACATAGGGGATGTCGAGCTGCTCAGCAAGGGACGGTCCTACCTGAGCAGTATCACCGTCGATGGCCTGTTTGCCACATATGATAAGGTCGAAATCTCCCATCTTCCTGATCGCAGCCGCCAGGGTATATGACGTCGCCCAGGTATCTGCTCCCGCAAAAGCCCTGTCTGTGATCAAATATCCCGCATCAGCCCCCAGCGAGATGGCCTCCCGCAGAGCCTCCTCGGCCTGTGGCGGACCCATGGTGAGGATCTTCACCGTGCCGCCGTATTTTTCACAAAGCCTGACACCCTCTTCGATGGCATACAGGTCAAATGGGTTTATAATGCTGTCAACGCCCTCTCTTATGAGCGTGTTAGTCTCAGGATCTATCTTGACCTTGGTGGTGTCCGGCACCTGCTTAATGCATACGATTATTTCCATCTGGTTCCTCATTACCGTTCAACGTTCAAAGTTCAAGGTTCAACGTTTAGTTTTAAACCCGGATCACTTTGGACATGAACCTTTCAAATGGGATAATAACAATTGGCAATATACTGGATTGATTAGGGCGAATCCGTCACTTCTTCTTGGCGTACTCTTTAATGAGCGCCGCACCTATGACGTTCCTCTGAATCTGATTAGTTCCCTCATAGATCTGGAGGATCTTTGCGTCACGCATCATCTTTTCCAAAGGATATTCCCGCATATATCCATAGCCGCCCATAACCTGAACAGCGTCGACAGTGTTCTTCATCGCAATGTCAGATCCGAATACTTTCACCATGGCCGACGGTTTGGATATATCTTTTGCTCCGGTATCAATAAAGCGCGCTACCGCATAGGTAAATGCCCTCGCAGCCTCAGTCCCGGTAGCCATATCCGACAACATATGCTGGACAGCCTGAAAGGAGATGATGGGTTTTCCGAACTGCACTCTTTCCCTGGCATAATTGACCGCAACATCGAGGGCCGCCTGGGATACACCGACACCCTGTGCCGAGATCCCGGGTCTTGACATATCAAGAGTCTTCATAGCTACTATGAAACCCAGCCCTTCGCGGCCGATTAAATTCTCGGCCGGTATCCTGCAGTCCTCGAAGACAAGTTCCCTCGTTGTGGAGCACCTAATACCCATTTTTTTCTCCTTCTTTCCGAAGGAGAATCCTTCAGTACCCTTCTCCACGATAAACGCAGATGCTCCTCGAGCGCCCTTTTTTTTGTTGGTGATTGCTATTATTGTGTAGATCTCTGCCTCGCCACCGTTTGTGATCCACTGTTTTGTACCGTTAAGCACATATGAATCGCCATCCTTTACCGCAGTTGTCCTTACCCCGCCGGCGTCGCTTCCGGCATCGGCTTCGGTGAGACCAAAAGCAGCCAGCTTTTCACCTGACGCAAGAATAGGCAAATAGTGTTCCTTCTGTTCATCAGTTCCGTAAAGAAGGATAGGATAACAACCCAGCCCGGAAGCGGCAAAACTTACTGAAACTCCGAGACATCCGCGGCTCAGTTCTTCCACCGCTATGACACTTTCAAAGACACCGCCGCCTAATCCACCGTACTCTTCAGGTATATTGATACCGAAAAGGTCAGACTGGGCGCACGCCTTCATGATCTCCCATGGGAATTCCTCGGTTTCATCAAGCTCACCACGAACGGGAACTATTTTTTCCTCGGCGATCTGCTGTGTGATCTCCTGGATCGCCTGCTGCTCCTCGTTGAAAAAATAATCCATATCCTCCTCCGTTGTTTAACGTATAAACCCGGTCCAATGTCCAATATCCAAAATCCAAGATCAAATACTCACAAATGATGACGATTTTTTTCATCCTGAATCTTGGATCTTGGATCCAGGATCCTGGATTTTCACCACTTAATCAGCGCCGCCCCCCACGTCAGACCTCCGCCGAAAGCCTCCAGTAGAACTGTATCACCTCTTACGATCGTTTCACTGCGAATAGCATCGTCCAGGGCCAGGGGAATTGAGGCAGCTGATGTATTGCCGTGTCTGTCCACTGTTATTACTACCTTGTCCACGGGAAATTTCAGTTTTCTAGCTACAGCAAGTATGATCCTCAGGTTGGCCTGGTGGGGAACAAGGAAATCTATTTCATCTTCGGTAATATTATTGTGCTTGAGGACCTCAACAACCACTTCACTGAGTTTGGAAACAGCAACCTTGAATGTTTCGTTCCCTTTCATCTTGACGGTGTTGAGCTTCTTGTCGATCACTTCATAGGACGGAGGCATTCTGGATCCACCACCCGGTGCGAACAGAAGATCCATCATTGATCCATCGCAATGGAGATGGGTTGAAATAATCTGTGAGCTGTCCTGGCCGGGGACAAGTACAGCAGCGCCTGCCCCGTCTCCGAACAGCACGGCAGTTGTCCGATCCTCCCAATTGATGTAACGGGAAAGCACTTCCGCTCCCACAACGAGGATAGTTTCATACATACCGGTTTTGATGAATTGATCTGCAACGGAAAGTCCGTAAATAAATCCCGTACAGGCCGCCTCGAGATCGAAGGCCGCTGCTTTAGTGGCTCCAATGTTCCTCTGAACCAGTGCGGCAGTTGATGGGAAAAAATGGTCGGGCGTAATAGTGGCTACTATAATAAGGTCCAGGTCACCAGGCTCTTTTCCGGCCATTTCCAGCGCTTTTAAGGCCGCTGCGGTGGCCAGATCTGACGTGGCCTCATCATCGGAAGCCCGGTGACGCTGCCTGATACCTGTCCTGGAAACTATCCACTCATCTGTCGTATCCACTATTTCCATGAGGTCTGCATTTGTCAGTATCCTGTCAGGAAGGTAGGATCCCGTTCCCGCGATCATGCTTCTCACGTCTTTTCCTCTTCGGTTGCACTATCCGAGGCTTCACGCTTTTCTATGATCCCAAGGTCCATCTTCTTCTCTTTCAAATGCTCAATAACCTGATGGACTTTATTGCCAACCGTCTGTTTAAGGTCGACACTGGACTCCACTTCCTCACGTACGCTGCGGGAGACGCGAGCACGCGCATAACCGTCAACGCTTATGATCGCGTTCTTGATGGCATGAGCATTGGAACCTCCATGGGAGATAAGACCCAGACCGTCAATACCCAGAAGGAGTGCGCCTCCGTATTCGGCATAGTCAAATCGCTGCTTGAATTTTTTTAGCGCCGGCCGCATGAATAGGTAGCCGAACCTTCCCAACAAAGAATCCTTTATTTCCTCCTTAAGTCGCATGCCCAGGGTGTAAACAACCCCTTCTGCGACCTTCAAGGCTACATTTCCCACGAAACCATCGCAAACAACAACGTCTACCCTGTCCGCGAAGATGTCTCCTCCCTCAACGTTCCCGATGAAGTTAAGATCGCTTTTTTTGAGAATATTATAAGTCGTGCGTACAACTTCATTTCCTTTACCAGCTTCTTCACCGATGCTCAGAAGTCCAACCCTGGGGCTCTGGATGTTAAGGGTGATCTTGGCAAGAGCATTACCCATAAAGGCGAACTGAACGAGGTTATGGGGTTTGCAGTCCACATTTGCTCCTGCATCCAGCATCACCACTCTTCCACTGTGAGTCGGGATGATCGAACCGATCGCCGGTCTCTCGACGTTGGGAAGTAGACCCAGAACATACATTCCGGCCATCACAGCCGCACCCGAATTCCCGGCTGAGATAGCAGCGTCAGCTTCACCTGATTTTACGAGTTCGAATGTCCTCAGAATGGATGAATCCCGTTTCTTGGCAAGGGCCCTGCGCGGCGGCTCATCCATACGGACAACCTCAGAGGCGTGCTTGATCAGGATGCGGCCCTCTGGAGGATCAGCACGATAAAGCTGGGGCTCAATGATCTCCCGATCACCCACCAGGATCACCTGGAATGAGTGCTCCCGAGTCGCAGCAACAGCACCCTCTAAAATGGCCTGGGGGGCAAAATCTCCCCCCATTGCGTCAATTGCTATTTTCATAAAATTTAAGTTTGTGGCTGGAGGATCTAGACCTCCTCGACCTCAATTACCTTCCGGTCTCTGTAGAAACCGCAGTGAGGGCATACCCTGTGAGGCATCTTCGGTTCTGAGCAATTGGAACATAACGAGCTCTTTGGCATTTCAAGTGCATCGTGGGAACGACGTCTCCTTGTCCTTGCTTTTGATGTTTTCTGCTTTGGAACGGCCATTTACTGTCTCCTTTTTTCACCATTCGCTGAACCTGACTGTTCCCAGGATCATTCCGTCAACTTTCTCCTTTGTCCCTGTCTGGATCTCTCAGAGATTCAAGGGCTTCCCATCTGGGATCGATATCCTCGACATTGCATGTGCAGACATCGCTTCCGGTGGCCTCCCCACATGAGGGACATAACCCACCGCACTCCTCCGAACAAAGTGGCTTCATTGGCAGAGCCAGTCGCACCTGTTCCTCAATAAAATGGTCTAAATCCAGACTGTCTCCCCGGAAATATTCCACATCTAGATCACCGGAGGCTAACTCCATCTCCTCTCCCTCTCCTGTATCTGAAAGAGGACGGAGTTCAACTGAGATCTTTTCTTCAATTTTATATCTGTTGCTTGTCAGACAGCGAGAGCAGTCAAGGCGCACATAACCACTGACTGAACCTTTTATCAGCAACTGAGACCCTGTTTTCTCAATTCTGAAAGTCCCCTTAACAGGACCATCAGCATTTATTGACTTGGCTGCAGGGGCATCAGATTCAAGTGAAAGTTCAACGTTCAGCCCCTCAGCGGGCACTTCACCGAGCCGGAGGAACATAATAACCTCCCGTCAGTTAGAACTGAAATAGATACAGGAAGGAAAGTGCTTTGTCAATCTGCTCAAAAGGCTCCAATAAGGAGTAAATCCCACCTAAAAACAAGATGATATGCCTTATTAAAGGTTTCAAATTCCAAGTTCCATGTTCCAGGTGAAACATTATCAATATTCAAACCTTGGAACGTGGAAGATGGAACATGGAACTCGATCTATACATCTTCGGCAACCTTCAATTCCAGGGGATGGCGGTTGATGAAGAACTGGCCGATAAGATCCTCGTGGCTGCATTTTTGTACCAGGTGTCCCAGCAAGGAAAGTACGGCGGCAAATGATAACCTACCTTCCCCGTATTCTTCCATGGTGCGGGCGAGTTCCTTGTTCTCCTTACCGGAAAGTACGTGTCGAAGGAGTTTGACAGCGAATTGGAGAGTTCGTTTATTTTTCAGTCTCGTCGGACCAAGTTTCAGGATATTCAGGAGTATGGCAGTGTAACCTGTCAGGATTTCGGTTTCGTCAGGGGCAGCCCCCCTCATAACCAGTTTATCCAGAACCCTGGTTTTTCCCTGGCTGCGTGCAGATAGTATCAACCTGTGACTTGCGTGGAAGCCCTCCAGTTCTGAGTCTGAGATAATATACCTGAACCTCCTGAGAAGGAAGATATTCTCCACAAAACCCATCCTTCTTTCCGGTAGCAAGAGGAGCTTTTCGTCCGTCACAGGTACCAGGGGCAGGCGGGATTTGTAAACTTTGGCAAATAGTCCGACACCCCGTTTCAGGGGTTTTCTTCCCACCCTACTCACTCTGACCCTCTCGATTCCGCAGCTTGGGGAGCCGCTTTTGAAGATAAAACCGGAAAGATCCACTGTTTCAAGCTCTTCAGATCTCACTATCGACCATTCGCGCACAGCAAGAGTATGGTCCCTGCGGGTTTGTGTTGTAACCAGGCGTGGTTCCTCCGACGAACCGTATAGCTCCATGGGCTCTCTCGGAACACCCAAACCACACTCAACTTCGGGACAGACAGGAATTAAGGTAGCATCTGTGCTGAAAGTATCCGCTATGAGATCGTTAAACCTGTTGCTGCCGTCCCATCGGACATCATGTCCTGCAAGACACGAGCTTATTCCAAGATTAATCATCGCCATTTGTTCCCCTGGTCCTTCGTTTCAAAACGATCCCGGTCATTCTCAATCCGGTAACCGGGAATAACTGCAATGAGGTTTCAGACTCTGGCCAATTGCCAAGGAGCCAAATATCCTGTAACCTTTTACAAAGGTTGACAGGGTCGTAAAAAGTCCATCCGTGGCTTTTTACTCCACGGAAAGTGAAAAGTGTCATTTTCACTTTCCTTCCAAATCAACGACTTGCCGTACAAGTCATTGATTTGGGCGCCCCTAAGTAGGCGCCTTGATGACTTTTTACGAAGTCATCAAGGTTATACAATGGAGAAAAAAATAATCTCTTGCCAAAAATGCCTATAAAATAGTTGCCGACTCAGGGTACCTATCTCATCCAGGAGAATACAATGAAGCAAAAAGCGCTGTCAGCAATATTTACATGCCTTTTCATGTTGCTACCACTCTCACATGCCTACTCTGCTTTTGTGATTCAGCAGGAGGGCACGGTGGAGTTGAATGAGACCCCTATAGATATAGCAGTCTCATCCGATGGACAGTGGTCCTTCGTTCTCACAGCCCAGGGTAACATTCACATCCTTGCCGCCAATGGCGCACCCTTGCAACAGCTATCCGGGGCAGCGGGTTTCGACAGGATCGAGTTCACGGGAGGCAATAGACTTATCCTCACCAGCAGTAAAACTAATAAATTAAAGATCATAGTACTTGGCCAGGTCCATGAACTGAATAACGCAGGATCCCCCTTCAAGGGACCAGCGAATGCGCCGGTTGAGATTGCAGTATTCGACGACTTCCAGTGACCTTACTGCGCGAGGCTGGTGCCTTTACTCAAGCAGGTGCTTGAGAAATACCCAAGAGGTGTAAAGCTGGTATACAAAAACTTTCCTATCCGAAGTCACAAGTTCGCCAGACAGGCGGCTGCTGCGGCCCTAGCTGCTGACAGGCAGGGCAAGTTCTGGGAGATGCACGACCGTCTTTTTGAGAAATATAACCAACTTAACAACACCGTGATCAGAGATATCGCAAAGAGCCTTGGCCTGGATATGAAAAGGCTCGAGAGGGACATGAAAGACCGGGAAATACAATCCATGATAACCAGGGACATAGAAGAAGGAGGTAGAATTGGCGTGAGGGGGACGCCCACCATTTTCGTGAACGGAAAACTGCTGCAACAACGATCACTTCAGGGGTTCTCGGCGATGATCGATAGTGAACTTCGTAAGAAATAGTTGTTAGTTGCAAGTTGTTTGTTGTTAGTAAATACATTATTAAGTCTACATAAAACTAACAACTAACTACTAACAACCAACAACTTGAAGCGCCGATTAATCCCTGGCTCTGATGCATGAACCAAGGTAACTATGTAAAATAGGAGTTGCAATCGGATGGGAAAATATACACGGAAAATAATATGTACAGCCGCAATAATTGGATTCGCTCTGGGCGCGCTCACACCGGCGCTGGCATTTACCGGTGAGGGATGCGCGGAGGGTGCGTGTTCGGACTGTCACAGCCTGAGCAGACAGGAAGCCTCCCAGTTGCTGAAAGGAATGGTTCAGACAGTAAAGAGTGTCGAATTCTCGGAGGTTCCAGGCCTGTGGGTGGCGCACGTTGTGGACAGGGAACGAGAGGGACTGGTCTATATAGATTTTTCAAAGAAGTACGTGATCTCTGGACAGGTGCTGCATATCGCAAACCGGGAAAATGTAACGAAGGCAAAAATGAGGGAGTTTGTTCGTGTGGACCCGACGGTCATCCCTCTTTCTGATGCGCTTCTCATTGGGAGAAAGGACGCTGGAAAAAAGGTGATCGTTTTTACCGATCCCCAGTGTCCCTACTGCAAGAAACTCCATTCTGAGCTCAAGAAGGTTGTTCAAAAAGACGGTAACATAGCTTTTTTTATTAAACTATTTCCCCTGATCTCGATTCATCCGGACTCGGCAAGGATATCAAAAAGCATTGTCTGTTCGAAATCCATAAAAATGCTGGAGGATAGTTTCGCGGACAAACCCGTTCCTGATCCTGTCTGTGAAACTGATATTGTGGAAAAGAACCGCGCCCTGGCCAAGGCTCTGGGCATCAGATCAACTCCTACCATGGTTTTGCCAGACGGGAGAGTGGTAGCTGGAGCCATGAAGGCAGATGAAATCATCAAAATGATCTACGGTGATAAAAACTAGTTCCAAGATCTTTTTACCACAGAGCCACAGAGAACACAGAGAAAGAACTTTTGGGGTTAGAGCATTAGATATTGGAGTATTGGAAATCAATAAAAGCTTTAACGCAGAGGGCCGCAGGCCGCCCATACGGGCGGACCGCTGGGGGCCGCAGAGAAAGGCTTCGGGTTTCAGTCAAACTATCGCAACTATTCCTCTCCCCTGGCCACGCTGAGGCGTGGTCAAGGGAGGGGAATAAACACCCAGAACCTAGAGCCCAGTGCCTATAACCTGTTTTTCCGCATTACGCATCACGATCTTGGTTCATCACATTTGAAACTATTTTACACGCAATTCCTGCAGCACTTTTCTGTTCCTGCGCTCCTTCTCATAATCGGCAAGAGGTTCACTCCCGGGGAGCTTTCTGCGAGCCTCGAGGAGCAATTTATCTGCTTCGTCGCCTCTACCCATAAGATCGAGGTTCCTCGCCTTCAGCACCATTGCCCTGTCGGCCACGGGTGATTGTGGATATCGTGAAAGCAGGTCGTCGAGCACCGCTTCCGCCCTGCTGTACTGCCCACTCTCAATCAGGTTTTGGGCGTCAATATACAGGGACAGGGCCTCGGGACTTTCATCAAGACTCTGCTTGATAAATCTCTTCCTTTTTTCAACCCTGCGGCTTGCAACGGCCTTGACCGGACCGGATGCGGGAGACTGAGCAAGCTCCCTCTCGGTCTGTTCGTAGGCTTGCACAGCTGCAGGAAAGTCCTTCTGCATTTCGTAATTTCTGGCAAGGCTCGTCTGCGCTTTTATCCGCACATTTGTATCAGCCTTTTCATTACTCGCGAGATCGCTGTAGATACCCTCGGCTCCCTTCCTGTCACCAAGACGCCCCTCAAGTAATCGGGCAAGCTTGAGGGAAGCCTCATCTGCAAAGGGACTTGAAGGGTACCTCGCCAGAAGCTCCCTGTAGGACCTTGCAGCCTCCTGGTAGCGGCCGGATTCATTATATGAATACCCAAGCCAGAAATATGCGTCGTCGGCATAGCGACTCGTGGGGTATCTCGCCAGAAGGTCGTTAAGAGCCTCTATCGCATGGTCCCAGTTACCCCCCAATGCCGACAGACGACCATCCTCGAACCACTCACTCCCGTCGTTTGCCCTTGAAGAACCCGTTACAGGAGCAACCAATAAAAGCGAGATCGCAAGGATCATAAAATAAACAGTTCGTTTCACGTCTGTCACCTCCCCCCGGAAAGAAGAACTCTGTAATCTGCTGTTCTCTCCAGGAGCCCTGATTTGCGGATCCGGCTCTGAACACCTGAAAGATCATCAGAAGATGCACTTTCAAGGTCCCTTAACGCCAATGCCAGATCGTTCAGAAGAGTGGTAAGTTCAGGGTCACCTGCTGTAGACACTGTATCTCTGAGCATCAGAGCCCTGTCCGCCAGGCCGGACCTTGAAAGGTCCGTCTTTAATGCCCGCATTTCGATGACGTCTCCAGTGGAGCGGTAGTTCAGCACCTGGATGAGAACTAGTTCACCACCGGCAAGGTTCTTGTCCAGCAGATCCAGAACACTCCCATGGCCCAGGATGGAGCTTTCCAGGGACGGTTCTGCTGTTAAATTGTCCCTGAAAACGGCAGATCTGGGAAGATCCGCACCTGCCACGAGCTTTGGCTCTTCATTGCGATATGTGTATCTTAAGCCAGGTTTCTCTTCTTTCATGGCGAAGGTCCTCGCCCTGTTTTCCATATCATCCGCGTCATAACGTTCTATCCTGTCAGCCTCTGTCACTGTCTTGCCCACTGCCAACTTCTCGCCTGGCGCACTCTGGCCGGGTATTTTTGTCCGTACATCAATGTCCAGGAGAAGACCCGCGGCAACTACCAGAACCAGGGCTGCGGACAGTGCCGGCGCAAACCGCAGGAAGTTCTGCAAGCGTTCTCTGACAGGCAACCTGATCCCATGCTTCTTCTCTTCACCCAGTTTATCCACACTCTGCATTACCCTGTTGGTGAATGAAGACCAGTACTCGGGACCAGGATCCGGAACTGTTGCCGCACTGTCGGCCCTCTCCAGATCCTCGAGGATACTTGTGCAATCGGAACATATCAGCAGGTGCTCATTTATCTGGCTGCGCCTGGAAAGGGGCAGTTCGCCGTCGTGATACGGCATCAATAGCTTTCTTACCCTGCTGCACCTCATTACCAGTCACCTCCCATTACTATCGGCTCAATGGACTGAAGGATCTTTTCTCTGGCCCTGGAGAGCCGGGACATCACCGTTCCCATCCTGACCCCTGTAACGCTTGCAATGTCCCTGTAGGACATCCCCTCCGAGGCTCTAAGCATGAAGGTTGCCTTCAATTCAGAAGAGAGACCCTCCACCGCTTCTTGAAGCAGCTTTCCTGCTTCCCTCGTCTGAAGCACATCTTCAGGACCGTGGGATGTATCAGCCACCGTCGGCAGAAGCTCATCTGAGGTCTCCTTCCACCGCCGTTTTGATGCTCTGAGTACATTCAGGCTGGTATTGTAAGCCACTCTCCGAAGCCACGGCACGAAGGGGCGTTTAGGATCATAGGAACTCAGGGAACGGTAGAGCCGAATGAAGGTCTCCTGGGCTGCATCATCAGCATCATCGTGGGTTCCGGTGATGGATCGTGCCAGCCGGTATACCGACTCCCTGTGGCGGTTTACGAGGTCCTCGAAAGACCTTCTGTCGCCACCGGCCGCTTTGGCGGCCAGTATTTCGTCCTTCTCTTTAGCCAAAGAGTTCCTCCGCGTTTAAATTATATACCATTTCAGTGTTGATTTTATTCCATTATGAATGTTCAACGTTCAACGTTTAACGTTCAAGGTTATGAATAATAAAGAGATATGTACTGAATCCTACTATATGAAATCCTAATAACTGAGAGAGCTTGATGCTTCTGGTTGCAAGATCATTTTTTGTTCAACGTTGAACATTGAACGTTGAACGTTGAACGCTATTTAAGGGCGATGCGCCGAAACTCCTTCTCCACGGGAATATATTCCGCAATGAAGTGGCCAGCATGATAGATAGTAATGATTTTTTCAACGATGAGTAGTCCTCCAAGAACCGCGGCAACCAGCCATCCTCCTTCGTATCCGGGTTTTTTCATGACGTAGCCCACAAGGTAAAGAAGCGAGAAAAAAAGCAGTGGCAGTTCCACAAGGGCGTCGAAAAAACCGAGTAGAGGATGCCGCGTATAGAAGTAGCCGCCGCCAGGCAGGAAGATCGAATACATCCTCGCTGCTGCAGGATCCTTGAAATCGAGACGGCATTTGGAACATTTATAAAAGTCTTTTCCCAGAACCGCGAGACACTTAGGACACAGGTTGTGCCTGGTTCTCTGGAGGCTCGGAGAGGAGCTCGGGATATTCATGGAGTTCAGGATGGAGCTGAATTTTCTCCCGTTTTTTACCTGGTAGAAGACCTCTTTGCGTCCGTTCTTGTACCAGAACGTTATCTTCTTTCTCGCCTTGTATTTTTCCATGTCATTGAACCCAATCTGGGATACAGAGTCTCTGGGGCCGTATTTAGTTGTTGCAGGAAAATGCAGGATGCGTTTATTCGTCAGAACCAGGACGCATCTTTTTATAACGAATATCCACCAACCGGTCGTAAGCTGTTCAAGGAATTTGAATGGAGATACGCCCCGCATAGACAGCAGGATCTCCTCGTCTGGCTCCAGGCAGTGTTTTAGTACAGGCACGAAATCCCTCAAGATCCTGAGCTGCTGCTTCTTTATCTTTTCGCGAAACTGGCCCCTCAGGTTTGAAAAGGCATAGTCCCCGTTTATGGGCAGTTGACGCAGAACATCTTCCAGCGATTTTTTCATTCTTTCACCTCACATTACGTTCCATCTATTCCCTACCTGATTAATTGTATTACATAGGTGCTGCAATGTCTTCAGGAGTCAAAATGCAGAATCGTGATGCGTTGTTAACGTTGAACGTTGAACCTTCAACGTTGAACGTTCATTACACGGAATAAATTCCATTCCGGGTGTGTATTAAAGGCAAACACAGACACATCGGGTCGTCGCGCCCCATTTGCAAGGAGGATAAAAATGAATACCAAGGTAGTAGTAAAACGATGGACGCCCATCCATACAGCACTGATAATTCTGTGCTCCGCCTTTATTCAGCTGGCATGTCTGTCCCCTGCCTCAGGATCCGCGCTTACCTTCACCGTAAGACCGGAAAACAGGACTGTACTCGTACCGGGCCCGGGTAATGGCACCATCCAGATAAAGGTAGTCGCGCCTGACGACTTGCCCTATCCCACAACCGACCGGCCCCTTCTGAACCTGGCACTTGTTATAGACAAGAGCGGATCGATGAATGAAGCCGGCAAGATGGAATACGCGATTAAAGCCGCCCACCAGCTGGTTGACAGACTGGGCAGGGATGATTACCTGTCAATCATCGCCTACGACCAGTTTGTCAGGGTAGTTTCTCCTGCGCGCAGGGTAAAGGACAGGAGGAGATTTCATAAGTTGATAAACAATATCTACCCAGGCGGACGCACTTTCCTCTCTGGAGGACTCGAAGAGGGATTTCGGCAGGCCAGAAGAGCAAAAAAAAGGGGCTATGTTAACCGAGTGCTTCTGATATCAGACGGTCTGGCCAATGTGGGGGTCACGAACCGTAATTCCCTGCGCCGTCGAGCCGGTGACATGTCCGAACGGGGGATTTCCATTTCCACCTTTGGTGTTGGATATGATTTCGATGAGGATCTCATGGCGGGCCTTGCTATCGGTGGCAGTGGATCGTATCACTATATCGCCAACCCGTCAGACATCGTGGCCGCTCTGAGCAACGAGTTCTCTATGGCCTCCCGAACCGTGGCCACCGACGTCGAGATCATAATAAGGCTGAAAAAAGACAGCTATTTTGATTCAGTCCTTGGGCACAGTTGGCGGCGTGAGGGAGATTCAGTGGTCATAAGACTCGGCGATCTGTCTTCCGGGGAGAAGCGGAATCTCATGGCCAAGCTCAAGGTCAAGGGCAAGAGCCTCGGCATGCAGGATGTGGCTGATATATCAATGCGCTATCGTGACCCTGTTTCCGGAATGGTAAGGAAGGAAGCATCCCAGACTGTAAAGCTCCAGCTCGTTAAAGACCCGGATGTCTACAGGGATAATTTCGATAACAGGGTACGGGAAGAGAAATCAGTCATTGAATCCAATGCCAATATGGAAAAAGCCGCCAAGCGGGTTGATTCGGGTGACAGGAGTGGAGCTCTAAGCATCCTCAAAAAGGCCGTCTACGCACTGAAACAGGTACCTGCTTCCCCCGCCACTGAGGCCGAGATCCAGCGCAATGAAAGGTATCAGGAGCAAATCGTCGGGATGGACGAGATGGACGACGACGAAGTCAAGGAGATGCAGAAAGACATCAAGTACAAGTCCTATCAGAGGTTACATCGACAATAGACCTGGTTCCGGGTTCCGGGTTCCGAGTTTCGGGTTCCGGGTTGCAGAAAATTATGATACCGGGGCGCTAAAATTGAGTGCCCCGGTTATTTATTTGTTGGAACAACATATAGATGAGAATTGTTTTACGTGGATTCCGAATCGTATTTGGTGAGACTTCCATTACAGGATTCCTGTTCTTTCATATCTTTTACATACTCGGAACCCGGAACTCAAATTATGTCATACTATTATGAGATTTATCACTTTGTGTGTGCATTCTTGTTAGAAATGTGATATTTTTAGGCGAAATCATGGTATTTAATCCATCTGAATAAAGCCGAAATCTCCAATTCGGTTTGATCCTGACAACTTATATGCTGAAGATTTTCGAAAAACTTGGCCACGAAATCCTCTATTTCCTCGAGACCAGCGGGAGGATGGGGATTTTCCTTTTCCAGAGCCTCGCCAGCATCTTCCTGCCGCCCTACAAGCTTCAGCCCATTATAAAGCAGTTATATTTCATTGGAACCCGTTCGGTATTTGTAATCCTTTTTACAGGTACTTTTACAGGCATGGTACTGGGTCTTCAGGGATACTACACGCTCCAGAAATTCGGATCAGAGGGCTTGCTTGGATCCGCTGTAGCTATAAGCCTCCTCAGGGAACTGGGCCCCGTTCTCACCGCCCTCATGGTCATCGGAAGGGCGGGTTCGGCAATGTGCGCCGAGATCGGTATCATGCGGAACTCAGAGCAGATCGATGCTCTCGAACTGATGGCTATAGATCCATATAAGTTTATTATCGCCCCAAAATTCGTGGCCAGCATTATCTCCATGCCCCTGTTGACCTTTATTTTCAATTTTATGGGGATCCTCGGGGGTTTCCTTGTGGGTGTACATCTGCTGGGCCTCAACAGTGGGACATACTTCCAGAGTATGTATTCGGCTGCAACCTGGGCCGACGTACAGATGGGACTTATCAAGTCATTCGTCTTCGGGCTCCTCGTTGTGTGGATCTGTACGGCAAAGGGGTTTTTCCTGCACAGGGAAAGAACCGGCGGCTTCGGAGCGGAAGGTGTCAGTCTGACTACAACAAATGCTGTCGTGATGGCATCAGTTACGATACTGGTGTGGGATTATCTGATAAGCGCTATGATGCTGTAATAGTTTGGGCTTTGGGCTCTGGGCAATGGGCTTTGGGCTTCGAGGGCTATGAGCTCTAGGCAGGGAAATTAGATGCTTTGAGCGGTGAGCTTCGGTGAAAGGTTAATACTAGTTTAGTTATTAACTGAAGCCCATAGCTCACAGCTCACTACACTTTCAGAGTTGATTTGAGAGGGATATGGCCGACACAGACAGAAATAAAGTAGTTGAATTAATAAATGTGGACAAGGCTTTCGGGGACCAGATCGTGCTGGAACGCGTTAACCTGCCAATCTATGAGGGGACTACCACCGTCATCGTTGGGCCGAGCGGAACGGGTAAAAGTGTGACGCTCAAGCTGATGATGGGCCTGATGAGACCGGACAGCGGACAGGTAATAGCCTTTGGTCAGGATATCTCCAATATCAGCACCAAGGAGTTGCGAAATATAAGGATGAATTTCGGCGTCCTGTTCCAGAACGTCGCACTCTTTGATTCCATGAATATTTTCGACAATATTGCCCTACCCCTCCGTGAGCGAACCGACGCAACTGAAGATGAGATCCGCCGCAATGTCCAGGAGAAACTTGAGATGATGGGTCTGACCGGATCCGATGATAAGTTTCCGGCACAGCTCTCCGGAGGTATGCTGAAAAGGGCTGGACTGGCTCGAGCCCTCGTTCTGAATCCCAGGATCGTCTTTTTTGATGAACCAACGACCGGCCTGGATTCAAACAAATCCGCGGAGATTTACAGGCTGTTTCACCAGACCCAGAGAGAACTCAATTACTCCGCTGTGATAGTTAGCCACGATGTACCGAAGATCTTCAAACTCTCAGATTATGTCGTCCTGCTCGCTGAGAAAAAACTTTACGGGTGTGTCTCACCCGAAGACTTCCAACTGTCGGACAACCCGGCTATAAGACTTTATGTGGAAAAGAATATCGGACCGATCTATTCCAGTCTAAGAGAGGAGGCGGGTTTTTATGAAACGTTTTAATATTGAGATCGCCGTAGGCATCTTCATGGTTGTTGGTTTTCTGTGTTTTACATGGATCTCGATCAAACTTGGAGATGTAAACCTTTTCGGGAAAGATACATATCCCCTGGAAGCACGCTTTAACTCAGTATCAGGGCTCAAGGAGGGAGCCACTATTGAGATAGCAGGTGTACGGATAGGCAAAGTATCCTCTATCAATCTGGACAGTGAGTATTACGAAGCCGTCGTACAGCTGTCCATCGACAAGGGAATAAGGCTCCAGGAAGACAGTATTGCCTCTATCAGAACCGCAGGTATTATCGGGGACAGGTTTGTGAACATCTCACCCGGAGGGCTTGACGAATTCATCGAGCCCGGCGGTGAACTGGAGGAGACTGAATCAGCCATCAATCTCGAAGAGCTGGTTAGCAAATATATATTTGAGTCTGAATAAAATGCATAAACATCGTTTTTTCACTGTGATCACTGGTATCTTTCTCGCTCTGGCCTTTGTACTGGTCGTTGTTCAGCCAACGCCGTTATGGGCCCAGGAGACTGACACGACCGTGTCCGGAGATGCTGCCTCCCGGGAAAACAATGATAATTTTGACGACGATTTCGATGACTTCGACGATGAAGACGAAGAATTCGTGACTATTTCTGATCCCCTCGAACCCATAAACAGAGGGTTCTTCTGGTTCAATGACAAACTGTACTTCTACCTGATAAAGCCTGTTACAAGAGTCTACAGAGTAGTCCCGGAGAAGGCCCGGGTCTCAGTGTCCAACTTTTTTTCTAATGTCTTCACTCCCATCAGGTTCGCGAACGCACTGGTACAGCTCAAGTTCAGGGATGCAGGGACAGAACTGGGCAGGTTGCTTATAAACTCTACAATAGGCATAGGTGGACTTTTCGATCCGGCAAAAAATATTTACGGGATCAGGAAAAAAAGCGAGGATTTCGGCCAGACCCTCGGCCACTACGGAATCGGTCAGGGTTTCTATCTGGTCCTACCCATTTTTGGACCCTCCAGCCTTCGAGACGGGCTCGGCGACGCGGTTGATTCCTACTATCTTAACCCCATAAATGCTCTTGACCTGAAAGACCGGGACAAATATACACTTTGGGCCTTGGACAAGATGAACGCCCTTTCTCTGGATAAGGATACCTACGAGGCCATAAGAAAAGAGTCCCTCGACCCTTATATTTTCGTGAGGGATGCCTATTCACAGAATCGCGCAGGCAAAGTCAGAAAGTAGTTTGAAATAACTTGACCCCCGCAGTCAGTATTGTTAAGTTTAGCATTATGTGCCCAACTAACAAAGACTGAAAGGGAAGGCAAATATGAAGAAAATTACCTCAACCATTGCTGGTATCCTGTTAATACTGGGATTGAATGCACCGATCCATGCCGCAGCTCCTACTGATCAGCTGAAAAAATCTCTCGATGGGGTTATTGAGGTACTCAGGGAACAGGGTCTGGACAGGGAGGTCAGGCGAGAAAGGATCCGTGTCCTCTTCAGAGAGAGGTTCGATTTCAAAGTAATGTCCAGAAGAGTGCTCGCCAGGAACTGGAAGGAAGCCACACCCGACATACAGGACAGATTCGTAATTCTCTTTGCCGATCTTCTCGAGGCGACCTATATAGGCAGGATAGAGGTGTACTCCGATGAGAGGGTGGATTACATTAGGGAGCGAATAAAGGAAAAACGAGCTATTATTGATACTATGATCGTGACCAAGAGTGTTGAGATACCCATCAATTACAAACTAACCCTAACCGGCGACAAGTGGCTCGTTTACGATGTGGTCATCGAGGAAGTCAGCCTGGTCAGGAGTTTCAGGAGCAGCTACTCTGAGATAGTAAAAAAAGAAGGCTTTGAGGGGCTCCTTGCGAAAATGGAGGACAAGGCAGAGGAATTGAAGTCCACCGATGGAAAAAAGAAAAAGTGAACTTATGACAGAAAATCCGTGTTCCGTTGACAACTGTGTATCCTTTCTATGTGAAAAATCTAAAAAGAAGGGCGCTTCCTTTGCTTTTCTGGGGAACCACGAACTGCTAAAGCTCTCCTCATATTTAGGTTGCAGGCATCTGGAAATCGGTGAAATTATCTGGGAGGAGGGAGACCCCTGCGACTTTATGGCCTTTGTCGTTTCGGGACGTCTCAAGATCAAGAAAGAGACTGAATTTGAGGGCAAGCAGGCCGTTGTCGGAATTTACGGAAGTGGGGCAATCGCAGGGGAGCTTTGCCTCCTGGATGGAAGCCCAAGGGCTGTTTCCGCCGAGGCAATGGACCCTGTGGACCTCCTTACTCTGGACCGAATGAACTTCGAAATGCTCATTGGCCGGGAACCCGACCTGGGTGCCAGGCTTCTGAAGGGGATGCTTCTTACTGTTTCAACGAGGCTGAAACAATCCTTTTCCCGTCTGACGACATTCTTCTGATCCAGCTGTATTCACTCCACCCCATAAATATTTATCTGATACAATAAAGCATCTATGTGTACACTTGCCTTCGCCTTCAGATCATTCGAAAATTATCCACTGATCTTTCTCGGCAACCGGGATGAGTTCTACGACCGCCCCACAACACCGGCCGTCTTCTGGAAGGATGCCCATAATCTCCTGGCGGGCAGGGATATGAAGTATGGCGGGACCTGGCTTGGTCTGACGAGGAGGGGCAGGTTCGCTACGATAACCAACTACCGGGATCTGAAAAGCCACAGAGAACACTTGCTATCCAGAGGCATCATGACATCGGGATATCTGTTGGGAAAGAACGATCCGGTGGATTACCTGAAAGAGGTGGACAGTCAGAAGGATAGTTATAACTGGTTCAATCTTCTTGTCGGCGACATTAACAGGCTGTATTACTACTCCAACAGATCCGGTGAAACACAGAACCTTGAACCTGGGATCTACGGCCTTTCCAACCACCTTCTCAACACCCCATGGCCAAAAGTCAACAGGATAAAAGAACTCTTGAACGGCCATATGGCCGAATTCAGTACACCCTCCACCGAGACCCTGTTCGAGATACTCGCCAACAGCGAAAGAACTGAGGACGATCAGCTTCCAGATACAGGCATAGGACTTGACTGGGAACGGGTGTTGTCCAGCATCTTTATAACAAGTCCCACCTATGGAACCCGTAATAGCACGGTCCTGATAATAGACGACAAGAACAAAGTAACGTTTGCGGAGAAATTCTTCAGGTCAGCGAACGATGAGGGTACTGAGGTAAAGTTCGAGTTTACATTAGAACCTGTAGCTGAGTAATCTCAGAGCAATCCCGGTCTCTGCTTTATGGGAAACCTACCTTGACGGGCCAGAGAGTAGACCATCGATGAAAGCCCGTATCAATGCACTCTCCCCTTCTTCGATAGCACTGAATTCAACGCCCGCGCCCAGAGTCCCTTCCTCATCAATATAACCGACCCAACGTACTTTCGCCTGCGTATTTATGGGTTCATCAGCACCGGGAAGCGTAAACTCCAGTTCCTGCTCCTCCCCAATCTCGGGGACTATGTCCATAGCTATGAATGCACCCGTCTGGGAAAGATTGTGGATAAATGCTGATACATCAATGTCCTTGCCACTGACATCGCACTGAAGCTTTGTGGGCACCCTTCTGAAATACCTCTTTCTGATCCCCAGATGCTCTTCAACGGTTGCAATAAGGACATTTTTGTTAATAGGTTTGTATATGAATCCGTCACATCCAGCTTCAATACACTTCTCCTTGCTCCCGAGTTTGCTGTCCATGGTAACTATGATGATCGGAATGTCCATCGTCTCGGGATCGCTCTTGAGTATGCGGCATACTTCATCACCGTTGATATCCGGCATGAACATGTCCAGAAGAATCAGATCAGGTTTTGCTTTCCGTACGGACTCAAGGGCTTCGGTTCCTGATTTTGCTGTGCTAATGGAAAATGACTTCCTTTTCAGGATCGTTCTTTCCAGGTGAAGGAAGAGCTCAACATCATCGACGAGCAGGAGTTTCTTAACTTCCAATCCTATCCTCCTCAGCAAAGCCCTGAAAACAAAGGATCAGTGAAGCCCAGCGAAATCGGTTGTCATTTTAGTCGTATTTTGCGGCTTGTGTCAAGATACAATTTTGTGACTCAGTGAAAAGTCACAACTTAGAGAATATCCTCAAGAATGGCTGCAGTATCTTCCAACAGCCCCTCGCAGACTGTTTCCATGAGGTTCTTTTCGACAGCCTCTTCAAACCCCGATGGTGTGCTGATATCGCAGCCCAGCAGTTCCCGGCATACTATCGAGCCGTTCTTCTCAGAGAACCTTTCCGCTAATATCCTCACAAAATTGTAGGTCTGCTCCTTATCGTCCTGCTTTTCTTCATCGGTCATCCCGTATCGCATGCCCAGGACAAGGAATGCACCTGTAACAGCTCCGCAGACGTCCCCCATTCTGCCCATCCCGGCTCCCAAACCGCATGCGATCTTCAGTGCGGTTTCATTATTTAATCCAAGTTCTTCAGCATAGGCTGCTAATACAGATTGTGCGCAGTTAAACCCCCCGCGATATCTATCCAGTGCCAGATCCTTCTTGCTCATATGTCCTCCGTTACTATTTGGGAATGACAACTGAAAAGGTTGATGACTTCGCAAAAAGTCATCAACGCGCCCATTGGGGGCGCCCAAATCAACAACTTGCACCGCAAGTTGTTGATTTGTGAGGAAAGTGAAAATGACACTTTTCGCTTTCCGCGGAGTAAAAAGCCAAAAATGGACTTTTTACGACCATATCAATAACTAGAACCCGAAATCGATATCAAAGGTAACGTATTCGCCGGAGGACTCTTTGAAAGCGACGTCTACGTGATCGACGACCGAAGCAGAAGGGCCGATGTGGGTCCACTTGACCAACCGATCGAGGATATCCCTGGGTCCTTCCGCAATGATCTCAACGGTACCGTCCATGAGATTCCTGACCAGCCCGACAAGATCAAGTCCCAGAGCCTCTATCCTTGTGCTTTCCCTGAAGGTAACCCCGTGGACCCTTCCGTGAACTATCATGTGTACTCTTTCGTTGTGGTGCATTTCGTCTCCCTGTGTATCTTGTTCAACCACGCCTCTGGCGTGGTCGATTTTGGACATTGGATCTTGGACTTTGGACCAATCCTACTTCTTCCCGAAAGCTGGAAGCTCCAACCCATTTTCATCCGGTATGCGCTTCACGTCGAGACCCGTCACCTCCACAAGAAGGATTTCCAGGATGAGAAATGCTTCCGAGTTACCCCTGATACACCCAACTATTGCATCAGAACCTCTACCCGCCGCCGTGTGCATGTGGATCGAAGGACCAGATCTTCCCTCGAGTATTGAACCCATACCTACGAGCTCATGGGGCGTATTGATCTTTGAAAAGACCGGTTTTGGGGGAAGCTTGTTCTCCTCAGGCCCCACAACGAGATCACCACTGCCCAAAGCTCCAAACATCTGGAACCACCCGGAGGTGATCTTCTCCTTTCTGCAGAAGTCAGTCAGAGTCTCCCTTATATCCTCGCCATGTTCCAGCCTTATATAGTAGATTCTTCCAGGTTTGCCTTGTGTGAATTGCATTGTCGAAACCTTTCGCGAGTGTTCAACGTTTAACGTTCAAAGTTCAATGTTAAAAACAGTGAGCATTTATCTACATCTTCAATGTTAGCGTTGAACGTTAGACGTTGAACATTGAACCGGCTTGCTACATCAATCATCGAGCCGATGAATATGCGGTCTTATATCCAAAACTGGTGTTCCATCTATTGCATCCACTCCCTGGACGCGAAAACGCAACCCGTCCACCCCAAGGAGTTTTGCGGCATAAACAGTTAGCGGATTGGGCCGGACCGGACTACGGGTCGCGAAAACTCCCGTGAGGGGCCTGTTCGGGTCGCGCTTCGGCCTTACCTTCAGAAGGTCCCTCCTGGCCTCGTGAAACCAGCAGATCACCTGCAGCATTTCCAGTTCCTCCATACCCTCCACGGCATCAGCAAATTCGGGTAGTATATCAACCACAACTTCTATGCCCTCTTCCCTGCCCTGCCTTGGAGCCCGCTCCCTTGTTTTCACTGATGAACGTATATAACCTATAGGAATCAGGCCGTAGGTTTCGGTCATCGGCCATGTTCTCCTGGTATGGGCTCCCCTGTATCTTTTGCGCGATCGCCGGGTAATATTTTCCCCGACAACATCTCTCCCACTCTTTTTTCGCACTTCACTCTCACAAGATGCCCCGGTACAGTACCGTCCTCGTCAAGAACGACCCTAACATAGTTATCGGCAAGAGCCGGCATTCCCGAAGAGCTCACAGAACCTGGTTCAGGAACAACTATCAGTTCCTCGCCCACCAGAGAATCCATGAAAGCAGCCAGGTTCCCCTTCCCACGTTTTCTCAATCGCGCTGCCCTTTCCTTTTTTACAGTGTGTGGAACATCGTCCCTCATGCTGGCAGCTTTTGTTCCGGGCCTGGATGAAAACGGAAATACGTGCAGAAAGGGTATCTCCATACTGGCTATGACCTCCTCGGTTTTGGCGAAATCCTCATCAGTCTCAGTCGGAAAACCGCAGATAACGTCACATCCGATGCCGATGCCCGGAACCACACTCCTGGCCCTGTTAACAGCATCGATAAAGTCCGCACATTTGTAGGACCGGTCCATGAGCCCAAGGATCCTGTCGCTACCGCTCTGAAGGGGAATGTGGAGGTGCCTGCATATTCTGCCGCCGGAACCGGCAATAAGATCGAGCATAGCATCCGTTATTTCCAGAGGCTCCAGTGAGCTCAACCTGACCCTTCCGGAGATATTCTGCTTCAGAAAATCATTCAGAAGCACCTCCAGGGTCCCGGTGGGAGTGAGGTCTTTTCCGAAAAGCCCCAGATGAATGCCTGTAAGCACTACTTCCTCCACTCCGTTTTCCAGATGATTTTTTATATTCTTCAAAACCTTTTCAGGCGCAAGGCTCCTGCTGGAGCCCCTGACGCTTGGAACAACACAGTAGCTGCAGGCAAAATCACATCCATCCTGGATTTTCAGAAATCCCCTGTCCCTCCCCTCTATGGCAACAGCGGGCACATCTGGCCAATCCACCCAGTCCTCTCCGCTCAAGATGCCCAGGGTTGACACCAGCTTTCCCTTCTCCTCCATGTCCAGAACAAGGTCTATCTCAGCCATCTCGGAAAGGCTCCTGGACGCACCCTTGGACATGCATCCGGTTACAATAAGAAACGAATCAGGGTTTTCCCTCTTGATCCTGCGAATTTCCTTCCTGCACTGGGCTTCTGTGGGGCCAGTAACCATACAGGTGTTGACGATCACCATCCCGGCACCCTCAGGACCCACTGAGACCATACCGCTACCGGCCAGTGCTGCGGCCATTGCTGCGGAATCGTACTGATTACTCTTGCAGCCCAGGGTCACAAAAGCATAACTGTCCCGTGGGATGGCGTATTTCAAGTTCTGCCTGTTCATGGGATTTACTTATATTGAATGGGGGTAAAAAGCAACAGCCTGAACATTCGTTCAGGCTGTTGGTCCAAGGTCCAAAGTCCAACGTCCAACGTCGAAACTAAGACATTGGAACATATATGACCTTGTCTATGTGGTTAATCACGTTGGACATTGGTCGTTGGTCGTTGGACGGAGTCTATCATCTCCCCCTAGCCCCCCCGGACGAACCGCCATGCTCCATACCACCCCTTCTGGATCTCATGACCCTTTCCCTGATCTCCTTCTGGAACTTCACCTGAAAGAGTAGATACCGGGCCGTATCCTCGGGTGAAAGGATTTTCCTTACATCCTGCAGATGTTCCTCTTCGCTCCTGAAAGTTCTACGGCGGTTTTTCACAAGCTCCTCAAGAGCGCTATCAATAACTTCAGGGGCCGGATTCGGTTTGTTCAATTCAGCGCTCACCATCCTTATAATACGCCTGTTATCCGCCTCAATCTCCTGCCTCTGACGGTCCGATCGTCTCATAGCCGGGAAGAGTTTAGCAGTCTTATCTTCATCCAGATCCAGTTCTTCTGTAAGGCGCCAGGCCCTCACGGCTGCAACCTTCTTTCTGACACGCCCGATATCCTCCTCCCCGGGGACTCTGCTGCCATCGTCAGCCAAAGCAGTCGTACCGGAGAAAACCAGGATCAAAGAGAGTATTATAAAAATGGTTTTTCCTGTCTTCATCATCTCACCTTCCTTTATCAGCTCCTCTGGGGAATTGAGTCAAGTTCTTCCTCGAATAGCAATAGAGCATCTGAGTCCATATCCATATACTCGATACCCCCGAACAGAAATGCGCCGGTGATCTCCATGAGATCATCTTCAGTCAGTTCTACTTCAAACTCCAGGGCATCGCTCACATCGGAGATTTTATAGTCGCTTTCCGTCAGGATATTCGTTTCGAAACCCATGGCTACCGAGATCAGAGGTACATTGTCATCTGGCTTTTGAACCAGAACAGGTTCTGTCTTCGGAAGCAGGAACACAAGGAGGGCTGCCGCAGCAAGGGAAGCCGCAGCAAGGCCGACCTTCCAGTTCAGTTCAATGGCCGGAAGCCTGAAACGTGCCCTGGAGACGGTTTTTTCCTCCCTGATGTCTCTTGTCACCTTACCGGGCAATCCATCGAAGAACCCTGCCTTCGGCTCAGGTACTTCCAGGGCGGCAAGGCGACTCAGAACCCTGTATTCCTCTGCACAGAAGCTGCAGGTCTCAAGGTGTTCTCTGAGGCTGCCTGCTTCTTCTCCCCGTAGCTTGCCGGCAAGAAGGTCCGGCAGTTGCTGGGTAATATCAGTTCTATTACAGGTCATTACTCGTCACCCCTGATACTCTCTTTGAGCTTCTTTACGCCCTGATGGTAGCTTGCCTTTGCAGCGCCTACGGAACATCCCATTATCCCGGCTACCTCGTTGAAAGAATATTCCTCATGAACCCTCAGGACCACTGCCTCACGCTGCCTTTCCGGGAGGGTTTGTACGGCCTCGGTCAACTTCTTTCTCTCCTCCTTCTGCACCATCATTGAAAATGTCTTTTCCTGGGCAGGTGGATCCAATCCATCCAGCGTCTGATGTTTTCTTCTGCCTTCGTCTCGCACATGGTTGCGAAACGTGTTAAGGGCGATCCTGAAAAGCCAGGTGCGAAAAAGAGAGTCACCCCTGAAGTTCCCGAGGGAGAAGTACGCTTTAACAAACGCCTTCTGAGTAATTTCGGCTGCATCATCGTGGTTTTCGCACAGCCTGTAGATGTAATTGTAAAGTTTTCTCTGATGCGCCCGAACAAGGTCCTCGAATGCCCCCTCATCACCCTTTTTGGCCCTTTTGGTGAGCTCACGCTCTGTCTCCCATTCCATAAGTTATTGTTCTTCCTGATATTTAGACACCCGGTATTAAGAAAAGTTTAAAGTTGAAAGTTAAAAGTTGACTTTAGAACATTAGAGCATTAGATATTTGAAATTGGATTAACGTTGAACATTGAACGCCGTTCAAACCAACGTTGGTCGTTGGACGTTGGACGTTGGACTGCACTAAACAATCCATCCACCCCCGATAACATAATCCCCGTCATACAGAACCGCCGCCTGACCTGGTGCTACTCCGTGCTGCGGTTCATCGAAGACAACGTCTATTGCTGTATCATCTTTTACAGTTACGGTGGCCAACGCAGGATTGTGCCGGTGTCTTATCTGTACAGCGGATGTGAACCGGGATGTGGGAGGAATTCCCTCGATCCAGTTGACACCTTCAGCCGCAAAACCGGGGGAGGCGGCCTCATCCCTGGTTCCCACGACTATAGTTTTGTTTTCAGGCTCAATTCTAACGATGTAGTAGGGTTCCTTGCCCGGTACGCCCAATCCTCGTCGCTGTCCCACCGTGTAGAAACAGACACCTTCATGGGTTCCCACATTGTTTCCGGATGTATCCACGATGGGACCTGGCTCGATACTGCCATCTGAGGCGCTTCGTATAAAATCCCGCATCCCACCTTCAGATATAAAACATATTTCCTGGCTGTCAGGCTTCTCGTGGACAGGGAGACCCAGTTCTGACGCCAAACCGCGCACCTCTTCCTTTTTAAGCTCTCCCAGAGGGAAGATAAGGTGCTTTAGAATCTCCTGATCTACTGGGAACAGAAAGTAGGACTGGTCCTTTGCAGGATCGTGCCCTCTTGCCAGGCGTCGCATACCATTCCCGGTTATACGAGCGTAGTGGCCTGTAGCAAGTAGATCCGCCCCCACGGCTCTGGCCTTTCTCATGAGATGCCTGAATTTGAGGTGTTCGTTGCACAGAATACAGGGATTCGGTGTTTTCCCCGCAAGATAAGTATCGGTAAAGGGCAACACGACCTCCTCCATGAACTGTTCCCGCAGATCCATACTGTAATGCTTGATCCCCAGCTTTGCGCAGACGGCACGGGCATCTGCAAGATCCTGTGTACTGCAGCATCTGTTATCTGAACCCGCCACATCATCGGGCCAAAGCAGCATGGTAACACCAACTACCCGGTAGCCCTGGCTCACCAGAAGCGCTGCTGCCGCCGAGGAATCAACTCCGCCGCTCATGGCGGTTATTATCAGCTTTTTGTCCTTGTCCAATTGTTATGTTCCCTTAGTTTACTAGTAATAGACCCATTCGCATCATCCTATATGGATTTTGATCAGTGCGTAGGGCGCAGGGCGTAGGGCGCTATAAATAGCCAAATCCTAAGCCAGAGCATCCCAAGCTTGTTACATATCTCATATCCAAGTATTCGTTCTAGCGAGAAGCAACACTATAAAGCGACTATATTATATTGCCAATATGCCAAATACATGACTCTCAATGATGGTACATACCGCACTACGTCCTACGCACTGTTTCAAACGCCCTCCGCACTCCGCACTGCGCCCTGTTTTCAGCCGCATACCCATTAATAGCATAGCAACTGTACAATTTGGCATACGGAACTCAATTCTCGACCAGACAAAAAAACAGACCGCCAAAAAGACGGTCTATAAAGATCATCTAAATCCAGTGCGCACAGAAGTACATTGCTATCCGCTGTGTTTCTCCCTGTAATCTTTAATGGCCGAGTGAAGCGCGTCTGCTGCAAGATTCGAACAGTGCATCTTCAGGGGGGGCAGGCCATCGAGGGCCTCCGCAACAGCCTTGTTGGTAACCTTCTCCGCCTCAGCAATGGTCTTGCCCATGACCATCTCAGTGACCATGCTGCTGGTGGCGATGGCCGAGCCGCAGCCGAAGGTCTGGAATTTAATGTCCTCGATAACATCTTCCTTGACCTTGATGAAGATCTTCATAATGTCGCCGCACTGTGGGTTCCCCTCTTCGCCGATGCCGTCTGCATCCTCCATTTCGCCTACGTTGCGGGGGTTTCTGAAGTGATCCATTACCTTGTCGCTATACATCGCTGTCGCTCCAGTTCCGGGTTCCGAGTCTCGAGTCCCAGGTTATTTAATCCAAGATCCAATGTCCCCTTCGACTAACTAATCTATGCTCAGGGCTGGCAAGATCTAAGACCGTTATGCGTAACGCGAAATGCGTGATTAGTAACAAGCTGCAAGTTGTTGGTCGTTAGTTAAATATACTTCAGGATTAATATAACCAACAACTAGCAACTATCAACTTTCAATATGTAATTCTGTCGTTCCACGTTGGACCTTGGACGTTGGACCAGGCCTATGCCTGCGCACTTTTCCCCAAAGGCGACATTATCCTTAGTCGTTCAACGATCGGCGGCAGGACTTCCAGAACCCTGTCAACCTGCTCTTCAGTGGTTCCCCGTCCCATGGAAAATCGGAGGGTTCCCTGGGCGAGAACGGGATCCATGCCCATGGCAACAAGAACGTGGGAGGGTTCCAGGGTGCCTGAAGAACACGCAGAACCAGTGGAAACCGCTATCCCCTCCATGTCCAGAGACAGGAGAAGAGACTCTCCCTCTATATGGCTGAAGCTGGCGCTAACGGTTGAGGGAAAGACTTTTCCCTCCTCGCCGTTTATTATTACATCCGGTATTTCCTCCAGCCCGTCAACAAACTTTGACCTCAATTTCTCGAATCTCGCGTGTACTTTTTCCCGTTCCTGCTCTGCCAGTATGGCAGCCTCGCCGAAACCGGCTACTCCCGCTATATTTTCCGTACCACTTCGCCTGCGCTTTTCCTGGGCTCCCCCAATAATAAGAGGATCGATCCTGGTTCCTTTTCGTATGTAAAGTACACCCACTCCCTTCGGCCCGTATATCTTGTGGCCTGCTACGGAGAGGAGATCCACGCCTAATTCATCCACATCTGTAGGCAGTTTACCGAAGCTCTGCACCGCATCCGTGTGCAGTAACGCTCCAGCCTCCCTGGTGATAGCCGATATTTCCTCGATCGGCTGGATAGTTCCGACCTCGTTGTTGATGTGCATAACTGAGACGAGTATTGTGTCGGGCCTCATAGCCTTTCTGATATCATCCGGGTCCACCACACCCCCGGAGCCGACCTTGATATATGTAGCCTCAAAACCTTTTTTAACCAGATAAGAAACAGACTGCATTACAGCGGGATGCTCGATCTGGGTGCTGACTATATGACCTTCCCCCAGGGCCTGTGCAACACCCTTAATGGCCGCATTATCGCTCTCGGTACCTCCACTCATGAAAACTATCTCAGCCTGTGAGGCTCCCAGCACCGACGCGATCCTCGTTCTGGCTTCGTCCAGGTGTACCTTGACCTCCTGACCGAAGGAATGGGCGCTGGATGGATTGCCGAAAAGTTCTGAAAAGAAGGGCATCAACTTGTCCCTGACTTCGGGACGGATCGGTGTCGTGGCGTTATGATCCATGTAGATTCTTGGCATTACGTATCTCCCTGTGCGGCTCCAAAGCTTCTGCGTCTCTTAATAGATCTGCTAATGTTATGGAATTGAGAAATTCGTAAACTCGTCTGGAAAGGCCTTCCCAGAGGTGGTGAGTGATACACTCCTGGTAACGTCGACACTCATCTACATCGGATATTTCGTCCGTACAAAGGAAGAAATTATCCTCACCTTCTACTGCCCTGATTATGTCGCCGATGAGCACATCGTCCGGGTCACGGCTCATGACGTAACCCCCTCCCGGACCTTTCCTTCCCTTTACCACATCGAGGTTCTTTAGTCGGGAAAAGAGCTGTTCAAGATATGCGTGGGAGATCCCCTCCCGCTCAGAGATGTCCGAGAGACGTACAGGCTTACCGTCATTGGAATGCTGGACAAGATCCAGCAGAGCTCGAATAGTATAGCTGGCCCTCGTGGTTATCTTCATTCAGACTGCACCCGTTCACGTTCTTCTATCTGTTTGGCGGCCCTCTTGATGGTGTCCCTCACAATATCGTTCAGCCTGCACTGGATCTCCTCGAACCGCTCCTCATCCTGCTCTCCCTTGTCGCTCATTTCGTTCATCCGGCGGTGAAGGAGGCTCACGTGCTCCATCAGGCAGGAAAAAGCCAGGGCAACAGGGTCCGGCATGACCTGGTGATCAAGGTCCACCTCGTCCACTTTCTCACCTTCCTTTAAAACGATCCGCCCGGGAATACCTACAACGGTAGAGTTGGGCGGAACTTCCTTGACCACAACGGAATTGGCCCCGATTCTGCTGTTTTCGCCCACTTCGAAGGGCCCGAGAACTTTGGAACCTGCTCCCACAACAACGTTGTTCCTCAGGGTGGGATGGCGCTTTTCCTTCTTCAGACTGACCCCACCCAGGGTAACTCCCTGATAGAGGGTAACGTTGTCGTGGATCTCGGTGGTCTCACCGATAACCACTCCCATGCCGTGGTCGATGAAAAAACCTTTTCCGATCTTGACAGCGGGATGGATCTCGATCCCTGTAAGGAACCTGGATATGTGGGAAACGAACCTCGCCATGAAGTAAAGTCGCCAGTTCCACAGCCGGTTCGATATCCGGTGCATGAACACAGCGTGAAAACCCGGATAGCTGAAAATAACGTCAATTGCCGACCTGCAGGCCGGGTCTCTTTCCTTTACCGTCCTGATATCTGACCTTATCTTTTCAAACATTAAACATTATCCTCTCCGTTGAATTACTTACTAAAGTAATTGGTTTTTGTGAAATCTAACTTAACCAACTTCGTTTGTCAACTATTTTGGGATGTTTGATCAGAATTCAGGAGTCAGGAGTCAGAATTCAGAATGTTTGCTTTGAAATCATCGTAATTTGCTTTCTGGATCCCATATGTCTTCTTTATATTACTAAATTCTGACTTCCGGATTCTGGATTCTGACTTCTGGGCCTGAGCCATAGGCTGGCCCCCTTCTTGCTTCCACAAATACATGAAAAGCCAATGGAACGAAAAGCGGGCCAGGGTTATGCTAATCGTCTTTCTGATGGTATTAGCCGCCGGTCGTTACAGAACCTGGACCGTCCGTACGATCCTGCCCGGGGATACCCCTGCTAACTGGCCACCGCCAGAGGATGTGAGGATAGTGGACGCCACTGCGACACCCGCAGAAAAACTGGTTGTCTTTCCTCAAGGGACCACTGCCGGCGCGGCATTAGAGTCCATGGGCCTGATTCCAATAGCACCTGTTAAGAAGAAATACCTCACCCGGGCTGCTGTGGTTGTCAGAGGGAACGCTGGTTGGACCGTAAGACCAATGAAACAGAACGAACGGTGGATCTGGGGTATCCCCATGGATCTGAATAGTGTCAGTATCGATGATCTGATCAGAATACCGGGCATCGGACCCAGAACCGCCGATAGTATCTTCAATTTCATCGTCAAACGCGTCTGGCTTCCTTCAGTTGATAAACTGCTGGCAGTAAGAGGAGTAGGTCCACATCGGTTGAAGGTGCTGGATCAGTATTTAGAAGTAGAGGGAGAAGGGATGTAGTTGGCAGAATCCAGAAGTCAGTAGTCAGAATTCAGCACTTAAATAAGTTGATGGTTGTTGGTTGTTACTAGAAGCCAGAAGCTAGAAACTAGAAACCCAACAACAAGGCTTGACAAGCGTACCTATTTTGATACAATTTATTGGTGATTAATGATCCTGACAAAGCTGGAAATTTACTTCTTCAGGCAGAAAAGCGGCAAAGAACCGGTTCGAGACTGGTTAAGAGGCCTGCCGCCCCAGGAAAGGAAGCTTATTGGAGAGGATCTAAAAACTAAAAACCGTTCAGTGGGGTTGGCCTATCGGTATGCCGCTGGTTAGAAGTCTTGGAGACAGCCTCTGGGAGGTGAGAACCAATCTCCCGAAGAGAATATCAAGGATCATTTTCTGTACACGTGGTAATAATATCATTCTACTTCACGGCTTTATCAAGAAAACAGGTAAAATACCGAAAGAAGATATTAGGCTCGCAAAAAGACGCATGGCTAAATTGTGAGGTGATTTATGAAAAAGAAAGGAACTAATCCATACATTGGTAGTAAATTAGACGATTTTCTCGACAAAGAGGGAATTCTTAGTGAAATCGAAATAGTCGCTGCAAAGCGAATTATTGCTTATCAGATCGCCGAACTTATGGAAGCTGAACACATTTCAAAAACCGCGATGGCTACGAGAATGCGCACCAGTCGTGCTGTCCTTGATCGATTACTAGATCCTGAGAATACAGGAGTTACTCTGAAAACCCTTGGAAAAGCCGCTGGAGTACTGGGGAAAAAACTTCATATCAGCCTGGCGTCCTGATTTTAATGTAAGAACGTGAGGTCTGACCCTAAAGAATCGCTTGCAATGATTTTTTCCCTACCTCGTGGTTACTATTAACCCTAAGCTTACTCTGCGAAACCCTGCGGTCCGCCCGAATGGGCGGCCTGATGCCGGGGTCCAAAGTCCAAGGTCCAACGTGATTAATTAATGAAACCAGATCAACTAGCTACAGGATTGCTTCGTCACTGCGTTTCTCGCAATTACTATTTTGTTAGGGGCTGTCCTAGATAACTGAATTAATCTAGGATGGCCGCATGCGCAAGAGTCGTTTAAGTAATTCGAAACAACACAGGCTTATTGAGCATTTTGT
>SDBU01000422.1_pt1 | contig 59703 bp, 52 predicted proteins | sample 2277071 | NCBI WGS metagenome assembly SDBU01 (sample SAMN10397929, study PRJNA504765) | marine sediment metagenome | isolation source: marine sediment core GS08_GC12, 126 cmbsf | place: Arctic Ocean: Gakkel Ridge, Loki's castle | collected 2008 | reverse complement strand
CGGCCTCACAGTGCCCTCGGATACCGGCCGCCTGCTCCTGAAGCTAAACTATCTTTAACTCTAACATAGGATGTGGTATCCTTTTCGGGGGCAGGCCAAGAAGCCATAGCGGAGTAGTAATCGCTATCGCTACCCCACCAAAGATAAATAAAATTGCACCGCCAATCTGTATCTCGGGTTTGAGCATCTTTGATTAGTTTAAGACGTAGGATTCTTAGATGTCAACACAATGAAGTAAAACTGTGACTTGCATACTTCACTTCAGCGTAGCTATAATTGAAGTAAATAAATCAACATAGTAAAAGCACTATTATGTATTATAGAAAAAGAGATTGTAACGGAGCAGTATAGTGAAAGAATCACCTCCACCGAGAGTAATTGTGGGCACGCCTGCTTATAATGAAGGGAAATACATCGGTAGCATAGTAGTACAAGCGCGGCAGTATACAGACGAAATTATCGTAGTAGACGATGGCAGCATAGACCATACTGCTAAGATTGCCGAGCTTGCTGGAGCTACCGTCATACGACACGCGACAAACAAAGGCTATGGGTGTGCTATCCAGAGTATACTGGCTGAGGCAAAAAAGCGAGACCCGGATATTCTGGTGATTCTTGATGCTGACGCTCAGCATAATCCTGATGAGATACCAGCTCTAGCCAGAGCTATTACTGAAGGTTTTGATATCGTCATTGGCTCCAGAGAAATGCAGAAGAATATAATCCCTTTCTATCGCCGCCTTGGACAGAGAGTTTTATCCAGTCTGACTTATGTCGTCTCCCAAAAAAAACTGTCAGATACCGAATCCGGCTTTAGAGCTTATTCCAGAAAAGCAATAGCCGCACTGGAGTTGAAAGAGCAAGGAATGGCAATATCGTCCGAAATAGTTTCTACTGCCACTAGGAAAGGGCTTAGAGTTACCGAAATCCCCATTTCCGTTACCTACTCTAAGGACAGCTCAACTATGAATCCCATAAGACATGGCTTTGGAGTTCTCAATAGGATAATGGTGATGATTTCCGAAAGAAGGCCCCTCTTAGCCTTTGGAGTCTGCGGGACGATATGCATAGCCTTTGGGGTCGCTGCCGGTATATTCGTAGTCCGCTCCTATTATTCTGGAGGTGTGTTAGCAACAGGGACTGCCTTAATATCGATGTTGCTCATTACCATCGGCATATTGACCATATCCACTGGGATAATATTGAGTGTATTGGTGAAGCGAATGGATGATTTACGATGACTTTTGATCTGCTCCTTAAGAAATAAGTCCTTCTTAGAATGCGCGATTCCTACGGGACAACCACTGGAGGAGTAATCGTCAAAACAGGGAGGTTTTCGGAGGCGCAGATAACTCGGATCTTGCCGGAAGTTGATTTCAGCAGCCTGGTGGTCGATGTTGTTTGGAAGCAAGGAGTTTAGAGATTTTGAGCTTGAAGACGGGAGGAAAAGGGAATGCCTAGAGGCAACTATTACAGAATCACAAAAGGTTACGCACCAATAGAGCCCACTTCCTTCCTTGAGAGAGTGTTCTACGTCCTCTGGTTGCTGATGCAAGCTTTCATGGTTCTGCTCTTCCGTGTTAGAATGAGGATTACCAAAAGAAATGCCGAGGCGGGACAAGAGGAACACTGAGAGGAAGGAGAGGAGCAGTAGATTTCTGAGAGTATGTAGCTAGTCAACGTTTGGTTGCTCAAGGGTAATGGTAAAGCAATATGCAGATTCGTTATGAATATCTGGTACTATCTCTGGGAGTAGAGCTAACAAGTAGCACTGTCCCATTCCCGATTCTCATGCTAATCATAGACCTATGACCCTGAGCAGTTCTCACTGGCTCGGGTGTCCCTTCTCTTAAAAATCCAGATACTTTGTATTGGAATAGCTGACTAACATCAGCGGAGTAAAAACCGCCGTAATATACTGAATTGATTACGGTCTAATCGGATTAGCAGGTCGGCACATGAATTGGCAATACATATGGTGGTTAGCCAGATCCGACTATACAAAACTGTTGCCGATATTGGTATTCGCATTCTACATGGCTTTCATCCCCAACCTCAATTATCCCTACCCGCTGCACATAGATGAATGGGTACACATAGCTTACTCCAACTCCCTGCTACGAGCGGCTGCCATTAATCCCCCCAACCCATTCTCAGGAGCGCCTGGTGGGGGCGTGGTCATCTTACTGGAGAGCGGTTTCCACTTACTATTCGGGGTGTTCCATAGAATCAGCGGTATCTCTTGGATCGACATTTCTAGATACTTCCCTAGCATTATGTTTGCAGTTGCGGCTCTATCAGTTTATGTCTTGGCTCGGAGGGTGGGGTTTGGCTGGGAAGCAGCCTTCTTTACTTGTCTGATACCAACTACAGTTGGAATAATGGGCCCTGCCTTCTTCGTCCCAGTGGCTATGGGTCTAATTATCATCCCCCTATCCCTCTTTTTGGTCTTCAATTTCCGAACCTTCTGGTCTTATCTAGTATTATTTCTTTTCATGCTCTTCATGATAATTACTCATGCTACCTCAGCAATTCTGTTGCTTCTTATTCTGTTTCCCATTGTCTTACTTTATTTGAGAAGTGATATCAAACACAGCCTTATTCTGATACTCATTTGGGCTATCCCCTTTCTGGTAACACTGCCCTGGACAATCGATCTGATAATGTCAACGGCAAGGTCACTCGTCGTTCTAAAGCCGCTTCCTGCTAATCACGACTTGCCACGTATTATGTACGTCTACGGTTATATTCCTGTCGGGTTAGCCCTTTTGGGAGTCTTTGTACTAGTGCTGAAAGGCGGTGTAAAGAACTACGGCTTGGTATTCGGTTTAATGATTTCGTCGTTGATGCTGGCTACATTCTACACCTTACACTACGGAGATCCCGCAATATATCTGCGGGGTATACTGTACGTGATGTTAATGCTTGGCGTTGCTGCTGGCGCTGGTTTAATGGCCATAAAGAATCTCGAGCTACCAGCAAAATTAGGTTTGCCAGTCATTATAAGAAGGATAGGTTACCCAATATGCTTCGCTCTAATCATCGTTATTCTACTGACAGCTATCCCATCCAGGCAGGATATTCCTTATTATCTCATGATTGATAAAGAAGATTACGAGGCTTTTATCTGGATTAGAGATAATGTCGATGAGAGCCATCAAATGGCAGTACTCGACCCGTGGAAAGCTACTGCCTTCACTGCTCTCACCGGAAAGTATGTTCACGCCAGGACACATACGGCTCCGACTTCTAAAGATAAGAAGACGCTTGATTTCCTTAACAGTGGCTGCAAGGATACAGCCTTCCTGAGTGATAATGGTATATCTATAGTTTACAACCGCAGTTCATGCTCTAATCCCGACTTGGTAGAGGTGAGAAAGAATGTCTATCTGCTAAAAGACCAAGAACACCCCTAAGGTTATACCTAACAAGGTCATCATTATAGGTTAATAGTTTGTTGCTGTTTGGGAAAAACATAATTCTCTTGGTCATTATTCGCTACCCGGTTCCCTCGCTTTGCGGTAATATACTGAGGTAACAGTGGTGAAAGATTGGACTATCTGGAATACACTCATATGAATGGACAGAAAGGGTTAGTCCTTCGCAGGAAGGATGGCGGCGTAGTCCATTAATTCGTTGAATGGGCAGTACCTCTTTAAAGACATTTGGTCGGCGACAGCCCAGCGCTGAATAAAGCTTCTTCTGACATAGACCGCCTTTCAGAAACCGGTCAAGCCACCTGTAAGCTTGTGTCGTACTCACCCCATACCTGGCACATATCACCGCCGCCGGTTCATCACCACGAAGTATCTCCAGTACAATTGTTACCTTTTCCTCATTGGGCCACAGCTTCAGATTCATCCCAACTCCTCCATTCCCTGTAGCCTAACTGTATCTTATTCCCCAGTCCAGTTCTAACGGGGGAGATTCCATAGATACTGACATTAATGTTAGACCCCAGCAGAGATAGGAAACATTGTCTTCGGCTTCCACCATAACCCTATCTATGAGGAGCAGTAGCAACTTTAGATTTCTTCCCTGCCTGCCTGCCTGTAGCTTCGGCCTTCATTAAGAGAGTTAAAGGTGTCCTTTGGTTGAGGACTAATTTTATTTTGGCAGGGAATGTTTTGCCTTATGTCAAAAAATAGTTAATTATTGTTGCCTCTTGACACTATTGCGAAAAAGTGGTAGAATCCACTGATAGCAATTGCTATCATTCGTAAAGTTTGCTAAGATTGGAAATAGTGCAAAATTTACTAAAAACAGAAAAACTGCTACGCTGGTAGAAGTGTTACAGCGGAGAATGGGGGGTGTCTGAGGTGTAATAAGCCAGGAAACATGTGCCAGCCTGTGCACGCTGCAGTGGTAGAACTGCAAGATAAGAGCTTGCCGGCCTTACCAACAGTAGCCTAAAAGTTTATTAAATTAATCAGGGATATATCGTTGGGAAAAGGAGTAGCTGAACATCCAATGGATAATGCTTCTCGACGGGAGCTGGTAAGTGTCATCGTTCCGGTAAGGGATGAAGCGAGCTCTATTGGCAATCTTATCTCAGAGATTAAAGAAAGCCTGGCTGGATTGCATCACGAGATAATTGTGGTTGACGATGGGTCAAGAGATAGAACAAGAGAAATCGCCAGGAACAATGGCACAATTGTAGTCTCTCACGAGAATAACATTGGCAAAGGCGCTGCCATGAAGACCGGGGTAGAACATGCCTCTGGTGATGTAATAGTTTTTATCGATGGCGATGGAGCCCATAACCCGCGCGATATACCTGCAGTAATCGCATCGATCCTGCAAGATAAAGGTGACTTCATTATCGGCTCGAGGGCTCTTCCAGAGTCAATTGTTCATGTTTCACCGTTGATCAGGAGGCTTTGCAATAGTCTTGCCTCCCTTTTTATTTCCGTCATTGTTTCCTTTGCATTACCCGTAATAACGTTCTCCAAATTTCCCATTAAATGGAAATGGATAAGAATAACTGACTGTACCAGTGGTTTTAGGGCAATAAGGAGGGGAAGCTGGTACAAGATGCCCCTTATTTCACAGGGATTTGAGATAGAAACCGAGATGATCTATGAAGGAGCAAGACGTAATCTAGTTATTGGTGAAGCCCCAATAAATTGCCACTGGGATAGCCGTCGTTCAAGACTTTCTATCCGGAGAGACGGCTTAAAAACTCTACTAATGTTAACGAGAAAAATGTTATTCGATATTATGCGCAGAAGATGACAACAGACAAGGTGAAGATACATATGCAGATTCTTTCCAAGCCGGTAGGGATTGAGAAAGATATAAAGCCGCTAATAAAGCAAGTATACTATACCTCAAGCTACGAGGAAGAACCATAACTGGGCCATGAGCTTATTGCTCGGTTCAAGGGCATGTATACCTCAGCAATGGAATGCCTGGGTGAGGATCTAGCAGAGTGCTTAACCTATCTTAGATTCCCGCAGGCTCATTGGAAAGTAATTCGTACCACTAATCTTCTAGAACGGACACTTGGAGAGGAGAAATGCTGAACTAAAGTGAAGTTAGAAAGTGGCACAATTATTGGAGGCGGATTAAAACAGGTTATTCAACCGAAAATAAAGTCAGAGACAATGGGTCGGAGTTTGTAGGAGCACTAGACATGGATACTGGATTTGAAAGCGATAAGATGAAAGTGCTGCTTATCAATCCCCCATGGAGCATAAAGGAGCAATATGCTACGGAGATATATCGGGTTGGGGCAGTGCTTCCTCCACTTGGATTAGGTTATATCGCCTCTGTTTTAGAGGAAAATGGTTACGGTGTTGAAATCCTAGATTGCATCGCCCAGCAGATAATACTAGATTCACTAGGCAAACAGGTAGAGAGCAGAAAACCTGACATTATTGGCATCACATGCCTGACACCTATGGCTCCCCGCAGTATGGAGGCGGCGAGAGTCGCCAAAGAGGCGGTGCCTAATTCGATTGTGGTTTTGGGTGGAGCACACCCCTCCGTTCTTCCAGCCGAGACATTACAAGACAATTCTGTTGACATAGCGGTGGTTGGGGAAGGCGAACATACGATGCTTGAGCTGGTGAGGTGCATTGAAGCCAAGGGCAATCTGGAAAAGGTGCCTGGAGTTGTGTTCCGAAAGAATGGTGAATTGATTAAGACTCTGCCACGACCCCTGAGCGACTTAGATTTGTTGCCACTTCCAGCTCGTCATTTGCTACCAATGAAAAGATATCGTCCCACTGCGGCCAATCACAGGAGATTACCTTGCCATACCATGATTACCAGCCGTGGTTGTCCGTTCAACTGTACTTACTGCTCTAATTCCATATTCGGTAGAAAATATAGGGCTTCGAGCCCGCAGAATGTGGTCAAGGAAATGGAGCACCTAATATCAGAATACGGGGCCAAGGAGATACTGTTTTGGGACGATGTATTTACTTTAAATCAACAAAGAACCGGGAGAATCTGTGAGTTGATTATTGAGCGGGGCCTGAATATACCCTGGACATGCGAAAGCAGAGTCGATTGTGTAACTGAAGACCTACTAGCTCAAATGAGGAAGGCCGGGTGCTGGCAGATTGGTTACGGAGTCGAATCTGGCGATCAAGAAGTCATTGACACCATAAAAAAGGGGATAACCCTAGAGCAAGTCGAGAAAGCGTTCAAATGGACAAAGGAGGCTGGTATAAATACTAGGGCATACCTTATGATAGGGCTCCCCGGTGAGACTAGGGAGCAAGTCCTCAAGACCATAGACATCGCCAAACGCTTGGACGCAGACATCGCTCAGTTCTGCATCACTACGCCATATCCGGGAACAGAACTTTTTGAAACAGCTAAGAACGAGGGCACTCTTAAGACTGTCGACTGGCTACGCTATATTCTGATCCCAGACGAACCAGTCTATGTAACGAAACTATTGACCGCAGAAGACCTGCGATGCCTATTACAAAAAGCGTATAAAGAATTCTATTTCCGGCCTTCCTATATTGTCAAGCGGATGCTAAAAACTAGGTCACTTTCTGATGTGAGAAAATACAAGGACGCTTTCTTAGCGATTCTGAGCTTAAAGGAAAGAAAAAGGGGTGAACCTTCTTTTCATTCATGAAGTCGAGCTGCTAAATAAGGTTGTGAAAACAAAGATGGGGATCGGTTCATCTATGCAAATCTCAATTTGGCCGACTCGTCAATATTTGAGACTATCTCGCTCCCGAGAGAAGATTTAGAAGAATGGAATGCGAAGGCGTACCAATAATATTACCTCAGGCTACCTTCTTTTGGCAAAGCCTCACCAGAATCAGGTCACTGGGAGACTTAAAATCCGGCTTTAAGGGAATCTTAATAGTTTTGGATATGATACTGAGTCCAGTGAGAACATAGATGAGAATTCTGATAACCTCTATCATGGATGTCAACAAAACAGCACCCAATCGGCTTCACCACTTTGTCAAACACCTGTCCCAGAATCATGAAGTTACCATTCTAAGCACCAACCAGTGGTGGAAAGCGGAGCAAGCCGACTTACGTCCGTACGCTAACGACTTTGAAGACATATTGCAAAATGTGGACGTGAGATATTTCACAGAGCGAAAGTTGGGACCTATTTTACAAGAAATATCTTCAGTGTTAAACTGCAACAGACTACTCAAAGAAATCGATTACAGTGATTTCGCCGTACATTTGAACTATTCCACTCTTGTTTCGGGGTATGTTGTAGCCAATAGACTTAAACGTGCCGGCATAGGTAGTGTCTATGATATGGCTGATGACTTACCCCAAATGGTTAGCACTTCCCCCGAGATACCCGGCCTTCTCCGTGCTCCAGGTAGGCTTATCAGCAAAGTCATCGTCAGAAAGAATATTGAACTTGCTCACAAAGTGACCTTCACCGTCAACGGCTTAATAGATTCATATTTCCTTCCTCAGAGTAAAGCCAAATGTATCCCCAACGGTGTCAATACTGAGGTTTTTAGGGCTTATCCATCGAAGCGTCGGCGCCAGGAATTAGGCCTTAACGACAGCTTCGTCGTCGGCTATGTGGGCTCTTTGCGGGAGTGGGTTGACCTAAGACCAATCTTTGCTGTGGTGAAGCAACTTAACGAAAGCCATCCAGATATAAGAGTCCTGATCGTTGGGGAAGAGGGTCGATTTAGACAAAATGGAGATTTGGCTCGGGAATACGGGGTTTCAGAGCGCGTAGCATTTACTGGGACGGTTCCTTATTTACAGGTGCCGCGCTATATTTCATGTATGGACATTTGTTTGATCCCGTTCAGGACCAACGCTGTGTCTCAAAATGCGCTGCCCTTAAAGCTGTTTGAATATATGGCCTGCCAAAGACCGGTCATTTCCACACCGTTAAGGGGAGTTATAGAGGCGGTACAGGATAAGGTTCTATATGCCTCCGATATAGAAGAGCTAAAGAGACACATAATTGAGCTATACCAAAGCGAAAGGCTCCAAACAAAGACGGGTTCAGCCGGTAGGAGGTTTGTTGAGGAAAACTATTCCTGGTCACGGATTTGCTCCAAAATGGAAGAGGTGCTGTTGGAAGTAGCCTCGCTAAAGGGTAAGGCACAATGAACGCTGGATCGAGAATTAGCCGATGAAAATCTCAATAATTCTTGGAACGAGACCGGAGATCATAAAAATGTCCCCAGTAATCAGGGAGTGCCAGAAACGAAACCCTGACTTTTTTATCCTTCATACCGGACAGCATTATTCTTATGAACTCGACCAGGTATTCCTTGAAGAGCTCAACCTTCCCTCTATACATTACAACATTCAAATTGGCTCCGGAACCCATGCCGAAGAGACAGCAAAAGCACTGGTTGGCATCGAAAGTATTTTGAGGAAGGACATTCCAGATATTGTTCTGGTTGAAGGTGACACCAATACCGTTCTGGCTGGTGCTCTAGCGGCCTCAAAACTACATATCAAGGTAGGGCATGTTGAAGCCGGCTTACGGTCTGGCGATACCAAAATGCCCGAGGAGATTAACCGAATCCTGACCGACCATGTTTCTTCCTTTCTGTTCCCGCCAACAGAGACGGCAAAGGAAAACCTGCTGAGGGAAGGAATACCTGAAGAGAGGACGTTTGTTACCGGCAATACCATCGTTGATGCCGTTTACCAGAATTTAGAACTGGCTAGAAGCAAGGCACAGGCCTTGGAGAAACTGGGCTTAAAGAAGGAAGGATATTGTCTGGTTACCCTGCACCGACAGGAAAATGTAGATGAAAGAGCCAGATTCGAGGGTATCTTGAAGGGTTTAGAATTATGCTCGGCTCGTCTCCATTTGCCGATTATATATCCTATTCACCCGCGGGCTGAGAAGCGGATTACGGAGTTCAACATTAAGGTTCCCAGTTGTATCCGGCTTATTAAACCGATAGGTTATCTCGAATTTCTGCAAATGGTGGAGAACGCCAGGTTGATTCTGACCGATTCCGGAGGGATTCAAGAGGAAGCTTGCGTTCTCCACGTTCCCTGCGTTACTTTGCGCGACAGCACGGAAAGGCCAGAGACGATTGAGGTAGGAGCAAATATTCTGGCTGGTTACCAGCCCGACGGTATTCTCAAAGCGGTAGAGCAAATTATCAACAGACAGAAAGACTGGAGCAATCCTTTTGGGGATGGAACTGCTGGTCAGAGCATAGTAGATGCTCTGCTGAGTCAGGGAAGATAAGGTGCGCATATATCTACTAAACCCGCCCTTTTTACCGAGGTTCGTCCGCTGTGGAAGATGGCAGGGAGTTGTAGCACGGAGCCGAACTCTGTATTACCCCCTATGGTTAGCCTATGCCGCGGGTCTGTTGGAAGAAAAGTCTAACGATGTCAGACTGGTGGATGCTCCAGCTTGGGGATGGGATAGAGCGGATGTCATGCGAGACGTGGAGATATTTCAACCGGACCTCATTGTGGTCGATAGTAATTTTTCCAGCCTTAGCAATGACCTTCATGTGGCCCAATTGCTAAAGGAAAAAGTTAGCCAGGCAAAAACAGTCCTGGTGGGCCCGCCCGCCTCTCAATTTGCCGACCAGATTTTGGCAAATGAAGGCATAGATGCCGTGGCCAGGTTTGAGTTTGATTTCACTCTAGCCGACATTGCCCAGGCAATTGAAGAGGGTAAACATTTCGATAATATCAAAGGCATTTCCTATAATCGCAATGGGAAAGTGGTACATAATCCAGACAGGGAATTTACTACTGCTGAAGACCTGGACAGGATTCCCTTCGTATCCAAAGTGTACCAAAAGCATCTCAATGTGAGAGATTATCACCTCGGGCATACCCTTTATCCCATGGTTCAGATATTTACCGGGAGGGGCTGTCCGAACCGGTGTACTTTTTGCTCGTGGCCTGAGACCCTAACCGGACGGAAATATAGAGTGCGAAGCATCAAAAACGTCGTTGATGAGTTCGAATATATAAAGAGGGAACTGCCCGAGGTTAAAGAGATATTCATTGAGGATGATACTTTCACTATCGATGGGAAAAGGCTCAAGGCCTTTTGTGAAGAAATCAAGAGCAGGGGATTAAAAGTTTCCTGGTCCTGCAATGCCCGGGCGAACCTCGACTACGAAACGATGAAGATAATGAAGGAGGCTGGCTGCCGACTTCTTGACGTGGGCTATGAGTCGGGCAGTGTTGAGATTCTAGAGAATATTGAGAAGGGAATTACCACAGAGCAGATGAGGGAGTTTGCCCGGAGCGCCAAGAAAGCCGGTTTGATGGTATTGGGGGATTTTGTTTTTGGCTTCCCTGGTGAAACGAAAGAGAGTGCTGAGCGCACTATAGAATTCGCTAAAGAGCTTAGACCTAATCATGTCCAGTTTGCTGTGGCGACCCCAATCCCAGGGACAAGGTTCTATCAATGGGCCAAGGAAAACAATTTCTTGTTAACCGAACAGTTGGAAGAATCTTTGGACAAGGATGGGTTTCAACGGTGCATCATTTCATACCCCGGATTCACTAACCAGGACATAGAGGAATACGTGGATAGGGCTTTGAGAGGGTACTATTTGAGTGCTTCTTATGTGCCTATGGCGCTAAGAAATATTTTAAGACGAAATGGATTACATGAGCTGAAAACGATGCTCTCATCGGCCAGGGTCTTCCTTAAGTACCTTAGAAGGAAAAACGCACCGCAGAACAGAGTCAGTGAGAAAGGCGAAGGGAAAAGATGGGATGAGTTTTGGCATAGAGGTGAATTATGGCTTACTTTATTAAGATTCACGCCTACCTACAGGAAAATAGTCAGGATATTCAATCAGATGACTCTCGCCCGAGGTGCCAAGATTTTGGATGTTGGCTGTGGCTCAGGGAAACTGGCTCGTTTTTGGTCTCAAAACGGTCACGATATCTTTGGGCTGGATATCAGCGACCAAGCCCTCGAGTTCACTCGTAGCCAGGGAGTCCCGGTTATGAAGGCAGACGTTAGAAGGTTGCCTTTCAACGATGGTACCTTTGACCTAGTTTACTCCGATGGATTACTGGAGCATTTCCCTGATCCCGAGTTCATCTTGGCCGAACTCTTCAGAGTAAGCAGGAACTATGTCTTCACTTTGGTACCGAGAACGACTATCTTCAACAAACTGCTGGTGGCTGCTTTTAAGATTCCCAAACAGTACGACCGGGAAAGCCATGAATGGATTAATCTGCATAGAAGATTTGCCCCACAATCTATTGAATACTCCAAAGCCTTTACCATGTTCGCAATAGTTTGTAAAAAGTAGAAAAATGTCTCTCATCGAAGAAATATACCGTAGAGCATACCGCCGGTACGAAAGTCATAAGAAATTAGCCCTGCTGTATCATCTACTTACCGGCAAGTTATATAAGGCGTCTCACCTCAAGGTCTTTGTTTCCGACCTTACTGGCAAACGAGAACCAATTCATCGGAATCTAACCCATGGTGAGGCAGCGATTAAATGGCTGTTCAGAGCACAGGATGAAACCAATACTGGCGGAGTCTCTGGGGAGTATGGCTTCAGTTGGGGATGGTCATGGCCACTTCCAGAGACCACCGGCTACATCATCCCCACCTTGTTTGATTACGCTAGACGTTATGATTCACCGATTGCCAAGGAGTGTTTTCTCAGAGCAATAAAGATGGCTGACTGGCTATTAGAGATTCAACAGGCTGACGGAGCTTATTTTTTCAGTTTACACCCGAGTAATTTTGGTTCGGTAGCTAATAAAATATCTGCCCTCTCTAGCGGACCCGGTGCCTTTGATACCGGTCAAGTTATTGCCGGATTGGTCAGGGCATACCAGGAGACGGGAAGTCAAGGCTACTTGGACGCGGCAATTAGGGCCGGTGATTGGCTGGCAGGCAATCAATCACCGGATGGAACGTGGTCGAGCTCCCTTCACCGCACTCCCCACGCTTTTGATACTTTTCTGGCGTGGCGACTGGTTTCTCTATTTCAATTAACCGAAAACAAACGGCACCAAACAGCCGCGGTAAAAAACTTAGATTGGGCGCTCAGTAATCAAAGAGAGAATGGTTGGTTCAATGACTGCGCCCACTTTCCCAAAACACACCCGCTCAGCCATGGAATTGCTTATGCCGCCCAAGGATTTCTCGAAGCCGGAATTCTGCTGAATGAAGACAGGTATGTAAACGCCGCCCAGCAAACAGCCGAGGCGCTGCTGAAAGTGTATCTGGACAAAGGTTTCTTACCCGCCCGACTGGATGAGAATTGGCAGAGCCAAGACAGGTTCAGTTGCCTCACCGGCAATGCTCAGGTTTCAATCCTGTGGTCTAAGCTTCACTTGTTAACCGGGGACAACCGGTATTTCAACGCGGCGCTTAGGATGAATCAGGACCTGAAGTCATTACAAAACTTGACGTCCTCCAATGGTGGGATTAGAGGAGGGATAAAAGGCTCTCATCCTATTTGGGGTGAATATGCCAGCTTCAGGTATCCATCCTGGGCGGTGAAGTTTTTCATTGACGCATTACTCTTGGAAGAGGAGATAAGGGAGCAAAGTTCATAAAGTTCTGCACTTTTGAAATGATTATGGAGACTGCTGAGATATTAGCTTCGGATGAATATTCTAAGAGGTGCGGGAAGTATTCGAACTCTCCGGCAGTAAGGTACGCTTACCGACTTAGGCTGAAGTTGGTCAGAGAAGTCCTTCGGGGGCACAGTGGGTGCACTTTGCTGTTAGACCTTGGTTCCGGTAGCGGTGATTATGCCGCCGACCTAGCGGAAGAAATGGGTCTTACAGCTTACCTCTTGGACATAAACCACCAGCGTTTGTTTGTTGCCAGTCATAAGAGTCAGAGGATTCTCAGCGTTCAAGCGGAGGCGACTAACATTCCCTTTGGTGACAATACATTTGATTTTGTGCTTGCGATGAATTCGCTCAGATACTTTAATTCTCCTAGCCGGACATTACTTGAGTGCAGAAGAATACTCCAGCCTAGAGGTCTTTTGCTGATTATCGACCACAATAAACTTTCTCCAGAGGTCTTTTTCTTAGGCCGTGAGCGAACCCGATGTTTCACACCCGGCTCTTTAGCGAATCTAGTAAGAGCAAGCCATTTTCAAGTGATAACCATGAAGATGCTATTTATAATGCCATCGTCCATCCCTTCCTTTCTCATCAATGTAATTGCTAAGGCGGGACATAAGCTATCCCGGGTGCTCAGCAAAATCTACCCCGAAATATTCGTCCTGGCGGCAAAGGAATGAAAATAGGATACTTTTGCTCTCATTTTCCGTATAAGAATCTCATTGCTGACCCGAATTATGCTGAACGATACTCCCATGGTGGCACTGAGACGGTGGCTTACTTTCTGGCGACTAAGATGGCGCAAAGAGGGCATCAAGTCAGCGTTTTCACCTCTTCCATTGATGCCAAAGACTCGACTGAAATTCAAGAAGGCGTGACTGTACATCGCTACGGCACAAATCTGAGAATTGAAAGCGCCAATGTAGCATGGAAAATGTTCTGGAAACCGCTGGGGTATCAAGTGGACATTGTTCATGCTCACTTCAGTACGCCTCCTGGAGAGCTGGCCGGTTTATGGTATGCCGTAAGGAAAAGAGTGCCCCTCGTACTGACCTACCATGGGGATGCGCCGGCAAGCTATGGAAGATTCATCCGTAGGTCAAGTTTATCTTTATATAACAAATACGTACTGGATAAATTGCTGTCTCACGCCCAAATCATAATCAGCCCTTCGGAATACTACATAAACGAGTCAAGGTTTCTGGGCAAATATCGGGACAAGATAGAGGCAATTCCCAATGGAATAGATGCGCCAGACTTGGAAGTCCCGCTTTCTAAAAAGGAATGTAGAAAAAGACTGGGTTTGGCACCTAACAAGAGCACCATACTTTTTGTTGGTGACCTGGTGCCCTATAAGGGTCCCGACGTTCTACTTAGAGCAATGCCGAAGGTAATCAAAAGCGCCCCCAACTCAGAACTGGTTTTTGTGGGGAGAGGAGAGCTAAGAGAAGAACTTGAGAATCTATCCGTAAGATTAGGTGTCACGGAATGCGTGAGGTTTACCGGATTTGTCAGCGGGGAGACGAAAGCTCTCTACTATAAATCGGCGGACATATTCGTGCTCCCCTCTACCATGACAAAGGAGGTATTCCCGCTAGTGCTTCTCGAGGCGTCATTATCAGGTTTACCCATGGTCGTGAGCGATTTACAGACGTTCAGGTGTATAATTGAGGAAGGGTATAATGGGCTGGTTGCCAAAAGGGGAGATGAAAGCGACCTCGCTGAGGCTATACTTCGCCTGCTAGAGAACCAAGATATTAGAAATAGAATGTCACGCAATGCCAGGGAAAAGGCTAAAGATTATTCCTGGGAAAGGATTGCCGAAAAGACAGAAAAGGTCTACGAGCAGGTGCTGAAGTGCCAACAAAGATAATCGGTGCTTCCCTCGGTTCCTTTAGAGGGCTGACGGTGGAACAGGCCTGGGCACTATACCTGAAGTTGGCCCAGGATTTTGACCTAAACGCTGTGGAAATACGCTTTGAAAAGGAAGAGGGAAGACCTTCCCAATGGTATTGGGAGGACAGTGAAATCTATGATTCCCTGAGGGACTTCGAGGTAAAGGGGGCACACTTGCCCTTCATATATCTCAACCCGATATCCCCCAATCCCAGAATTAGAGACGAATCATTGTTCCAACTTAAAATGGCAATCACGAAGGCAGCCGAGTTGGGTATGGATTACGCGGTAATGCACGCCGCTGGACTAGCGCCTTCCTTAAGTCATGAGCAAGAACTTGCCCAGTGGTCTAAAGTAATGGAGGAGCTCACCAGACACGCCGAGGAAAATGGAATAGTGCTGACTTTGGAGAACGCCGACTCCCTGTCTGAGCTCAAAGACATGGCCACCATAGTCAGGAGAATAGATTCAAATTACCTCAAAATTACCTTGGATGTTGGGCATGCTTATATCCGCCGACTTCCACCATTGTCAGCCTACCCCGTAAAGGAGCTAGCCTTAAGGGCACTAGATGCAGCCGGTATGCCCTTTATCATCAAGAAAGGCATGCCTTATGAGCGGTATGGCTCTATTAGCCACTTCCTGGAGTCTGAATACGATTTGATATTCTGTTTGCATGTTCATGACTATAACGGAAGAAGCGACCACCTGAGTATGGGAAGTGGAAAGATTGATTTTTCCTTCATCTCGACTTTAAATAGGAAGGAATTTACCGGTCCCGTAATTCTGGAGGCAGGACTCGAAAACCACTACCACGATTTCGAAGCAAATTATCGAAGGTTGGAGAGCCTCATAGCTAAGGGTAAAACGAGGTGAGTTTGTGTGGGTAACAGTCATGGGAGATGCTTTCATCGATATGGCCGTGCCTGTCTATGGTACCAGGCCCGGCGACACCTATCATAGGAAATTCTCCATGGGCTGTGGCGGAACGGCCACGGTAGCTGTCCAAGCAGCCAGACTGGGCGCGAAGGCTAGGTTTGTGGGAAAAGTAGGCAATGATGCTTTCGGCTCCTATTTCAAGGAAAACCTAAAGAGAAATGATGTCAAAGACTTGACCTTCATTGATAATAAACATATGACTGGCCTATGTGTGTCGCTAGTTTATGAAGATGGAGAAAGGGCTATGATTGCCAGTAGAGGGGCCAACGACCATCTGACCAAAGAGGAGATAAAAGGTCGCCTTGATGAAATTCTAAACTCGAAAATTGTGTACTTCACCGGCTATTCTCTAGCCTCAAGGAAGAGCTCACATAGCGTCCGGTATGCAATGGAGGAATGCCATAGGCACAACTGCGAGGTTTGGTTTAACCCTGGCGCCCCTAATATGATAAAGCCGTCTTTTCAGGACATAATAAAAAACTTGGTCAACATTCTTGTGCTAAATATTGAGGAGGCGAAAGCCCTAAGCGGGGGGAAGGAAATCAGTGACATATTGGGTGCCCTAGCAAGACTAACCGGGTTTGCCGTAATAACCATGGGTAGAGAAGGATGCATCGTGCTGAGAGAGGGAGACCAGATTCAGGTACCCACAAATAATACCTTGAAGGGGCTGGATACTACCGGCGCTGGTGATGCTTTTTCGGCCGGGTTTATCTGGGGAAGGCTCAGTAACATTTCGGAGAGAGAATGCGCTGAGTTAGGGCACAGGGTAGCCGCCAAATTCCTAAAGGAGAGGGTGTGAGACCGGTACTTACCGTATTTATCGATGGCTTAAAGCCAGACAGCCTACAATATATGCCCTTCATTAACACCCTCAAGGCAAGAAGGAGGGTTAGGACAGAGCTGGGATTCTCTAATCCCTGCCATGCTTCAATGTATACCGGGGTATATCCAAATAGACATTTGTATTGGTTTATCTGGAAATATTCTCCCGAGACCTCTCCCTTTAGCTGGACCCGGAAATTTAAACTCCCTGAGAATATGTACCTAAAATATGCCTGTTATCGCGTAACCGGCCTTTTCAATCGGAGTTGCACTTCCTTTTATGGCATACCCTTTTTGTGGCACATACCGCTAAAGTTGTGGCGTTATTTCGATGTGGCCGAGAAAAAGTTTTGGACAGAGCCTAATTACGTCGAAAACTACCCCTCAATATTCGAGTTGTTGAAAAGTCACCACTTGGAGTACGAGACTGTGGGCATACTGCGGAAACATGCCGTTGCCGTAGAATCGTCCAGGCTCATAGAAAATTATGAACCGGGTGAAGTTAAACCCTGGACGTACTTCTTTATCGGCGACATTGACCCCCTCTCTCACCGATATGGGCAAGATTCAATTCAAACGCAGGAAAGGCTGAGAAAAATTGATAACATACTTGAGGCGAAATACCGACTGTTTGAAGAACGGCTTAGGGATTTCACCTTTATGCTGTTTTCCGACCATGGGCATGTCAAGGTGAAAGGAAGGGTAGATCCCCACTCTATTTTTAACTCTCAGGGGGACAATCTTGATAATTACATCTACCTTATGGACATAAATTACCTCAGATTATGGTTCAGGAATGAAGAGGAAAGAGAAAGGGTGACTGAAATCCTATCAAGGGTCGATGATAAGGGGCTTATCCTGACCGAAGAACATCTGAGGAAATACAACACCAATATGCCAGATAACAGATATGGTGACCTGATATTTCACCTCCTCCCGGGATACGCCTTTGACCAAGGGCAGATTGTCGCCCTGGGAAAACAGTGGACGACTCGACCGGTTACTATCCATGGATGCCTACCCGATTACCCGGATTCCGACGGAGTTTTTGTTTCAAACAAGGAGGTAATAAGCGATTCTCACATAAAACTGGAAGACGTCATGCCTTCCATCCTATGCCTGCTTGACGTGGAAATACCAAGTCATGTTGATGGCAGGATATTATGGGCCTGAGTTACACGGCATTAAACGACCCTGAGGTGGATAGGAAGGTTGAAGAAATTGCCAACCGCATAATCGGGAAGGTAATTCTGCACCTGAACCCGGAGTCGTTAATCCTGATCGGCAGCTTTGCCAAGGGTGAGGCAACCATCTTGCTCGAAGACGGCAACTTGAAGTTCCTGAGCGATTTTGAAATTGTAGTTATCTCGAGGAAGTATCTGCTGAGAAGCACCATCAAAAAGATTGAGAAGCTAGCAGCAGATATTTCTCAAAAAACTGGCCTGGAGGTCGGTATTTCCGGGATTAGCTTAAGTCTTTGTTCCATGTTCCCTCCCCTTTTCAAAACATTGAGGCCGACGATTACAAATTATGACCTGAAATATGGGTCAAGAATAGTCCATGGTAAGAACTACTTAGAGAAACTGCCTGACTTCAAGCCCCAAGACATACCGTTATGGGAAGGCATCAGGCTGCTCTTCAACAGAATGTCGGCGGCGCTGAAGTACTTCCTAAGCAACAACCAACCAACCGGTGAATCGCCCTTCCACATTTACAAGGTGGTACTTGCCTGTCAGGACGCCCTGTTGCTATCCACGGGCAATTATCACCCTTCATACGCCGTCAGAAACCAGATGTTGCAGGAACTCTTTCCCCGGCATTTCAGCGAGCTTAACAGGAAATTGCCCAGGTTTTTGCCGCTGACCATAGCGGCCACTGATTACAAACTTAAGGGAAAGGTCAGTTCACAAGATGCGACCGGACTCTGGTTCGATGTCGCTGAAATATGTGATGAGATACTCAGGTATGTGATAAAGAAGGACACGGGCATAGAATTCAGTGACTATCTGGAATTTCAAGAGAAGTACCTGCAAAGCTCAGAACTTAATAGCCATACCCAAGCCAGCTTATCCTTTCCGCTCTATCAGAATACCCTGAGCCTTATTAAGATGCTTATTTCCTCTAAGGGGTCTATATCCTGGAGAACCTTGAGGAAAATGTTGAGTCCTTGGAGCCGCATGGTTTACTCGGTAATCCCCTTGGCTTATTTCAGTTTGTCCCGGAATGGGAGCGTAAACGAGGCCTATCTCCAGCGAGCCAGCGAGGTGCTGTCCTCTTTTGGGAAGTTGAAGGGGCAATACGGCTATGAAACACCTGAACTCGTAGCCGAAGAGATATACCGATTAATATATTATTGCTGATGAGGCACCCATAGGATAATGCCAATGAAGGTTCTATTCATTTATACCGATATATGCACCGGCTCCGGCAGGTTTCAACAGGGCATAGCCTGTATGTCCAGCGTCCTTAAGCAAGATGGGCATGAGACCTCCCTGCTACATATTACAGAGCAGCCTTCAAAAGAAAGGCTACGCCGGGCTATCTCCAGCATTGCCCCTCACTTAATCGGGTTTTCAACGACGACCAATCAGTATGCCTATATTAAGCTTTTTTCTCGCTGGATAAAAGAGCGCTTTGATGTTCCGATAGTTTGCGGTGGAGCACACCCGACCCTGGTTCCTGATGAAGTTATATCGGACGACAATATTGACATCGTGTGCCTAGGCGAGGGTGAATACTCCTTGCTTGAACTGGCCAACGGGCTAGAAAATGACACGGACATTACCAGAATCCAGGGGCTCTGGGTTAAGCTAGGCAGGAAGGTATATCGGAACCCGATACGCCCATTGATTCAGAACCTTGATGACCTGCCTTTCCCGGATAGAGACCTGTTTGGCTATGAGACCATGCTGAGAAGGTTTTGGTATACCGCAGACTTCATGACCGGCCGGGGCTGCCCTTACGACTGCTCCTATTGCTGTAATCACAGCTTCAGGAAGCTTTACCGCGATAAGGGAAAGTATGTTAGACGCAGAAGTGTAGGCAACGTTTTGGCTGAGATTGATTATGTCACCAAAAGATACCAGGTTGAAAGGATAAATTTCGATGATGATACCTTCACCTTGGACAGAGCGTGGATAAAGGAGTTCTGCCAAAGTTATGCCACTAAGTCCGGGTTACCGTTCACCTGCAACGCACGTCCTGAGACCCTCAGTCAGGAAGTTATCACAGACCTTAAGACCGCCGGGTGCGAATTGCTCCAGATAGGTATTGAGTCTGGTAACGAATACCTGCGCCGCCAGGTGCTCAGGCGCAATATAACTAATGAAGACATCATCAGGACGTTTGAGGATGTGCGCCAAGCGGGCATAGCGACCTACTCCTTCAATATGGTCGGTCTCCCCTTTGAAACTCCGGAAATGGCTGAGGAAACAATTAAGCTGAACCAGAGGGTCAACCCGGATGACCTGCAAGTCTCCATCTTTTACCCTTACCCCGGCACTGAACTGTATCGGGTATGTGAAGAGAACGATTTGTTAGCCCCGGCACATAAGGCAAGCTATTTTGACGAGGGGGTTACCCTTAAGCAGTCCAGTATGACCGAGGCAGAGACCATAGCCTACTACCGGAGGCTAAATCAACTATCTCTAGAAAAGATGGTACAGAGCAGGTCACCTCTCGTGTTCGCTTTGTATAAGGTGGCCAGGTCGGTCTTCGGGCAAGGCCTAACCTATAAACTCTTAAAGCTAGCTCGAGGTTCATTTCTTGCATTTCGCTCCATTTTCCTCAAAACTTCAATTAAGGGGCAAGGGGGGCTCTAAATAGATAGCACCCGTAAACTACTAACGAATAATAAAATGGACTCAAAGCATGGAAAACGCTGAGTACCAAGAACTCACTGAGATTTTGATGTGCCCTCGGTGCCAGTCCGATTTGGAGAGCGGTGAAAAGAATAGTTTGCGGTGTAAACAATGCGGTGAGGAATACAAAATCATGAATGACGTTCCGATAATGTTACCTTCATCGGCGAAAGTAACCAGTGGTGAAGCCATCCAGTTTTACAACCAATTGTACCGCGAAGAGCGTGGCAGCCCAGATAATATCTCGCTAGGCCGGTACTTGACTCTTAGCTACCTCCAGAAAAACCTGGATGCTACGGACAAAGTTATTCTGGATATGGGTGGAGGCGAGGGTACCTATGCCAAGGAGTTGGCTAAGACAGCAAAGAAGGTAATTGTCGCTGACTTAACCCTGCCTAGATTGGTTCGTCTCAGCCAGACAAAAACGGGAAACATAGTTCCGGTGTGCGGAGATATCCAGACACTTTTTGTGAAGACGAAGGCAGATATAATAATCTGTATCGCGGTCCTGGAACATCTACCTGAGCCACAGCAAGTATTAGCCAATTTCAAGGAATTATTGAAAGAAGATGGAAAGGTTTGCCTCTACGTCCCGGTGCTGAATCTCCCCTTCCCGGCGCTGGTGGCCCGACTTTATAGAAGGCTCAGGCGGTTTGATGTTCAGCAAATTGAGAAAGAACATATGAGAGTATGGTCAACAAAAGAACTGATGGCTGAGCTTGAGGCGGCTGGGTTTACTGTCGAGAATGGCGAGTTTGTGTCTGTTTTGACTGAATTCAGGTGGGTTCCTTTTTCCGTCATCTCCTTTTTCCAAAGATTCGCCTTCATGGACAAGCTATTAGCCCAAGGTATACACTTAACGTGTGTTCATAAATGAAAGAGTTAAGTCAATCAAACAAGCTTAATATAGTGGTGATAACTCATCCTTTCAGCAATTTGGTTGGAGAAGGAATGCTGGCGAGCTTTATCGATATACTTAGTCCTTTATCTAGCAAAATATTTGTCATAACTGGAGACTTTAGCTATACAGCCGATCCAAAGATTGACATAATAAAAGTAAAGGGTGACGAAAAAAGAGAATCGATGCTGATAAGGATTCCTAAGTTTGTAATCACCCAGCTGAGAATTTCTTTCAACCTAATGAGAGTGTCGCGAAATACGGAAGTCATAATCTTCTCCATAGGGGCCAAGGCTTTCTTGATACCAATGCTGCTGGCAAAGGTACTTGGAAAGAAAACACTGGTATGTACTACGGGCTTAGGTATCCGGGCTGGCGAGGAAATGTATAAGCGTAGATTATTCAGTGCTGGCAAGTTTATCGTGACTCGCCTCTGGGACTCCCTGGAAAGGATTAACTATTATCTCTCAGACCACATAGCAGTACAATCACCAAGTATTGTGCCATATTTGGGATTGGACAAGCATCAAAAAAAGATATCGATTGCCAGTGGTAGGTACACAGATACAAATCTTTTTAAGATGAAGGCAGACCTGGGAGGCAGAAGGAATCTAATCGGGTATATTGGACGCTTAAGTGAAGAGAAAGGCGTAATAAACTTCGTTGACGCTATACCTATGATATTAAAAGAGTGCCCAGATACTGAATTTCTGATCGGAGGACCTGGGCCGTTGTTTGATGAAATAGAGCGTCAATTGAAACGTTACCAAGTGAGTGACAAGGTTAAGCTTGCAGGATGGATTCCACATAGTGAGCTTCCAAAGTATTTGAATGAATTGAAGTTGCTTGTCCTCCCTTCATATAGCGAAGGTCTCCCCGGCATCGTTCGCGAGGCCATGGCTTGTGGAGCCGTAGTCGTCGCCACATCTGTGGGCGGGGTACCCGACTTGATAAGGGATGGCGAGACAGGGTTCATCCTGGAGGATAATTCACCCGAATATATTGCCCAGAAAACCGCCAGGGCTTTGCATCACCCTGAACTTGATCGAATTGCCAAGAACGCTCGGGCTCTCATTGAGAAGGAACATACTTATGAGGTAGCGGTGCAGAACTACCGGGAAATCTTCAGGAAACTAGCGGTTAGATGAGTCAGCAATAGCACTATTAAGGCGGGGGAAGCGATAAAGGAAGGTATACAGTTGAAAATAACCATAATAATATCTGGCTACTATCCTCTTATCGGTGGCGCTGAGGTATTCGCCCAGGAAGTCGCTGAATATTTGGTGAAGAAAGGCGATGAAGTAGACATAGTAACTACACGCCCAGATAGGAGTCTTAGTGGGCTTGAAACTATAAATGATGTGGTGGTTCATAGAGTAACATTGGGCAGAATTAAATATTTGTCTTATGTCGCAGGCTACTTCCGTCTGCTGTGGCATCTTCTAAGATTAGATAAAGAAAGAAATTATGACCTCATTCACGCGGTCGGCGATGGGCTTCCTTCTATCGTGGCAACTAGCATCAAAAAGCTGCGGGGAAAGCCCTATCTAATCACGATACAGGGTGGGGATATAACGCCAGGCTATAAGAAGAACCTTTCCGGGAGGATAGCGAAAAAACTACAGCAGTGGAGCTTTAGGAGCGCAGATACAGTCCATGTAATAAGTAAAGACCTACGTGAACAGACTGAGCAACTCGGTGCTCATAACCCGATCGTAATTCCAAACGGTGTTGACGCAAGCATATTTAGACCCTTGAATAAAGCAGCATTAAGAAAAAAGCATGGCTTTTCACAGGATGAAAAAATCGTTGTCGGCGTAGCCAGGCTTATACCAAGAAAAGGGATTGACTATTTAATCAGGGCAACTGCTAAAGTAGCAGAGCATTTCACCAATTTGCGTTTGCTCATTATCGGAGACGGAATTCAGCGGTCTGAGCTTGAGAAACTTATATCACAAGTGAAACTTGACGCTAAAGCACAGATACTGGGTTTGGTGAATCATGAACAAGTTCCCCAATACTTTAGTATGGCCGACGTTTTTGTAATACCGTCATTATATGAGCCTTTGGGTATAGTTACTATAGAAGCTATGGCATGTGGCGTTCCCGTTATTGGAACCAATGTCGATGGAATTCCAGATGTGGTTGAGGATGGCAAGAATGGTATCTTAGTGCCCCCAGGAGATGCTGAACAGCTTGCTGAAGCCATAGTGAAATTACTTCGAGATGAAGATACCAGAAATAGATTCGCCCGGGAGGGATTAGAAACGGTAAAGCAAAAGTTCCTGTGGGAAAATGTGTTAATGAGAATAGAAGATCTTTATTCGAATTTGGTAGTCTTGGCAAGGGAGGTTTCATGAAAGATATTTGTGTAGTGGGCGCTGGAAACGTAGGGTTAGTCACTGCAGCTTGCCTGGCTGAGTTAGGCAACAAAGTAATTTGTGTGGATAATAACATTAAGAAAATTGAGGGCTTGGAAAAAGGTATCTTGCCTTTCTATGAGCCGGGTTTAGATGAGATGGTATGTCGTAATAGAGATAGTGGGAAACTCTCTCTCGGCGCCACCATAGAGGAAGGAGCTAGAAAAGCAGATATTATCTTCATTTGTGTCGGAACTCCGCAAAAATCAGATGGCGACGCAGATTTGTCCTTCGTAGAAGCAGTTTCGAGGGATATTGCAAGGGAGATGGATGGTTATAAAGTAGTGGTTGAGAAAAGCACCGTCCCGGTGAAAACGGGCACATGGGTTAAGCGAACTATTAAGCTCAATAATACGCACAAAGTTGATTTCGATGTGGTATCCAATCCTGAATTCCTGGGGGAGGGTTCAGCTATCTATGATTTTATGCATCCCGATAGGATAGTGATTGGTGTGGAAAGTGAAAAGGCAGCAGATATGATGACCGAGTTATATAAGCCCCTAAATGCCCCTATCATTATTACTAATATAGAAACTGCCGAACTCATCAAGCATGCCTCTAACTCATTTTTAGCCTTGAAAATTTCTTATATCAATGCTATTGCCAACATTTGTGAAAAAGTGGACGCTGATGTAGTACAGGTAGCTGAAGGGATGGGCTATGACAGAAGGATTGGGCGCCAATTTCTCAATGCAGGGGTAGGCTATGGCGGCTCCTGTTTCCCTAAGGACATTGCAGCTTTTATCAAAATAGCTCAGGAAGTCGGTTATGATTTCGGGCTTCTAAAGGAAGTCCAAAAAATCAATGAGTCGCAACGGCAGCAAATAGTTTATAAGGCAAGAAGTGCCCTGTGGAACCTAAGGGATAAGACTATCGGGATACTAGGACTTTCTTTTAAACCTAACACCGATGATATGAGAGAAGCACCTTCTATCGGTATAATTTCTTTGCTCCGGAAGGAAGGAGCCAAGATAAAAGCGTACGACCCTCAAGCTATGAAAAACGCCGAAGCAGTTCTCCACGATGTAGAGTTTTGCCAAAATCCTTATGATGTAGCCAAGGACAGTGAAGCGCTTATTTTCATCACTGAATGGGATGAGTTTAAAAATCTCGACCTGCCGAGGGTGAAGCAGCTACTTAAACAACCGATTATTATTGATGGGAGAAACATATTTGACCCCGCTGGGATGGAAAGACTAGGATTTAGCTACCAAGGGATGGGACGATGAAGATAATCATCACCGGGGGAAGCGGCTTCCTTGGCTCTCATCTTTGTGATTTCCTAATCTCTACGGGTCATCATGTAATCTGTATAGACAACCTTATTACCGGTAATGTTGTCAATATCCAGCATTTAATCGACGATAAGAACTTCAAATTCATCAAGCAAGATGTGACAGAATATATCACTATCGATGATGAGGTCGACTATGTGCTTCACTTCGCCAGTCCTGCGAGTCCTCTTGATTTCTTCAGATTTCCCATCCAAACATTAAAAGTCGGAGCACTAGGAACTCATAATGCTTTAGGCTTAGCCAAAGCGAAAAAGGCGAAATTTTTGTTTGCTTCAAGCTCGGAGGTTTACGGTGAGGCACTGGTTAATCCCCAGAAGGAAGATTATTGGGGCAATGTAAACCCAATAGGTCCCCGTGGAGTATACGATGAAGCAAAGAGGTTTGCTGAAGCCTTGACACTGGCATACCACCGGCAATTTGGAATGGATACCAAAATTGTAAGGATATTTAATACCTACGGCCCTAGAATGAGAAAGGACGATGGGAGGGTTGTCCCCACTTTCATCGTTCAAGCATTCAATAATGAGCCGCTAACTGTATTTGGAGATGGTTCTCAAACACGAAGTTTCTGCTATGTTTCAGACCTAATCGAGGGAATATGCAAAGCAATGCTTTCTGACGTGAACGAACCCTTAAACCTGGGGAACCCCGAGATGATAACTATTCTAGACCTTGCCAAGAAAATAATTGAGGCTACCGGTAGTAACAGCACCATAATTTACAAGCCATTACCTGAAAATGACCCAAAAATTAGGCAGCCGGATATAACTAAAGCAAAGAATCTATTGGGCTGGGAGCCCCAAGTCATACTGGATGAAGGGCTCAAAAGAACAATCGAATGGTTCAGGCAGGGGGTAAAGCCTGAGTAAAAATCATGAACATGACAATGGTAACTTCCATCTTCCCCCCCGATATAGGTGGTCCAGCTACTTATGCTTCGGAGATGCTGAGACGGCTTAATGAAAGGGGTCATACCGTCAGGGTAGTTACGCCCTCGGCGGGGGCTGAAGCAGCCGCGGGCGTTTATGTAATGCCCAAGAGACGTCCCAAACCAGGATTTGTTGGATATGCGTATACTCACCTGGCTCTATTATGGGGCATAATAAGGATATCCAAAGCCTGCAATGTTATTTATACTCTGAGCCCTGCCTATGTAGGATTTGTATCCCTTATGGCCGCCAAGATTTTACGAAAGCCAATAGTGCTTCGGATGGTCGGGGATGTCGCCTGGGAGGAGGCTTCCAATAAGCGGAAAACTGAAAAGTTCCTCGAAGAATTCCTCAAGCTTCCTGAAGGGGGAAGATATATAAAGAGGTTAATTACCCTTCAAAGATTTGTGCTCAATAGAGTGAACAGGATCATAGTCCCTTCGCATTTTTTAAAAGATGTGGTGGTGAACTACTATGGTATTAGTGACAGGAAAGTAAGGGTGATTTATAACTCTATAGATTTGCCGGAGTACCAAAAGTCACTATCTGAAGTGTCTCAAACGTTGGGCAAGGCCACGTTAATCACGGTGGGTAGGCTGGCGCGGCATAAAAGAGTGGATAGGATAATAGAAGTGGTGAAAGAGATTTCTGAAGAGTATCCTGACATCAGCCTGTTAGTGGTGGGAGACGGGCCTGAGCAAGAGAATTTAGAGAAACTATCCCACGAACTAGGAATCAATGGGCAGGTGAGGTTTTATGGAAAGGTAACCCATGAACAGACGGCTAAGTTGCTGACAGAAGCAGACATATTTGTGCTGAATTCAGTGTATGAAGGCTTGCCCCATGTGGTACTGGAGGCTATGGCCTGCCGAACACCAGTTATAGCCACCAATATCAAAGGCACAAATGAGACGGTAAAACATGGCGAGACAGGTCTACTGGTACCTCCCGATAACAATGAGGAGCTGAGGCAAAACATAGTTCGCCTCCTGAAAGATGAAGGGCTGAGAAAAAGGCTGATAGAAAATGCCTACAGAGGGGTGAAGGAGAGGTTTACTTGGGAGAAAAACATAAGCATATTAGAAAAGGAGTTGGAGGAAGTGATATGAATGTCCTCATGATTAGTCTGGACTCCACTCTGGCTATGGATAAAGACAAAGTTATAAGTGATAGCCAGGACAGGCATATTTTGTATGGGAAATATCTAACAAACGTGTTTATAGTTGTCTATTCAAAGAAGGAACAAATACTTACCACAAAGAGATTGTCAGATAATGTGGTAGTCTATCCCACCTCTTCGAGAAAGGGCTTCTTTGCATGGGACGCCTATCAGATATCCAAGAAGATTTGCCGGGAGAATAAAATAGACGTGATTACAGTGCAAAATCCCTTTCTAGTCGGCTTGGTCGGATATATATTAAAGAGACGCCTTGGCATTCCTTTAAATGTGCAACTTCATGGGGGCGAGTGTTTGGATAACGTTTTCTGGTTAAAAGAGTCAAAATTTAATTATTTGCTTAATGTCTTAGGCAAGTTTATTGTCAAAAGGGCCGACAGTATTAGAGCAATTAGCCAAAAACTTGAGAATTATCTCGTACTAGATTTGAAACTTTCCCCCAAAAAGATAATAAATTTCCCTATATCTATGGATGTTGACCTATTCTTAAAAATGGATCAACAAGTGGATATGCGAGCAAAGTTCCCGACCTTTAACAATATTGTTCTCTTCGTTGGCAGATTAATCAAGCAAAAATATGCGGGCTTGTTGCTGAAGGCAGCCCCAATAGTCCTGGAGAAGTTTCCATCAACTTTATTCCTTCTAGTAGGTGATGGGGCTGAAAGGCGGAAGTTAGAACATCTCGCTAGAAAGTTGAACATAAAAGATAACGTAGTATTCGAAGGAAAAGTTACTAATGATATGCTCACCTCTTATTACCACTCATGCACGATATTTGTTTTCCCATCTAATTACGAAGGGTGGGGACGAGTAGCAATAGAAGCGCTAGCTTGCGGAAAGCCAGTGATAATGACAGATGTCGGTTGCGCCGGAGAGGCCGTTGTTGATGGAAAAACAGGATACATAGTGCCTGTCAGTTCAACTGATATACTAGCTCAAAGGATTATTTACCTGCTGGCGAATCCACAAATCGGACAGATAATGGGTGAAGCGGGTTTGCAATACGTTAGAGAAACACAGGACAGGGAAAAAGATGGCGAAAAATGGGCAGAGCTATGTAACAAGACGGTACGATAGGCTCAAAAGGAGAGATAGCAATTTAAGCATCCTCATGATAACGCCAGCTGTGGATGAAACCCGCGATATTGTGGGTTTCATACCTAGTTGGGTTAGAGAATTGTCAAAAAGGGTTAATAAACTTTATGTCTTAACACCAAGCTACAATAAGAAAACACTACTACCTGAAAATGTTAGTATATACGATTATGGTCTAGGTCGAGAGTGGAACAGGTTAAGTATAATAAGCAGATTGATACATGCCATAAGGTGGCGAATATATTTCAATCGTATAATGCTCAGAGTTGTACCTAAAGCAGATGTTGTATTCTGCCATATGTATCCTGATTTTACCCTTAGGGCTGCGCCCTACGCCAAAGTTTTTAGAAAGCCCCTCATCACCTGGTATACCCATGGTCATGTAAGCCGAAGACTGAGAATAGCACATTTTCTGACAAACAAAATAGTTACCGCCTCTGAGGAAAGCTTCAGAATTAAGAGCCATAAAGTTATCGTCACAGGACATGGAATTGACACCGAGAGATTCAAACCTGCGGAGAATTTGGCGGGAAAGAAAAAGAACAAAACAACAATCCTTTCCGTCGGTCGGATTTCCCCGAGGAAAAATCTTGAAACGCTTATTAAAGCAGCGGATATTTTGGTTCACGAAAAAGGCATGAAAGGCTTGGAGTTCGTTATCGTCGGCGGCGTTCCACTAGCACCTCAGGAAGAGTATTTTGAAAAGCTAAAAAAAATGGCTAATGGACTTGAGTTAAATAACCATGTGAAGTTTGTTGGAGCAGTCCCCTATAGCAGTGTGGTTGATTATTATCAGCAATGCGACCTATTTGTAACCGGCAGCCAGACGGGCAGCATCGACAAAACCGTCCTTGAGGCAATGGCCTGTGAAAAGCCAGTAATAGCATGCAATGAGGCTTTTAAGGACATTTTTGGAGTTTATTCTAAAATCTTGTTATTCAACAAAGAAGACCCCCTCGACATGGTAAATAGGATAATCCGTGTTTTGAAGATGGATGAAGATCAGCGGAGCGAAATGTGCCATAACTTGAGAGAGATCGTCGAAACGCGGCACGCCGTTGATAGTTTATCCAACAAGCTAGTTGATGTGTTTAATGATGTTGTAGGAAGATGATAAGGAAGGGAAAGAAGAATGGCAAATAGAAGTAAAACCCAAGGGGAGGTGGTTTATTCAGACAGCCCCCAAAACATTCTTCTGACAAAGTTAAAAGAGAAGGATTTTAAAAAGCTTTCCCATTTTTTGAGAATTCGAATAAAAAGCCTAATAAGTGATGTTCCAGCTGCGGTCTTAATAGAGCCAATAAACACGTGTAACCTTAGGTGTCCATTATGCTCACTTCCTCAAAGTCACCTTAAACGCAAAAGGGAGGAAATGTCTTTCGAAGGCTTCCAATATATTGTGGATGAAGTGAAAAATCATACCATCAGCTTCCTTCTGTCGATGGCTGGTGAACCTCTTTTGAACAAAGAAATTGCAAAAATGGTGAATTATGCCTCTAACAATGGCCTATTTGTTGCCATAGATACGAATGCAACCTTACTTAGTCCGGAGTTAGCCGAAGGTTTACTCTATTCAGGTTTAGATGAAATTTTTGTTAGTCTTGATGGCTGTTCGAAAGAATCTTATGAAGGTTTTAGAGTCAACGCTGAGTTGGAGAATGTTGTTGAGAACATAACCACTCTTTGCGCTTTGAAAAGGATAAAGAACAAGGCCACACCTTTAGTCACTCTGGAATGCATTGCTAATAGGTTAAATGAAAATGAATTGTGGGAAATAAAAAAACTGGGCAGAAAAATTGGTATTGATAGGTTTTGGGTAAAGTCATTAGCCATACCTTCACATATTTACGATGAAGAGACTTGCAAAGAGATGGCAACCAAATTCTTGCCAACAAACCCAAATGTTAAACATAGATATCGTAGTGGTAAACTAACTTCTTGTACCTATTGGACAAGAAACACTGTAATCCTAGTGGATGGTACAGTAGCCATGTGCTGTTACGATCTAAATGGAGAGTATAGCTTTGGTAACATTTACGAAGACGGTTTTTTGAATATCTGGAATAGTGAAAAATACCGATACTACAGGAAGAACCTGATTCTACATAGAAAGTTGCCTCTTTGCATGAGGTGTCCAAGAGAAGGATAAAAAATGGGTTTATACAAAACCATAACTTCTGAAACCCTGAAAGGGAAATCGGTTGGAAGAATACTTTTCAACCATGAGCTAAGGTCCGTCAGGATAAACGGCAGAGTGCTTGACCTGGGCTCCGGTAAGATCAAGCCCAGCTACTATAGATTTCTTAATATAGCAGAGAATTCGGAAATAATCACAGCTAACATATCAACCGAAATGAATCCTCATATTCTTGCCGACCTAGAAAAACCTTTTCCTCTAAAGTCTGATTCCTTTGACTGTGTATTAGTATTTAACCTGTTAGAACACATCTACGATTATAAGAATCTTTTAAGTGAATCACACAGGGTTTTAAGGAACAATGGAGAATTATATGGAGTGGTGCCATTTCTAATAAATGTGCATAGTGATCCATATGACTATTTTAGGTATACAAAAACCGCGCTTTTACGACTGTTAAAAGAAGCGGGATTTAAGGATGTAGATATAAAAACATTGGGGCACGGGCCGTTTCTCTCAGCATATTCTCAAATAGAGTCAATCTTGCCCAGGATAATTCGTTTATTATTGCTTTTTATTTGTATCTCTTTCGATAGTCTACTAATGAAAACCTCCGGTAGGGCAACAATACAAGCAACAGAATGGCCACTCTGGTATGTATTCGCTTGCACTAAAAGAGCTTAAGAAAATAGAACTTAAGAAGGCTATCCAAGAGAAATGACAAGTAGTTAAGGAAATAATGAGGCGCACTCTAGTTACAAGCAATAGCACGTTTAATCCGTAAGATTGCTTAGTGAAAACTTGAGGTGAGTTGTAAACAAATGATCGACTTAGTGAAAATCAATGATATGGAGCACATGCAGGATCCCCCCCTCGGGCTACTCTATATTGGAGATGCTCTAAAGAAGAGTGGATATGAGGTCAGGGTCTTACATTATCCTTCGGAAGACATTATTCGGTATGCACGCGAGGTCGTAAAAAACAAGCCGCTTTTTGTTGCTTTTTCAGTATTTACTGCGAACGGGATTCGCAGTACCGCAAATATGTGCAGGGAAATAAAAAGGCTATCAGACATCCCGATAGTTTGGGGCAATGCACACCCCACACTGCTCAGGGAGCAGTGCTTAAATGAGCCCTATATTGACATCGTAGTTTTTGGGGAGGGAGAGGAAACAGTTGTTGAGTTAGCACAAGCTATAGAGAAAGGACAGGAGCTTAAAGATATAAGAGGCATCGGATATAAAGAGAATGGCGAAGTAAGATTTACCAAGGCTAGGCCGTTTATCGAGAACCTCGATAAATTTAGAGCGAATTGGAGTCTAATTGATGTTAATAAATATGTTAGACCAACGCTGGATTCACAAAGGGTGTTACCTTTTGTAACGTCTAGGGGTTGCCCCCATAACTGTGCTTTTTGTTATAACCAAGTGTTTAACCGTAGAAAGTGGAGAGCGCACTCCATAGATTTTGTTGTATCAGAAATTAGGAAACTAAAATCTGAATACGATATTGATGGCGTTACTTTTCAGGATGACAATTTCTTTGTTAATAAGAAAAGAGCTTTTGAAATCGCCAAGAAAATAGAGTTGGGTTATTCCGCAGACGCAAGGATTGACTATGTTGATGAAGAATTCTGCGAGAAATTGAAGGAGACCAATTGCAAAGTGATAATGTTTGGTATTGAGTCAGGAAGTGACCGAATTCTAAAACTAATGAATAAAGACTTTGTTGTTTCGGATATCATAAAAGCTGTCAAGAATTTGACCAAGGTTGGAATCGGTTCGATAAGTGGCAGCATAATCATCGGCTATCCAACAGAAACTAGGAGTGAGTTCCTGGAAACAATGAAGCTGGTAATACAGCTTTTGGAAATAAATCCTAGAATGGCTTACACAACGGGGTTATATCTTCCTTATCCGGGGACCCCTTCGTACGAATTAGCAATTGAATGTGGATTTGAGCCTCCGAGAGAAACAGAAGAGTGGGATGGTTTGGATAGGTGGGCTTATGGACTTAATGTAAGCTGGGTAGATTGGATCACAGCCTCTGAAGTTCCTAAAATCAGAAAATACGTACAAGCCACATCAATCTTGTTTGACCTTAATATACCAATCTTTAAGAAACTAGCCAAGTATAGACTAACTGCAGGAAATTACTTTATGGATTATGATATGAGATTATGGGTGTGGCTGCGTTCAAATTACTTATATGGCAATCCGATTAAACTGTATGTCAGACTGATTAACAGACTAATCAAAAAAATAGGATCTTTGCTTAAACGCAGGAGGCCTAAGTAATGGTAACACTCTATGACCTTAGTCTACATAGCAAGAATCTGCTATTGAAGATTTTCGGTAACGCAACACTTTGCAAGCAACAGGATAGCCACCAGGCTTCTTGTTTGTGTGTGTAAAGCGAGGGCAAAATATGGAACTCAAGAAGTCTATCAAAGAAAGAAGAACTATCCGGCGATTTAGGAATCAAAAAATACCGAGAGAAGTAGTAATAAAACTTATAGATTATGCTCAATGGGCTCCAAGCGCATGTAACTTACAATTATGGAGATTTATCGCCATCGACAACGACGATATTAAAGAAGAGATAGTGGCCAAGGCAGGATCAAATCGTTTATTGGCAGAAGCCCCACTGGTGATAGTAGTCTTGTATCAGAAGGGATTTCGAGAGAGCAAAAAGGCACATATTCAGAGTGCCGGCGCGGCGATTCAAAACATTTTACTTGTTGCCCATGAGGAGGGAATTGGGGGAGTGTGGCTCGCCGGAATTGCAAATACCGAGAAAATAAAGGAGATATTGAGAATCTCCGAGCATTTCGAAGTTATCGCTTGCCTAGGTTTAGGGTATCCCGATGAAACTTCAGAGCCCCCTCCCAGAAAAGCACATTCCGATATTCTTTCCTTTAATAAATCAGATATTACCTATCAAATCTATCCCACAACTTTAAGCCCTGACCAATGGACACTTGAGCAGATTAAGCGATTTCGAAATGACAGTGTTAGAGCAACGTCCCCGCTTATACCCAGAACCTATGACCGTACAATTAACAATGAAATTTCGATAGCTTTAGATTGGGCAAGGCCAGGTAGAATACTGGAGATATTGCCTTTCCGAGGTGAATATACCGCAGAACTTTGCTCAAAAATAGAGGGGGAGTACATAATATCTGAACTATCGGAGAGCCCAGTTTACTTCACCCAGAAAAGAATTGGCGCTAATAGAGTTAAAACAGTAATTGCTGAGGGTTTTAACTTACCTTTCCCAGATGATAGCCTTGATACTGTTTTCTGCTTCAAAAAACTAGAGACTCTACCACGAATATACCGTAAAAGCATTATCAAAGAAGTTCACCGAGTTTTAAATCCAAATGGGGTGTTAATTATCTCTTTTAACAATTACATGAGTTTATATAGCCTATATTACCTGAAAATTAGGTTTGTTGATAAAATTGAAGTGCCAAACACTGGCCCCTTCGCACCAATATCTTTTGGTGAGATAAAGAATGTTTTGGATGATTTTCACATCGAAGAAATACGAGGCATCACTTTAGCACCATGGCAAAGCGGGAAGGTCGTTACTGGTGCTCTTTCTAAATACTGTGTCACCATAATTCTAAAATGTTCTAAAAATAAAGAGAGGTGAAGAGATAGTTAAAGCGGATATGCCAAAGGCCAAACTAGACTTCCTAGACGGCGTTTCGGATTACTTCCGGCATCAAACGGAAGCTAACGGAAGATTAGTTTGTCCCAAACATAAAGTGGAACACACGGGAAAGAATGTGTATTCCATCTTCATTGATGCCAAATTGTTTCAGGTTACCGGGGAGGACAAGTATTTTGAACGCGCTAGATTAAGGGCTCTTCGGACAGCAGAGAATCTGCGCCTTGACCCCGATTATGGGTTTTGGATTTTCTACCCGGGAAGGCTCGACCCAAGAAACATGGCAAATAATATAATTGACGGGGGAGCCTGCGTTGACTCTTTAGTCCACTTCTTAGAAGTTTTCGGGAGCAAAGTAGAGCGGGAGGAAAAAGAGAACATCCTTGACGCCATTTTCAAGCACTGCGATACCTATCTTAAGACTGCCTCTGTAGAGAAGGAGTTCACCAATCAGAGACTATGGGGGGCCACCGGTCTGGCCAGTGGATACAGGCTCTTCCAAGAACCCTCCTGGAAGAAGGCACTGCTGGAATCGCTGGAGCGCTCCTTTGCTGAGCAAAAAAGCGATGGCTCGTTTTATTACCATCCCAATTACCAGGAATATGGTATTTTCCCGGGCATATATGATGTTACCACCTACTATCACTCCCGCTGTATTGCCTTCGCCTTTTACATCCTTGAGGAACTTAACCTGGTGAACGAATACCTGGATAGACTGACGAAAGGGTTAGATTTCTTAATCGGGATGTACCAGCCCAACGGAGTTAAGAATCTCTGCTTGGAGACAAAAAGGTGGTACTGGGAATCTACGTATGAAGTCGCCAGCCATGCTTTTGACATCTACGCGCTTATGAAAGGATATCAGTGCACTCACACGGATATCTATCAAGCATACGCCAGAAAAGCTTTTAGTAAGATTATGGAACATCAGCTCCCGGATGGTGGGATTACCAGTCATCATGGGAAACAGGATAATTTCCAGTGCCGAATATTCTGGAATGGTCACCTTGCCTGGCTAGCCAGAGTGATGGAAAGGGTTGAGCCTGAGACCCCTGAAGTGCCACCTGATAGGCCGGCATTCTACAAAGTCTTCCCCGATACCCAACTCGTCAAGTTTGAGAATGCTAACATCAGCGCTATTTTAAGGGGCAACAAAGCGCCAATGAATGTGAGTTGGGGATGCCCTGTAGGTGGAGGAAGCCTCCTCTATTTTGGTTTAGATAGGAACGGATGGAAGAATGAATTCTCAACAAGGAGATGGACTCCGTATATAGATAATAACTTCATATTTTTTGTCAGTGTTAAAGACGAAATGCTCAACTGGGTGAAGCTAGCAGGAGATATTTGGAGAGCGAACAGAAAGGACTTGGTAAGAGGAAGGTCTTTACTTTCCTTTTACTCTTTCAAACAGGTGTTTAAGTTCCTATCCGAACTAAGAAGTATCTCCACAACTCATTGGGCTACGGAATGTGAAATGATAATTGAAGGGAAAGAATGTAAATTTACCCTTCATCCGTCAAGACGCAGCGGAGACTCAATCTTAGAGGGTGTTACCGTTGAAAGGTCTTACCGATTTGAAGATGAGGAACTATTAGTTGAAGAAAACGTTAATTGCCAAGCTCGAGGGAATATAAGACAGATAAACTACAAATTGAGCCCGATATGTCAGGGGGTTTCCATAGAGACCAATTGCAAGTTGAAAAGGCGAGGGGAGCTTTTAAGTTTTAAGCCTTACGATGATATACCACCCAAGATATCAATTAAATATGAGCTTAAATGAACTATGACGAAGCTAATCTACATTGCCAACGCCAGACTTCTAAGCGAGAAGGCGCACCCTTATCAGATTCTGAAGATGTGCGAGGCATTTACCAAGCAGGGGATAGCTGTGGAGCTGGTATTACCTTTCAGACGGCAAACGACGAAGAAGTTAAAGGCAGTCAAGGGTTATTGGCGCTACTACGGCATAGAGAGGAGATTCAAGATAACTAAATTACCCTCTCTTGACCTGATCTGGATTGATTTATACACTATGAAGCTTAGCTCCCCGCGTTTTATGTTACAGGCATTTTCCTTCGCTCTCTTGGCTACACTTTATTCTCTTTTCAAAGAAGCAGGCATATATTATACGAGAGAGTATCCCTTTACTTTTCTCTTCGGACCTCTAAGAACTATATGTAAGTCGAAGATTTACTACGAAGCTCATAACTTTGAAAGTCCGGTAACGAAGTCGATGAAAAGAGGCAATATTGACGCGTTGATAGTCATCACTAATAAGATAAGGGAACTTTATATAAAAGAAGGGATTCCAGAAGAAAAAATCTTAGTGGCACCAGACGGCGTGGATCTGAAGATGTTTGGCAATCCTATGTCAAAAGAGGCTGCGAGAGAAGAACTGAAGATACCGCTAGGCAAAAAGGTGATTTGCTATACAGGCCACTTATATGACTGGAAAGGTGCCCATGTCTTAGCCATGAGTATGAGAAATATCTCTGATAACTGTATCTCATATTTCGTTGGCGGAACGGAAGAGGATATTTCAACCTTTGAGAGCTTTATTAAGAAGAACGGGATTCTAAATGTTGTTATTGTAGGGCATGTTCCCCCAACGATGGTTCCGAAATACTTAGCGGCTTCGGATGTGGTGGTTTTGCCCAATATAAGCAAAGGGCTTTCAGAGTATACCTCCCCTCTGAAGCTATTTGAATATATGGCCTCAAAAAAACCGATTGTATCCTCGGATTTGCCCTCTATAAGAGAGGTTTTAGATGAGGAAAACGCAGTGTTAGTGGCGCCAGGTGACCCTGAAGCATTGGCTGAAGGTATAAAGAGAGTTTTAGATGACGAAGATTTGGCTAAGAAAATTGCCGAAAAAGCTTATCATGATGTGCAGCAATACAGTTGGGAGAAAAGGGCTGAGAGGATACTGGAGTATATAGGTGGCAAATCATAATGAAATTTAATGCCGAAGAAGAACTAAGGGAATTTATACTCAGTAAAGGCTGCTTTGATAAGGTCGAAAATGAGAGAATTTATGAGAAATTCTTCCGAGACGCTATTAAGCAAACTAACAGTCTACATCACTTTGTTGATTTCAAGGATAAAAAGGTATTAGATGTAGGAGCCTGTTATGGGCACTATTTAATCCATTTTCCACAAGGTTCAGCAGGTGTAGATATTAACTCTCGAATGATAGAGTTCGCCAAAAGATTGGGGCTTGAGGTAATGTCTGCCAATATTGAAGATTACATCCCTGTCGAGAGCTCAAGTTTTGATGTGATACATTGTCACAATCTTCTTGAGCATGTGACAGCTCCCCATAGAGTTCTCAGAGAATTTTATCGGGTTCTGCCCGAGGGTGGCATAGTATTAATAGGCGTGCCAAATATGGATTCCCCGGGATATAAGGGCTGGAAGGCTGTAGGGCATCTCTACGCGTATAACAAAAAGTCATTGTCGTTCTTGCTTGAGCGTTCTGGTTTTCATGTGTTGAAAACGTTTGTCAATGGGCGAAGGTTGCCAAAGCTCGTGAGTTTTATAGTGTATGAAAAGCTTTATCCCCAATTCAGTCCGGGTTTTTATATTGTGGGAGAAAAAATCCCTGAGTTTAAGTATTCGGAGAAGAGGCCAGACATATCCACTCTTTACTTTATGAAGCAAAACACCCCAAGAAGAACCAGGCAATAAAATAACTACAGAAGTCATGAAGATGAAAACCGAAGCAGAGAATGAACTTCGGCAAATAATCACCAAATGGACGAGCTTTATGAGATGGCGCCCTGATTACGAAGAATGGGTGAAGTATAGAGTTTGGCAAGAAACGCGACAGGGGGCTAGTATTGACAGCCTGAGAGAAATTCTCGGTGACCTATCTGGGAAGAAAATCTTAGACCTCGGTTGTGGGATGGGCGGCTTTTCCGTGGCTTTAGCCCGAGGAGGCTTTAGGGTTATAGCTATAGACTATAACCCAGATTACTGCAAGATAACGAGACTCCGAGGCGAAAGATATGGATTGAATGTAAGCCCAATTAATGGCGTAGGAGAATGCCTGCCATTCAGGGGTGAACAGTTTGACATAGTTGTCCTTTTTGATGTCCTAGAACATGTGCAAAATCCTCACAAAGTGCTAAAAGAAGTATATAGAGTGCTTAAGTCGGGAGGTAGAACTTTTGTTACCGTTATAAACAAATTCGCTTTCAATGACCCCCACTACCACCTCCGATTCATTAACTGGATGCCCAAAAAGATGGCGGAATGGTATGTTGAGAAGAGGAAACGTAGTAAAAGCGATGCTCCTTGTGAAGATAGGGAAAAGCTGTCCGAAATGCATTACTTTGCCTTTGGCGAATTTACGAACTTGGCAAAGAAGACAGGCTTTTACGTTAAAGACCCAAATTGGGATAAGCTAAACAATCCCTCCACAATTCAAAGTCATAGGCTCAGAAGCCACGCCAAATGTTTGAAATTCCTTAGATTAACCAGGTTTGCTTATACGTTTATGCTTATTTCAAATCATTATTTTCGGTCTGGTTTTACTTTGGTTCTTATGAAAAGCCCAAAACAGATATGAGAATAACTAAAGCGTCGAGGTGTTCATATGAGTAAGATACTGGTAACCGGTGGCAAAGGAGCCATAGGAGCATGTCTGGTTCGGGAGTTACGAAGCCGGGGACACGAGGTTTGGCTATGCGACTTAGCCCACTCGGAGGAGGAAAATTATGTCCGTTGCGACGTAAGCAAATATCGGCAAGTTGAGCAAATGTTTAAGAGTGCCAGGTTCGATTATGTGTATCACCTGGCGGCTGAGTTTGGCCGGTGGAATGGCGAGGACTATTATGAGACTATGTGGGCAACCAATGCCATAGGCACCAAAAATATACTGCGACTCCAGGAGAGAGAACGGTTTAAGATGATATTTACCAGCAGCTCTGAAATCTATGGTGGTTACGAAGACGTGATGTATGAAGATGTGCCCATGAAGTTTCCTTTACGGCAATTGAATGATTACGCTATTTCTAAATGGGCAAATGAGCAGCAAATACTAAACTCGGCCGACCGGTTTGGCACGGAAACGGTTAGAGTCAGACTATTTAACACTTACGGACCGGGAGAGTATTACTCAGAATATAGAAGCGTAATCTGCCAATTCGTCTATAAAGCGCTTCACGATATGCCTTATACAGTATACCTGAACCATCATCGAACGTCCTCTTACGTGGATGACACCATAAGCGCCATGGCGAATATCATTGATAATTTCAGACCGGGGGAGGTTTACAATATTTGCGGGGATGAATATCACAGTATAAAGAAGCTGTCCGATATAGTTTTGGAGCTATTAGGCAAAGATGATAGCCAAGTGAAATATGTGGATGTAGAAAAGCACAATGTGCTGAACAAAAAGGGAAGCAATGAGAAAGCAAAAAAGGATTTGAAATATCAACCAACGGTTGATTTAAGAGAGGGAATAAGAAGAACGCTCGAATGGCAGAAAGAGGTGTATCAAAATGGATAAAGTTATCGCTGTCATCGGCATAGGGTATATAGGCTTACCTCTGGCGGTTATGCTGGCCAGGGTTGGCTATAAGGTAGTGGGCGTCGACCTGAACAAGGAGAACGTGAAGGCGGTAAATGAAGGCATACTCGCTGCTCTATCCATAACGGAAAAAGACCTGCAGGATATAGTGCAGGAGGAGAGTGTTAAAAGAAATTTGATGGCTAGCGAGGAAGTATGTCCGGCTGATGCTTTTGTGGTATCGGTCCAAACCCCCCTGCATAAGCGAAAGAAAGAGGCCGACCTTTCCTATATAGTTTCAGCGATAAACTCTATCTTACCGCATTTAAGAGAAGGCAACTTGATAGTAATCGAATCTACCATGCCTCCACTCACTTTAAGAGAAGTAATAAAACCCCTAATTGAGGAAAACACGAGTTTTGTGGTCGGCGAAAACATCTTCCTGGCACATTGCCCGGAAAGAGTCTTGCCCGGGAATGTATTCCACGAAATTGTGCACGATAATCGGATTATAGGCGGAAGTGACCAGAAATCATGTCTTATGGCCAAGGAAATATACAGCTCCTTTGTCAAAGGCGAGATAGAAATAGTCGATGATGTCACCGCTGAGCTGGTCAAATTAATGGAAAATAGTTATAGAGATGTCAATATAGCCTTAGCCAATGAATTCTCGCTCATCGCTGAAACATTGGGGGTGGATATCAAAAAGGTGATAGAACTAGCCAACAAGCATCCCAGAGTCAATATACTTAACCCGGGTATCGGAGTTGGCGGTCATTGCTTGCCAGTAGACCCTTGGTTCATAACCGAAGTAGACCCCAGAAACTCTGTTCTGGTGCAAAGCGCCAGGCGGATTAACGATGAAATGCCATACCAAGCGACCGCCAGAATAAGGAAGGCAGTTTCAGGAATCTTGGGCCCCAAAATAGTGGCGCTGGGCATAACGTATAAACCTGATGTTTATGATTTGAGAGAGAGCCCTGCCCTCAAAGTAATAGAGCTATTACGGGAGGACGGTTACCAAGTAGAAGCATATGACCCAGTGGTTGATGGCTACAAATTTACCTCTATCAAAGACATTGCCAAAGGTGCTGACTGCCTCGCCGTGCTGGTCGAACACTCGCTAATTAGAGAAACGCTCGCCAACGCGGAGCAGGAAATAAAATCGGTCATGAGAAACCCGATTATCGTCCGCTTTTAAGAGGTATTAAATACAAATGAGGATTGCTTTCATCGGGTTGTTAGCCAGATATCCCGCCTCCAGAGGCACGCCATTGAGGATATTGGAGATGGCTAAGTCAGTCTCGACAAATAATGATGTTTACCTCATTTGTATGGAAGCCAAGGGCAGTCTTGATAAAAACATTAAATATGTGCCCTTGAATATAAGAAATCGTCGACTTCATAGCACCAGCCTCCTCTTTTTGTTTCCGTCACTTATTTTTATGGCGCTAAAACTACATAACATCCTGAAGAAAATAAAGCCGGATATTGCGCATGTCCATACCCATAACTCGATGGCTCTAAGTATTCTGCCTCTCAAAATACTGGGTATACCCACCATATTTGATGCTCACGGAAGCTATATTGACGAACTCAAAATGCTTTATGGGAGGGAGACCCTAGACGTAAAGATGTGGCGAGTACTTGAGCCCATCCTTTTCAGATTATCCGACAAGATAACCGTGGTAACGAAGGCGTTGGAGGAGTATGTTACGTCTAGGGGCATAAAAAACAACAACATAGTCAGAGTCCCAGGTGGGGCAACTTATGACTTTTTTAAGACCGGCGGGAAATCAAAACAAGATTTAGGAATAAGTGATAGCGATTGCGTAATAATGTATATGGGGAACTTCTATGCGTGGCAAGGGATAGACATGCTAATCAGTTCGGCAAAGTATGTGCTAAAGCAGAGAGATAATGTGAAATTTGTACTGGTGGGGAATACAAATCACGAGGAATATCGAAACGTGGTAGACAACTTGGGTTTGTTGAAATACTTCATTTTTACGGGGCAAAAGAGCCGGGAAGAGCTGCCTGACCTTGTACAAATCGCCGACATATTGATATTGCCCAGACCTGAAACAGAAGTTACCAAATACGGCTTTCCGTCAAAACTCCCGGAATACATGGCTTCGGGAAAACCGGTTATTGCCACCGACGTCGGCGACCATCACCTGTTAATAAAGAATATGGCTACGGGTCTATTAGTACCGCCTGATGCCAAGGAGTTGGCTGAAGCTGTCTTAAATTTGATGGAAGACGAAAGCTTGCGGAAGAAGCTCGGTTTAGCTGCTCAGCAGTTTGTTAAGAGTGAGTATTCCTGGGAAGTTATCGGCGGAAAACTTTTAGGGATGTACGAAGAGATTCTGGGGGCAACTTCTCAAAGCGAGGCATTCAAAAAGAGAAGACAAGACAAATAGAGGATTCAAATGCGCTCCATAAAAGAGAAATACAGGAAAATGAGTGAGGAATTCGGCGAGAGGAAAGCCAGAGGCTATACTGACGCTAAATTTGACCCGGAGCATCCTGTAGGCTTTAAGAATTTCCTCAGAGAGAAAATGCTGTTAAACATGCTAAATGCTTCAAAGGCCGATAAGGTATTGGACGTCGGTTGTGCCTCCGGCAGACAGTCATTTCTTATTGCGGAAAAGGGAGCCGAAGTTACCGGGATAGATATATCAAACAGCTTTATCATAGAAGCAAGGAGCCACATTAAGGAGCGTGGAACTAATAATATATCCTTTACGGTAGCAGACATCGAAAGCCTGCCGTTCCCGCTGGACCATTTTGACAAGATACTATGTGCCGAGATATTGGAGCATGTACTGAACCTTGATGAGGCCATGAATCAACTTCTCAGAGTTCTTAAACCGGGAGGTCTACTGGTAATATCGGTACCAAATGAGAATGGAAAAGGCACTCTCTGGCAAAGAGCCAGAACTCTTGTACTTAAGGAAAGATTTGCCCCACTGGAAGATTTTTCTCTGCAAGGTATAGAGAGGCATGGAGATGCCCATTTGAGGAAATTTAACCAGAAGACCATTGCCAAGTTCTTGAGGCAGTACCCTCTTGATATTCTGACAATTAGAGGGTGCGATATCATTGATTTCCCTCTATATGACAGGGTATTGGGCATATTGCTAATGTTTAGAACATTCAGAAAAATGTGGCTAAAAACAGAACTGATTCTCTCAAACCTCGGTACCTTCAAGTCATTTTCACGGCATTTGGTCATGTCGGTGAGAAAAGGAATATAACCGGTTAAAATGGGGTTGTGAAGCTGACTATGGTTTGAGTATGATTAGAGGGTAGTAATTAGCATGAAAATTTTGCTTTTTGATGCAGTCAATATAAAAACGGCATATATTAATTTGGGATTTAGCCAAATAGCGTCAATATTGAGGCAGAAAGGACATGAGTTAGATTATTTTTCCATAGCATGGGACAAAGATAAACTTAGAGAAGAAAATTTGAAGAAATATAAATTCGACCTGATTCTTGTATCATGTTTGTCAAGCCAATATTACGATATGTTACATCATCTTAAAAGTTTCAAAAAAATCTTTAAAGTGCCAATACTCGTTGGAGGAGTGCACCCTACCGTTTCGCCAATGGAAACAATTTCAAATGAAGAAATTGACGCGATATGTATTGGGGAAGGGGATTATGCTGTGGCGGAATTTTGTGACAAGTTAGAAAACGGGCAGGATATAACTAATGTTAGAAATATCTGGATAAAACAGGGAGGAAATATAATAAGAAACGATATTAGACCTCTCGCCGAGAATCTGGATGAATTTCCTTTTCCGAACAGAAAACTCTTTGAGAGAAATATTATATTTGGACGCGGAAGGACAAATGTAATGTTTGGTCGAGGATGCCCTTTTAAATGCACATATTGCATTAATCATTATTTGCAAAATCTCTACAAGAATAGAGGGAAATATCTTCGCATGAAATCTCCAGAATATGCGATAGAGGAATTAAAGGATATATTGAAGAATTACAAAATACATTATTTTGTATTCAACGATGATACCTTAATCTTTTTTAAAGACTGGCTCAAGAGTTTTTTGAGCATTTACCGCGACGAAATCAGAATACCATTTTCCGTAACGGGTAGAGTGGAATTGGCAAATGATGAAATATGTAAACTACTGAAAGATAGCGGCTGCGACTCATTATGGATGGGGATTGAAAGCGGAAATAGCTGGATAAGAGAGAATGTATTGAATAGACAATACACGAATGAACAGGTTATCAACGCTTTTAAGATTGCCAAAAAATATGGATTGGTAACAAAAGCATATAATATGGTTGGTATCCCATACGAGGGTCCAGAAGAAATTATGGAGACGATAATACTCAATTTAGAGATTGATGCCGACCTAAAATATGTTAAGATTCTGCAACCTTATGAAGGAACTGATATCAAAAGGTTTTGTGACAACCATAATTTGATTGTGGGTGACGTCAAAAAAATAAATAGACTAGATGAAGTACATAAATTAGGGGCCGTTTCAACCGGAAAAATGAATAGATATGAGATTCTCGCCAGCCTATATTTGTGGGATATTTTGACACGAAAGAATATGATAGCAAGAATTAAAGGTCATATTGGATACCGGTTTTATAAAATCTTAGGTTTTATTACAAATACATTGTTCAACAATAGAGGAAGAATTATACATGAAGGGGAATAGAATTCAGAACCCCCAGACCATAATATCTAGCCCTAGACCTTGAATTACGGCATCTAATCATATCGACAAGAAAGGAACCCAAAGGAGCTAAATCATAGTGTTAACGGTTGAAAAACCAAATATAATCCTAATTGTAATGGATTCATTTCGATACGATAGGCTTTCTCGTCTAGGTTATAGTAGAAAAGGTAAGAAAACTACTCCAAATATAGATAGTTTTTGTAGTGACAGTATTTTCTTTAAAATGGCATTTAGCCCTGGACCGGATACAAGACAAGTGATGCCCTCCATTTTCACTGGAATCTATCCCTCCAATTCAGGATTTAGTGGAGTCTTTAGGCCGATAGACCCCAGCTTTAGAACCCTTACCCAAATATTAAGTTCGAATGGATATGCTACCTGTGGGATAGCTACCATCCCTTATATTAGAAATTTGAATGAAGGTTTTGATGAATTTCTAGAAACTTACAGAATCCGTAAGTTTAAGTTAGATTTGCACTGGCTAAAATCTCTTCTGTGGAGGCTTTTTAACGGGTACGATAAGGATACAGGCTACATCGTTAGCCGTATGAAACAATATTGTCAATCATCAAAGAAAAGCCTTTTCCTTTACTCTCATCTAATGAACCCTCATGTAAGATTTGACCCTCCGCGGAAATTTAAGAAAGACTTTGTTATACAACCTAAGCAAATAAATGAAAACGTGGACAAAATATTGAACTGTAGACCTAGCGCACACATTGAATATCTGACCGGTAAAATAACCGCCACTAGCGAGGAATGGGATTTCATTGAGTCAATGTATGATGGGGAAGTAGCCTACCTAGACGATAAATTGGGCGAATTTTTCAGATGGTTAGAAAGAGAGAGGCTTTATGATGATTGCCTTATCATATTGACTGCAGACCATGGTGAAAATTTTGGTAAAGGTCGCTTAATATCCCACGGATGGTGTTTATACGAAGAGCTTATTCATGTCCCATTAATCATCAAACTGCCAGGTAACGAAAAGTCAGGGGAAGAAATCGATGAGGTGGTTTCGACAGTAGATATCCTGCCAACCATTTTGGACTACCTGGGTATTAAAGAGAAACTCGACTTAGACGGTGTGAGTCTAGTACCTTTTGAAAATAGACAGTATCACCCCTGCGTCTTTTCAGAAATGATTAAACAAAAGGGGTTAAAAGAGAAACTAGATAAATTGAATATTACTGTTAACCCTCCTGGAGTGGATGGTCTAAAATGCGCCAGAAGCAAGCAATTCAAATTTGTAATCTCCCCAAATATGTTAGGGCAACTTTTTATTCCTGAGGAAGACCCTGAAGAAAAAATAGATGTTTCAACCAAATATCCGGCGGAAACCGAATTTCTTAAAAACCAATTACTCCAAAGTTTAGCTTCCTCCTTCGGTGAAGAATCAGAAGAAGAGCGGATTAGGCAAAAGATCCGGCAACTGAAGGGAAAAGGGAAGATATAATTTCTCGGTAGATTCTATGCGAATAAAGTATTAGTAATCAGGAATAATCTAAATCCACTTTGCTAGCCTCCATGAATATATCATGGTAAGGAAGGTAGTTATCAATATAGTAAGGGGCACACCTATGAGACCAAGCCTTAATGTAAGAATGAGCAGAAGTGAAGTCCTTATTACTACACGCACAATTTCAAACTTCAATATTTCTTTCGCCTTTCTTTGAGAGGGGAACAAAGCCTTGGTCAAAATCGTGTTGGGTATTCCAAAAATCAGACCCGCAAGTAGAATTTGGGAATATAAAACAGCATCTACGTATTTTTGTGTGTACAGGAAGGGAATGAGATAAGGGTATAGCAAAACAAAGATTCCAGAAACAACAACCATAGCCAGTACTACGTAGATATATCTTTTTCTCACCGCGGCATAAGCTTCTTTCTCATCCATTACTGATAATTTGGGGAAGGTCAAAGAGGCTATTGGGCCAACTAGATACCTTACGAAATTAGAAGCGGCCAGGGCAATGGAGTAAACAGCCAGTTCGGGAAATGAAAGTACTATGCCTATGATTATCTTGTCTCCATACATCGATATTAAGCCCGGGATGCTTGTTAGTGTCATTTGCTTGCCGAAAGGAATCGCTCCTTCATCATGGCTGGCATTTTTGGCATTTCTCAAGGTCAGACGGAAAAAATAGCCTCGAACCAAAGAAAGAGTGAGCAAGTATGCAATGAGTATCGGTATCAGATTTCTTGAGAGGTAAATTATGAGGACTGTTACCGGTACGGAAATGGCTTGAGTAATAACATCATACTTGGCAACTTTGCCAAATTGTTTTTTCCCGGAAAGAAATGCGCCGTAACCCTTGAAGTTCTCAAAAAAGGGGAAAAATAGCGCACAAATCATTAGGCCCTTGCCTAATAGAGCCAAGTCATTTAGAAAATAATAAATTCCCACTCCGAATATGGCTATGCTGCCGAGAACGCTCCATTTGAACCTTACCTTTGTTGCCTCAATGAAAACCCTAGCATGACCCCTAGCCACCGCCTGATTAATAGCTGTGCCCATTCCAGGCAGACTAAAGATGGCCAGGATGCCCATGATGGATAGAACATAGTTCCACTGCCCATACAGGTCTTGAGTCAAAAGTCTGGCAAAGGCTATCGAGAGCAATAGACTAAAGCCCATGGAGACACCATGGGCCAGGATGAGATAAAAGGAATTCTTGACGTAGTACCTGATGTCTAGCTGGAAATAACTTTCGACCTGGTCCACAAGCTCGTTAAATCTGTCCATTCTTACTGTCCGGTCATTGGGGCGCAATACGGTATATATCCCACTCCTCGTTAGTGTACACTTTTTGCAGCCAAGGCGTATTTGAGAGCTGGAAAAGTGTTGCTTCGTCCAGTCTGATGGCGACTCGAGCTAACCCAGCCAAACGGACAAAAACCGGGTCATCTGGCTTAAGGTATAACCAGGAGAACGCGATATGTCCAACACCATCCTTCCGCCATCTCTCTATATCACCCTCAAAATAATCAATGCTCTGACCTACCGAGGATGGTCTTAGCCCCTTTGTATACTGAAGTAAACTTCCCATAGCGCCGCTGGTCAGGGCGGCACCCCCTTCCGCTCCCTCCCAGTTTGCTGCTTGAACCTCCTGAGTCGTATCCCATCTGGAAAGAGGAAAAGGGGGAGAATGAGACAGAGGGTTCAGCGGAATAATTTGAATGGTGATAATATTTAGTAGAGCGAACCCAATTAGCAACACGATAAATGAAATTCTCTTCCAGGAAGAGCCCATTTCGGTGACAATGTGTGACACAAGAATCAAGACAAAGGGGTATGAAAAAAGGTATATGCGTGAAGATGCGAGAATTTGCGGTTGTCGTTCCCCAATCAACCAAAGAATGAGCGTAGCTCCTGCCCAGCATGCCAGGCTGAAATCAGTGTGCCAATCTTTGCATCGCCTACGCTTCACTACTTCATACACCATCAACCCGGCAAAAAGCAAAACATAAAACGCATTTGTTCTAAGAACAACTACATCCTTGAGCATGGCGATGCGAGGTACATATCCCAGTTCCTGCATAGACACTGATGTGGGTGCCGATAATTGAGCCACACTCCATACAAATATTTCAAGAATTCCCGTTCCAACAAAAACCAAGTAAGCAACGCTGATAACGATAGCCAGCATAGCAAATATCAGACCTGAATTAAGCGGGGTGCCTCTTCCGACCTGTCTTTGCGAATCTAGCAGATGGGAAAATGCCGATGCGACTAGCATCACTAATAGAAAAAAGACGAAGATGGCATTTGTTGTGTAGTGTGTCAAAGTGATAGAGATCATAAAAAAGACGGCTACTGCGGTGATTGATAAAGGTACAAAAGGGGGTCTCCTTTTGGCCAGAAGAAAGAGGCAAGCAAACAGGAATACATACGCTAGGATCTCAGGTCTGAAATTTGAATTTATCTTGGCTAAAAGGCTATACGGAGCAAAGATAGCACAGGCTAGGAGAGCCGTGCGGTCATTATATAGCTCTCTAGCGAGTAAGTACATGAATATTGTGGCCAGGATTTGATAGAGCATGGGTGAGAATAAAGCTATGCTATATTGGTTAATGCCGCTGATTTGGGTTATCGTTAGACTAAGAACTTGAAAAAAAGGATATTTATCGAAGGTCGGTCCAGCCGAAGTTAGAAGGTGGCTAGTGGCTTCGATACGATTAGCAGAAACCAACACCAAATAAGCATCCCCGGCAAGTGTTAGTTGATAATGCCTCAGCATAATCTGGAAAAGGTTGAGGAGTAGGATGACTAAGATTATCTCGGCGAAAATGGCTGATTTTGTGAGGCCAGTTAGATTAGTTGAGCGAATTAGATAAACTATCGGAATCAGGATTCCTAAAACGGCAAACCAGAAAGGAAGGAAGCTTAATTGGGCACCACCCAGAAACCGGTACATAAACAGTAGCAGATAAGAATACGAGATAAAGAAAATAATAACGCTTAACAGCTTCTTTTGACTGGCAGTGAGCATGGATTCATTCCTAGTGACTTACGCTCTATACATTTTACGCTAATTAATAGTGCTTTCGTTACCAGCAGACTCCTTCATACACGTTTGCCCGCTCGGCTTTGGGAACTCTTCGGCCATCGATGACGGTCTTTCCGCTGTAGTCCAACTTGTTAAACTCCTCCCATTCGGTAAGAATAAGGACGGCATCGGAGTCTAACACTTCTTCTTTGGTTACATAACCTATCTGAGAGAACAGGTTTTTGAAGTTTTCCATTGCTAGCGAGTCGTAAACTTTAACCCTAGCTCCTTCCCGCAGAAGAGCCTCGACAGTTATTATCGCTCTAGAATCTCTTATATCGTCGGTCTCAGGCTTAAACGCCAGTCCCAAAATCCCTACCGTGGCATCTTTCAAGGAAATATGCTTTTCGAGCAGCTCCACAGACTTTAATGCCTGCTCATCGTTTCGATTCAAAACCTCCTGTAACAATTTCGGTTCATATCCTATTTGCTTGGACCTTGCGATTAATCCTCTGAGGTCCTTAGGCAGGCAAGAGCCCCCAAAGTCTACGCCGGCGTTTAGGAACTTACTCCCGATGCGGTCATCAAAACCCATTCCTTTTGCCACCTCATAGACATCTATATTGAGCTGTTTGCAGATATTCCCGATTTCATTTATGAAGGAGATTTTGGTAGCTAAATATGACAGAAATTCTCATTGGTCTCCTTCTATATTTATGAAAATAGCTGCCACCAGCAGCCAGTGCCCCGGTGGGGACTTTACAGAGTCTTATAGCAAAGACCGACAGCCTTTGCTTCCTCAGCGTCAAACATGCCTCGCACATCTATCAGGATGGGGTCATAATTCTGCATCTCTTTAATTTCAGCGAGGCTCAAGTTACGGAAGACAGAGTGAGCAACGGTAAGGATAGTGCAATCTACCTTTTGCTGTTTCACTTCTTCCCGGCTCCGAAAAAGTCTGATGTTGAATTCCCCTTCGGCGCTACCAGCATCAAGAAGGGGGTCAAAGCCCAGAACTTCCATCCCATATTCCTCAAGCTCTTTTATCATCTCTTTAACCGGATTCTCACGGATGTCGCCAACATCTTCCTTGTAGGTAAGGCCCATTACCAGGGCCCGGGAGCCCTTTATCACCTTGCCGACTTCATTTAGTGCTTTTATGGTCATCTCAGCGATGTACCTGGGCATATAGTTGTTTATGGCCCTCCCTGCCAAGATAACCTGGGGATGGTAGTCAAGTTCCCGTGCCTTGTAGACTAGATAGTAGGGGTCAACGGGAATGCAGTGACCCCCCACAAACCCCGGGGAGTAGCGATGGAAGTTCCATTTGGTCGCTGCTACATCGAGGACGTCCCTGGTGTTAAGGCCCATCTTATGGAAGATAATGGCAAGCTCGTTGATAAGGGCAATGTTGAGGTCACGCTGGATATTCTCGATGACCTTGGCGGCTTCGGCGGTCTTTATGTCCTTCGCCTTGGAGATGTTTGAGGTTACCCTTCGATAAAGCTCGGCAATTTTCCCGGTGGTCTCCTCATCCATCCCGGCAACGACTTTGGTTGTTTTCTCTATGGTATGTTCTTTATCTCCCGGGTTTATCCTCTCCGGGGAATAGCCAACCTTGAAGTCCACGCCGCATTTAAGCCCTGATTCCTTCTCCAAAATAGGCTTTACCATTTCCTCGGTGACACCGGGGTAGACCGTGGATTCGAGAATGACCACGCTGCTCTTTTTCAGGTTACGCCCGACTACCTCAGCAGCGTTCCTAACATAAGAGAGGTCCGGCTCTTTTGACTTCGTTACCGGAGTGGGAACACAGATTATGATAAAACTCGCTTTGCCTATTTCCCGGGGGTCGGTGGTGAAAGTTAGCTGAGACTCAGCTACTGACCCCCAACTGCCAGATTGCTGCGTGCGGAGACGGCTTACCTTATTACCGTCGGTGTCAAAGCCGATAACCCTGAGACGTCGGGAAAAAGCCTCAGCCAGAGGCATGCCCACGTAGCCAAGCCCAACGATGCAGACTACAGCACCATCTAGGTCGTGTTCCACTGCCTGAACTCCTTAATGGTTTGTTTCAGCCCCGCCTCAAGATCGTATTTTGGCTCATAGCCAAAGCTCTTGGCCTTAGAAATGTCGGCCATGGTATGCCTAGGATCACCCGGTCTTGGCTCCTGATGAATCGGTTTCATGTCTTTCCCGATAAGCCTAAGCATCAGGTTAGCCAGCTGATTTATTGTGGTGCTCCTGCCGCTGCCCACGTTAAATACTCCTTCTGCATTGTTTTCCGCAGCTAGGATGTTCGCTTGAACTACATCCGCAATGAAAGTCAAGTCCCTGGATTGCTCACCGTCGCCAAATATAACGGGTGGCAGATTCTGGGAGATCCTGCCTAGAAAGGCAGCGATAGCAGTAGCGTAGCGGGAGTAAGGGTCTTGCCTCGAGCCATAAACGTTGAAATACCTTAACGAGACGGTGCTGAGTCCATAAATTTGGCGGAAGATTTCACAATAGTACTCAGCGGCTAACTTAGTCAGGGCATAAGGGCTGAGGGGGTTGGGAGGCATGGTCTCGTTTTGAGGTAAAACGGGAGTGCCACCATAGACTGAAGATGAAGAGGCATAAATAACCTTTTCCACAGCGTTTTCTCTGGCGGCTAGCAACACGTTCAAGCTCCCATTTATGTTTGCCTCGTTGGTCAGCAACGGGTTGTCTATACTGCGAGGTACCCTAGCAAGGGCAGCCTGGTGAAATACGTATACCGTTCCCTGAAATAGCTTCTGCATTAAAGAAAGGTCAGTGATGCTACCCTCGATGAATTCTACCTGCTCTCGCTTGAGTAATGGTTCAATATTTTCTATCTTCCCGGTAGAGAGGTTATCAAGGATGATAACTCGGTAGCCGCGGTCAGATAGTTCCTCAGCCAGATGGGAACCAATAAAACCCGCACCTCCGGTAACTACTACCTTCTTGTTTATCATTTTGTCCCTCCTTGAAGTCGGCGGATTTGTTAAGTGAAGTTGAAATTCTTCCGTACAAATCAAACCTGAGGAGCTTTGTGGTTCATTTAGGTCACGACTTCTGCTATTCTTACAGGACATTTGTCAATAACTATAGCACATTTGTTGACATATGACCACAATATACCTAGTCTCTTCTGATATTTATCTTGTCCTTGTGAACTTGCTAGATTATACTACAAAACTAGCATCAAGCAAATAGAGGGTACATTATTGAAGGTTAGGATAGGAAACGGACTATTGTTATTGAACCTGGTCCATTGATTCCTCCTTTTTTGGAGGAATGTACCAGAGTCCACTTTTCACCCTTTGATAGTCCAGTTTTGAATTTTTTTAAGATAGCTAATTAAGGGCTTGATATCATAATCGTACGCAAGCTAATAGTCCTGCAAGAGTTCCAATTATTCCGAGGACTAGTTTCCAATTGGTATTCACCAATGAACTTTCTCCATAGGTCGCAGTTGTTTCACCAGCCATATTTTACTCCTGGTTCAGCACAATTGCGAGTCTGTAGTTTGCGAGCTGAAGAGCAAGGGCAAGGAGTTGAAGGTCAGCCTCCTTTGGGTGCACAATCCATCGTAATGTGCAATAGTAACAAAGGAAAAATTATTAAGTGCATGCAATCATTTCTATTTGCTAAATAAATCCTCTACTGGTGAATATTTCCAGTGCTGCTTCTGTAAATCTTCTGGCTGGAGATGAACATATTTCTGCGTGGTCTGTATACTCTCATGACCCATTATCTCTTTCAGGATAATGTCCTGACCTCCCTCGGCTAAGAACATGGTGGCAAAGGTATGCCGGAAAATATGGGCGTGGCATTGGTAACTATGAAGCCCTGCTCTCCTTTCACTTGACACGGGGGCAACCTGAGTTTAATATTATTTTCAAAATGGGGGAAATTGTTTGTACAATACCGAAATCAATAGAGAGAAGGAGAACATATAGTAAATGAAACTGCAGGGTAAGGTCGCTATAATAACAGGTTCCGCTACTGGAATTGGGCGGGCTTCAGCTATATTATTCGCTAAAGAAGGAGCAAAAGTAGTTGTCGTAGATATTAATAATGATGAGGCTAACAAGACCGTTAAGATGATTAAAGAAGCAGGTGGCGAGGCTATTTTCACCCATGTAGATGTAGCTGTAGTCGCCGAGTTAGAAAATATGGTAAAGACAGCAGTTGATAATTACGGTAGATTGGATATATTCTTCAACAACGCTGGTGTAGCTGGCCCTGGCTATCTTGAGCTTACCTCTGAGGAAGCTTATGATCGAACCATGTCAATCAACTTGAAAGCGGCTTTCTTCGGTGCTAAATATGCTTTTCCAGAGATAAAGAGAGCTGGCGGTGGTTGCCTTCTCTTTACGAGTGCCGGGCTAGGCTTGTGCCCTTCTCCTCTTAATCCAGCTTATTCTGTGAGTAAAGCCGGTCTATTAATGTTAACCAGGGCTTTAGCTGTTGCCCTTGCGGAGCACAATATTAGAGTCAACGCTATATGTCCGGGTCCAGCAATGACTCCACTATTTAAGAATCACCTATCAAGGAATCCAGACATAGCTCCTGATGAACTGATGAGACTTTCCATCGAACGGCGGCTGATAAAGCGTCTTGGCACTATGGACGATATGGCCGCGGCTGCCCTATTCTTAGTATCACCCGAATCTTCATATATAACTGGCGTCGCCTTACCCGTAGATGGCGGGAGTGCGGCTATGTAGAAACCTGTGGCTCGGATTATCTAGCTTCCTTTCTACATAGTAGAGGGTATCTCCTTTATCGCCGACCCGGTGGAATGTTTAGGCAATGGTCAATACCTTAGATTCCCTCTCTAGGTTAATTTCAGAGTCTAAAGTTTTGACTTGATACCATACTCTCAGTAGTTCTCTCTGTTTATGTCTACAAACGTCTTATTCCTAATAATTAAACTCTACTTTAGTTCGGGGAAACATCGAGTTATCTTCCAAAATAGAATTGGGTAACACCTCGGTTAACTAATGTTACTATTATTTCTTCACAGCTATCTAGCTACCCATCCGCCGTCTATTACCAATGTGTGCCCAGTGACAAATGAAGCTTTGTCTGAACACAACCACACGACAGCTTCAGCGACTTCTTCGGAGGTGCCCACACGCCCCATCGGATGTCTTGCCGTAGCTGTTATTTCAACCTCTGGATCTGTAAGCCAGATGCGTTCGTTCATTGGCGTACGAATATAACCGGGACACACGGCATTAATTCGGATGCTAGAAGTGGCGTAATCTAATGCGGCCACTTTAGTTAATCCAACTACACCGTGTTTGCTGGCGGTATAGGCCGGACGATTTTCTATGCCGACAAGTCCGACTGCCGATGCCATGTTGACGATGGCACCTTTACTCTGCTTCAGCATCTGGGGAATTTCATACTTCATACATAACCAAACGCCCTTCAGATTGATGCTGATGATGCGGTCCCAGTCTTCTTCTCTATACTCAGCTGTAAGATGGTATACTGGCCCAACACCGGCGTTGTTGAATGCGCAGTCCAGCCGGCCGTAGGTTTCGATGGTTTTGTTGACCAGCCTCTCGACCTCGCTTGCCTTCGAGACATCAACTTCGACAAAGATGGACTGACCACCAGCTTCACTGATCATGTGTATTGTTTCCTCACCACCATCAATATCTCTATCACCAATAACAACCTTTGCTCCTTCCCTGATAAACGCTAGTGCAGAAGCCCTACCAATTCCCGAGCTTCCACCAGTCACCAGAATAACTTTATCCTCTAGCAGTCTTGTCATATTAAACTCCCTCCTAAATGTGTTGATATTACAGATGGGAGATTTAGGTTCAATGTTTATAGCTTATTTTGTTGAAGGATAGAACATTCGCTGCGGCGATGTCAATGGCTACTCTTACCCTCCTAATTGCTAATTGGACTTTTTGATGTTTTACGCAGTGCTGATCAAATGAGAAAACAGGCTAGAATTGTCCTTCACCTATTTTGAGTCAGAACCAGATAGTTCCTCGTATTTCAACGATAGCAAGCGATTAAGCTTTGTCCAAGCTACAACCTCCTTTTGCAACACTTGTAGGGTTATAGGTCAGGCTGAAAAGGAGCTACCACTAAGGGAATCGCTAGTTGGTTGATCCTGGGTATGCGCGTATGGAGGCTGAGTAATCCGGTCATACATAGATGAAGATGTGGGAAACCATGCCAGTTGCTAGTTTATTTTGGTTCTGAATAAAATTAAAGGCTCCGCCTCTGCTGAATAAACAAACCCTGTGGCTTCTCTTATATCACCGTATTTTGCCCTGAGTTCATCCTTAGGACCGGCATCCAGTGCCCGCATAATGCAGGCATCAACGCAAATAGGCTTCTTCTCTTCGACCCACCTATCTACGCAGAAGTTGCACTTTTGCATTTTGGCGTTATCTTCCGCACCAAATTGGGGTGCTCCGTAAGGGCAGGCCTGAGCACACATATCACATTTATCATGTCCCAAGCAAATTTCTTGGTTTACTAATACTATGCCATCTTCAGCCCTTTTGCTAATGGCACCAACCGGGCAGGCTGAGACACAGCTGGGTCGGGCACAGTGATAGCAATGTATAATAAGAAACGCGACAAATGGATTCGGGTATTTCCCTTCCTCGGTGGTTAGCACTCTTATCCAGCTAGCTGGTCCTGCTGGCACATCGTTCCAGTCCTTGCAGGCTACGACACAAGTTTCACAACCAGTGCACCTTGTCTGATCAAGGTAAAAACAAAGTTGCATCATTTACCCCCATACTTTTCAACTTCCACTAGGCTCGTGTTGTAATGATATACCCCCACGGGTGAGTGCTCTTCAGATGTTAGAACATTGGCACAGGCACCCCTGTCTAATCCGTTTTCATCCGGGTCAAACCATGCACCTTGTGGGATACTAATAGCCCCGGGCATAATTCTCTCGGTTACTTTGGCCGGAATTAGCATAGCCCCTCGGCCATTAAACACCCTGACTATCTCTCCATTTTCAATATTTCTTGTCGTGGCATCTTTGGAGTTAATCCACGCTTCTTGTCCCCCAAGCTCTCTACACCACGGAATGTTGTCAAACTGGCTAAGAGCGCGGTTCTTGAAGTGAGGAGTGATAAGCGCCAGCGGATATTTCTCGGCTAAGGGGGAACGCCAACTCTCTTTGGCCTCTATGTACTTGGGAATGGGTGGTAGGTCTGGAATATCAAGCTCTGCCAATTGCTGGGAATATATTTCTATCTTACCTGAGGGAGTAGGAAACGGGTTGTTTTGTGGGTCTGCAATCTGGCTCTGGAGAGCAACGTAAGGCTCGGTAAGCTTTATCCGGTGGACGCCCTCCTTTTTTAGCCGGTCATAATCCGTGAGACCGGCTTGTTTCACCAGTTCCTTTACTACCTCCTCCTCCCCTTTGTCAATGAGGTCGGTGATACCCATGCGCCCGGCTAGCTCAACAGCTATTTGCATCGGTGATTTGGATTCACCCAGGGAATCAATAGCCTTATTCATCAAACCGATAAAAGGCAGACCTACTCCCATAGTAATGTCGTTTCTCTCTAGGAAGGTATTAGTAGGTAGTACAATATCAGCAAACTTGGCGGTAGGTGTCATGAACTGCTCTGCCACAACAATGAACTCTGGCTTTTGCAGCGCTTGGGCTATCTTATTGACATCGGGGAATTGGTTTGCGTAGTTCATCAATTGTATGAGAAGCATTTTACACTTCCCTTGGAGGACAAAATCGGCTAGGTCGCCGCGATGCACCGCAGTTTTTCGGTATTCTGATGCCTTCTCATACGGTACTGGCAAAGCGTCCCGCTCCAAACATCGAATGATGAAGCTGCTAAACCATTCTGATTCATAGGGATAACCTCCGAATTGTGCTTCCCAACCTCTAGCTCCGGCATCTCCACCATGAATACCGATATTACCAGTCATTGCCGCTAGGGTGATAGTAGCCCGGTGATACTGCTCACCATATGCAGTGCGACCGACACCAACACCGGGTATAAGTGCTGCCGGTTTTGTAGTGGCATACTCCCTACCTAGTGTTTCGATAGTAGCTGCCGGTACCCCGGTAATTTCCGCTGCCCAGGCTGGCGACTTAGCTATGCCATCCTCTTTCCCCAAGACATAATCTTTGAATTTATCAAACCCAATAGTATAGGTATCAATAAAGTTTTGGTTAAAGAGCCTCTCCACAATCATCACATAGGCCATGGCTATTGCCATGGCTGTGTCTGTGCTCGGTCGGATCGGTATCCATTGATCCGCAAACAATGCTGCGGTATTTGTGTACCTGGGATCAATGCAGATAATCCTGGCTCCTTTCTCCTTGGCTTGGGCTAGATACCAAGCGGTATTAACACCCACCATCGTGCTTGCCGGGTCCCACCCCCACATAATTATTAGCCGTGAATTCGGTAGGTCATCCCGCATATTATTGGTGAACGGGGTACCATAGGTGACCATGATAGCAGTGTGAGCAGCCTGGAAAGACATATTACCCCAAGTTCTAGTACAGCCACCCACCCTGTTGATTAAATTCATCATCCATCCGCCCGTGTGCACAAAGCAGATATCCCCACCGACGAAGTCATATACAATGGATTTTGCCCCATAAGTATCCCTTATTCGTATCCACTCTGTAGCTATCGTATCTAGAGCCTCATCCCAAGATATTCGCTCAAATTTCCCTTCTCCTCTAGCTCCTACTCTTCTCAAGGGAGACATGAGTCGGTCGGGTGCGTATACTCTCTGACGCTGGGCTCGTCCTCTTAAGCAGGCTCGGAATTGGGGTTCTTCGGCATCGTCTGTTTCTATCCGGGTAATAATGCCATCTTTAACATGAACCTTAAGTAGACACGAACCTCCGCAGTGACTAGCACAGGTAGTAATGACCACCTTTTCTTTGGTGGTTGATTGACTTAACCGTGCCATGATACCACCTCCGTTTCATCTGATCTTCATTATTCTGAATCAAAGTAGCCACAAGGCGATAGAGGTCTACATTATCTCACTCGTCATAGACAGCTATCATGTTAACTAGATAACGCTTTGGGGTAGTAACTTAATGGAATTTATTATCCGAGTATATTATTTAGAAGCTACATTACTATCTGCGCTAAGATAAAAAATATGGCCAGCCTAGGGGCTATGAGTCTCACGAATGACTACATAGAAGTAGACGTCTCCCATAGTTATCCTCGACAGTATCAATGCTTCTATTCCGATACTAAACTATAAACCCATGTAGGCCCGCTTGGTGTCTTCACTCGCTAATAATTCCTCGCTAGAGCCTTCGAGGACTATCCTACCGTTTTCCAAGACATAGCCATTGACCTGCCCCCGATAGTTGCAGCATTCATTACAGTGTCGCTTGCTAATGCACTTAAAAAGATAATGGCATCAAATAAGTTTGACTTACCGCTGCCATTTGGACCCGCAATACATGTAAAAGGCCCAAAACGAACGTCAACGCCAACCAGATTCTTGAATCCAGAGACTTTTAGGCGAGTCAGCATGTTTACCTCTGCAAATCCGTCTGTTCCTCAAAAACGTTGAAACGACTGATATTGATAAAATATTAGCACGAACAAGAACCACTATCAAGGACGCTGGTAGCGTGACACCGTAAAAAGATAGTCCAGTTCACCGTGTTCATCGGCGAGGGCCGCTAAACAAAAAGCCAAAAAGTGACATCGGACAGCAACTATTGACATTGCGTCGGGAATAGTTTATTCTCCTCCTAAAAACGGAGGTAAACAAATGCAAGCATACTGTGTGAAATGCCGAGCTAAGAAGGAAATGAAGGATGCTAGAGCCATAACTATGAAGAATGGGAAACCGGCCACTCAGGGTGTGTGCCCGACATGCGGGACAAAGATGGTCAGGATAGGAAAGAGTTAGATTTGTTACACGGGGTCCGAACCTCTTAGGGGCTGGGTATCAGTGAATGGATGTCAAGCCCCTTTGCTGTTCATCACACATTTTAAGCTACTGTTCAACCGCTGTAACAACATACTATTTTGTTACCTTAGCTAACAAGCTGGACTTCTGTTCAATGGGATGACACAACAAGCGATTGTGTTCTTGTACTTTACGAAGATATGGTTAAGCTTTACTCTTTATAGATTCAGAAGTTACAGCCCTGTACTTACCTGTCGCAGACAGTGATCCACTGTCTCGCAAGCTCTTTCAAAGTAGGCGTTGATACGACACTCTGGGTGAAATAGAGCAGAGCAAATTTTAATCGAAATTCCATCACGCTCAATATGAGTTTCGAAGTTCTCATCCCATCGTGGTGGATCGACGCCGTAGGCCTGACGTAGTTTTATTAAGACGTCCACGGTGTCCCCGGGGAACTCGTAGGGAATATCAATCACCCGCCGGAACCCATTATCTACTACGCGTCTCAGTGCATCTAGGGGGCGAGTGTTGATACCACCGGGATTGTACTTCTCATCAAGAAATTGACCGAAGACCTGTACTACCTCAAGTCTGCCGGACCATTCTATAGTCTCCAGGATTGCTTTTCTGGTGCTCTCAAAGAACTCTTTAGCGTTCTCGTGGTAGCAATCAAATGCTGCATCATAATGTCCTATTTTAGTAACCGGGAAGCCATGGTTTGAAAGGAATATAGCTACGTCAGTATCTGGTTCCACGGTCGCGAGTTCTTCCTTGACTTTCAGGATTACGCCTCGGTTCAACTCCGGATGACCACCGATCTGGTCTGCGAAAACCACAGGGATCTTAGCTCCAGTGTGATGAACTCCCTCCAGCACATGTTGGCG
>SDBU01000421.1_pt1 | contig 59735 bp, 47 predicted proteins | sample 2277071 | NCBI WGS metagenome assembly SDBU01 (sample SAMN10397929, study PRJNA504765) | marine sediment metagenome | isolation source: marine sediment core GS08_GC12, 126 cmbsf | place: Arctic Ocean: Gakkel Ridge, Loki's castle | collected 2008 | reverse complement strand
GACGACGATTTGAACGGAAAGAAACGTTACTGACGAAAACGACCTCCCATACCACCACTCTGTACGACGGTTACGACACAGCCTGGGAGTCGAAGGGTGAGCGGAGTCGAAAGGCAAGTAAACGTGTGGTGTTTGTCATGCCGGACTTGATCCGGCATCCAGTCTTGTAGGGAAGGTCTGTCTTCAGACCTGCCAACAACGGCGCCGAAGACGGACCCACCCTATTAGGCCTTCGCCGGTATGACGGTGATTTCGTGGTAGCTTGATGTTGTGCGCGGTGGACGTCCTCGTCTACGGCGTTCACCCCGAAAAGTTGTCGGCGCACGGGGACGTACGCCGACCATGAATACCAAATGTCGCTGTTCAACCCATAGATGTTCTTAGGAAAGTCCTCAATCATAAATCATCTTGACAGATTCGTTCGACAGCGTAGATTGAAGTTATCGATACTATTACTTGCTCTGGTGTTGTACTCAGGACATGCTCGGAGGATAGATGAGAAGACCAGTTGTGATCCTCGGCTTGCTGTTGATAACAGTTGTTTGCCTGGTCGGCATAATCCGGGCTGAACGCTGTTGTATTGAACCGCTAAGAGGAAACGTCGATTACAGCGCGGGGGATATCATCGACATCGCCGATCTGGTCTTCCTGGTTGACTACATGTTCAACGCCGGCCCGCCACCACCGTGCAATGAAGAAGCCGACATGAACGGCGACGGTACGATCGACATCGCCGATCTCGTTTACCTGGTCGACTACATGTTCAGCTGTGGTCTTGATCCTCTCCCATGTCCGTCGGATGTGGCCGATTCAGTCATTCTGCCGCTGGCCATCGGCAACCAGTGGACAACCTCTGTGACCGAGTACAACCAGTCCGGTCAGACGATAGACGAATACACGGCTACCGGCACGGTCGTGGGTGATTCCACAATCGAAGACCGGACCTGGTATCTCATGGTGAGCGACACCGCCGGTGTGGACAGTTCGCTGTGGACCAACAAGGTCGACGGTGCGTGGGCGTGGACCGATTCGGCTGGTGCGCCGGAGGCGCTGATGCTCAAGTATCCGGCCAACCCGGGGGAGAGCTATCCAGTGTACTACGTAACCGTCACCGTTGAGTCGATCAGCACGTCGATAACGGTTCCGGCCGGTACCTTTGACTGCTATTATTACCGGGCGCATATTCCGATCTACGGAACCATTGGCAAAATCTGGGCCGCACCTAATGTTGGTGTTGTTCGAGCCGAAGAATACGGCCTGACATTGTTCGGCACCTATCTCTCCAGAGAAGTCGAACTGCTGAGCTACAGTTTGGTTGGGAAGTAAGGGCTTTGTGGGTCCGAACCCCTGCGCCGAAGTCTCCCGTAAGTCGAAACCCGAGTCTGCCCTGAATGCAGTCGAAGGGTGGTTTCGACACAGCTAACGAGTCTCACAGCAGGCTGTGGGAGCCCTGCTTCTCAACCCTCTCTAAGAGTCAATATACCCAAACCTAAAGGAAACGGGCAAGGCAGCCGACTTACATACTGTATAGAAAGCTCTGTGATTCCAAGCCCCCAGGAGGGTCTTTATGACCGAGCCGCGAAAACAAACCAGGTACCAGACAGAAGAATTCCTGATGGTGTTCGATCGCCATACAAGTCGACACATCGGTGGGTTGGCCAACCTGACCTACGATGGCGCCATGTTTGTCACTCAGGAGCCGGTGAAGAAATCCAGCATCGCGCACTGTCGCGTAGAACTGCCGAACAAGGTTCTCGAACGCGACCACCTCATCTTTGATGCTGAGTGCGTTTGGTGCAAGAAGAACGCGACCAGAGGTTGGTACGAGTCCGGATACAGGTTAAAAAACGTCTCCGAGCAGGACCGCGATATTCTGACCTACGTCATGCTCAAACTAATGTCCGAACAGCCAGCGACGCAGAAGGCGCCCGACTTACCATAGTCACCTCAGTAGGTCGGGAGTCCCTGCGCACCCGACAACAATGCGGGTTTGTCGCAAGAATGTCAGTAGGGCAGGCCTCCTATCCAACGGGCTGACACTTGAGCGAGCCGATTCCAAATGATCAGATGCAGATGTGTCGGTGAGTTGAATATGTCTGAAAAGGACCGTACTTTACTTTTTGTCCGCTAAGATTGCAAGCAGTATCAGACTGCCTAACCCTACCAACACAGCTTGCGCATTATCCTTTGCCTGCTTCTTCTCTGACAGAAAGCTCAGCAGGCTCTGCAATGCAGACTGGGGAGCCCGATTGTCGAATGCAACGTATTCGCAGCCGTCAAGCATCGCGAGATTGCTCTTCTCGAATCCTGGAAACACGATGGGTACAATCAACTTCTTTAGGGCCTCAGCATACCCTATTTCCTGCTGAACATAAGCGGACCCCTGACTGTGTGGAGTCAGCAATACAACTAGGGCGTCCGCCCGCTCGATTTCGCGCTTTATCTTTATTGAGACAATCGTGCCAGGTTGAACGTCACGTTCGAATAAATAGACCTTGACTCCGATAGATGCTGAGTGGGTTGCCAGCCACTGGGCAACCTGTGAGTCAGCACCAGAATGACTCAGAAAGACAGTATATGCCACTACATCTCCTTTGTAATCAGCTTGGTTTGCAAAAAGAGCAGTTTATCAAAAGCAAGCCAGTTGTGTTAGCATAGGCTTTGGCATCTGAATAAGTGCTATGATGCTTATAACGTCCCTGTTTGTACTTATGTTGTCCACCATGTTTTTTGATGTGCCCACACCCATCTCGATGAATAGTCACATGTGGGTTGCGTTCATTTTCGTAAGTAGTGAAACTCATATCTTTGTCTCCAAAAGTTTGCCCTTAGGACTTTGGATACAATATGTAGTTCTTGTGCTCCGCATGCAATGTCTTTTGTTCTGTGGCATTAAATCAGACGACAATGCGAGTTTGTAACATCCATGTGCCAAGCGCAAGGCTCCTGACTACGGGACTGCCCCTCCTACAACCGCATTCGCCGGAAATAATCCCGCGTCACCTTCACCACTTTCGGTGAAAGTATGAGCGTGCTGATTAGGGTCGGGATAGCCATCATCGCAAAGAACGTGTCCAGAATATTGATAACCATGTCCTGCGTCCAGACCGCTGCGAAAATCAAGCTCAGAATGTAGACGTAAATATAGTAGCTGCCGAAGTTGAACCCGAACAAGTAGCGCGAGCATTTCAAACTGTAGTACGAATACGAGATCATCGTCGAGATCGAGAACATGATGATGATCAGCGTCAGAATGTAACGACCGATTCCGGGCATCGCTTTGGCAAAGGCGTTGACCGTCATCACTACGCCATCATCGGCCGCCGGGACGCCGGTCGACAAGATGACCAGAGCGGTCATAGTGCAAACTAAATTGGTGTCTAGGAACGGACCCAGCATGGCGATCAATCCCTCGCGCACCGGCTCTTTCGTTTTGGCCGCGCCGTGCGCCATTGGCGCAGTACCGAGACCGGCTTCATTGGAGAAGGCAGCGCGTTTGATACCCTGGTGAATCACTTCCCGAAACGCAACACCCATCCCGCCGCCAACCAGGGCCTCGCCACCGAAAGCCTGGTCAACAATTGAATAGAGAATGCCCGGAACCACCGATACGTTGGAGAGGATTACATAAAGGGCCGCTGCGACATAAAGCACGAACATGGCCGGCACGATCCGAGCTGTTACCTGCCCGACGCGCACGATGCCGCCGAGTATCACCACCGCCACGATGGCTGAACAGACGATCCCGGTCCCCAGACGACTGACGCCCCAATCGTTGTGCAACAGACCCGACAACTGATTGGTTTGGAACATGGCCAAACAACCGACCATGCCGCAGACAGCGAACATAATTGCCAGCGGTTTGAAATACTTTCCCAGGCCGACCTCGATGAAGTACATCGGACCGCCCTGTTCGATACCGCGCTCGTCTTTCTTGCGATAGAGACAGGCCAGGGTGCAGGTGAAGAACTTGGTCGACATCCCGACCAGCCCGGCGATCCACATCCAGAAGATAGCACCCGGTCCGCCCAGCGACACGGCGATAGCAACGCCGGAGATATTCCCCATTCCGATAGTGGCCGACAACGCCGACGACAACGCCTGAAAATGGCTGATCTCACCCGGATCATCTGGGTTATCGAATTTGCCCCGTAGAATCCGGATGGCATGTTTCAAGGCCCGAAAGGGGAGAAAGCGTCCGGCAATAGTGAAATAGGCTCCGGCGCTTATCAGGAGTACAATTAGCGGAACCCCCCAGGCGTAATCGACAGCGGTGGCGAAGAAGCTATCGATGAAGTCGGACAAGTTGTCAAGCAATGGTTGTCCCGGCTCTTGGAATTGGTGATCTCACGTTGAAGCTAATATAGGTTGTGGTCCGTCGCGAGCAACTGAAAACAGACTCGCAGAATGCAACGGCTCTATAGTCGCAGGCGAGCTAACGGAACAACTCCACACTCAGCTCGGTATTGTGTCACTGGAAATTCGCCGAAGGCGAATGTGGCAATCTCGCCTTGACAGGTGTCGGCCTTAGGGCTATCATGCAACGCTGGATTCGGGGTGTGGCGCAGTCTGGTTAGCGCACTTGCTTTGGGAGCAAGATGTCGGAGGTTCAAATCCTCTCACCCCGATTTTGTTGTGGATTTCCAACCAGGGGGTAATCAGAATGAATAAGACAGCGATTTTGATAACTATTATCATAGTTGGAGCATTTGGTGTTGATTTTCAATTGTGGACAGCTAATAACCGCTTCTATATCGTGTCAGGTCCTGACGGTGCTGTTCATGAAGTTGACTGGAAAACTGGGACTTCATGGTATATAAAGGGTGCCAGAACAATACTTCAAGAGAACCACACCCCGATTTCAAGATAACTGGATCGGTTTGTTCAAAAAAACCTAATCTTTGTTCAACGAAACTATTGAGTCCCTCAAGATAACCATTCGGGGATTTCAAGAAAACTAATCTCCTGTTATCGGGCTGAACCGATAACAGGAACTAAACTATTCATGCTGTAATTCGTTCAGTCTTTAGTGCGATGTCGTCAGAGTCAAATATTCCGATAGGGTCGGGGTCGCTGTCCTTAACCACTCAGCGATATCCTCACCGGCTATCTGCAACTCTCCTTTGTCCGCACCGTATCCGTCACACAGATCAGGGCCAGCACCAATATGAATAGCATAGTCTTCGTTACTTTAAGAACTCCTCTTTTGCTTCGGCACCCTGGGTCTTTTCCATGAACCAGTTACCCTCCCATAGGATATATCTGAACTTGTAATTCTTCTTGCCATCTGGGAACATTATTCCAAAAGTCCTTTCACCATCTTCCGTGTCTTTCCCTACACCATCAAAGATAGTGCCAACAAACCTCATGGATCTGCCGTCCATCGAAAAGTATAATTCCACTCCGGGATACACACGGGGCTGAACCCACTCAGATGAGGAGTCCGCTATGGCTCTATCGGTCTTAGACTTCAGCATGTATTGATACAGCAGGGAAGCAGCTTCCTCTTTCGTGTTCGCCACTTGGCCCTGTACCTCGGCAGTTTGGTGGACTACTGCTGTGTCTAAATTGGCTTCAGTTGAGTCTGAATCTGAATTGGTTTCAGTAGACGCTTGCCCTGTCATGAAAGAAAGGCTTATTGCGATTACTACCGTGGTGATAAGAGTACGCAAGGTTATCATATTATGTTTCTCCCGTCAGATAGAGCCCGCCCTTACGGCCGCTCTTGGAAAGTTTCTATTCCGTCATTTACATCGATCTCATCAAACGGACAACCATTTGCATTCAAACGAATGTTCATCGATCGGATGAGCGGGTAAATGGGAGCATCGTCAAGCATCAACTTGTTACCCCACACACTTTCAGGCACGAACTCTCTTGCGTAATTGAGGACAGCTTTATCCCAAGATTGCGCATCCGGAAATGGACTTTGCATTTCGTCTGCATTCAGAAACCCAAGATACACAAGTACAACCGGAATACCGAGAGCAGCGAGCTTCCAGCTCCACGCGAAGCGGTTACAGAGTTGGTAATGGCTTTTGTGAGACAAGTTCCAACCATCCTGAACCTTGTTGAGATCGTCATTGGCCGTACGAATGGCCTCTCCGATTCGTTTGAAATTCTCCTTATTTCTGGCACCACAACGATCATCTGGCTTCAGTTCCTCATGATGTGCCTTAGCTTCAACCAGAAGTAAACCACGTTTACCCTCAATAGTGCTGGTGCTAGCGATGTCCCAGTTTGGTGTCACCGAATTGGGGCCGGCAACGGCAAGCCACCACGACTTGAGTGCCTGTCCGTACAGATTTACATCAAGCAAACGCCGCGCTTTGTGCAACTGGGCTTCTTTAACATCATCGAAGCCTTCTGGCATCCAGTTGTCGGTCGCCGCAACCACACCCAACGGGGCGATCAACTTGGTCAACCGGCCGGCGACCTGCTCCGGAGTGCCGTGCGTTAACAGATGGCAACGTGGCTTGCTACCAGCTCTTTGATTCGGCCTCAGACTCTGCAATAAGCTGTTCATCGGTACAAACCCTTCCGCTTTGGCCCTGTACAATGCGCTGTCCGGGCGCTGGTCACTGTCCTGAGTGACTGCAAGTAACATGCTGGGCAACGATTGAAAAGTGGCGGTTTTCATAAATGTATTATCGGTTTGCAACTGTCCATTAGCAAAAATGTGTGATATCAGCACGCAACGTGCTAAAAGACACGACCAATGGCTCACCTTCCCCCGATACAACACTTGTACCCCTTTTTGTAAGCGTGCTATCGATGTAACTATCCATATGTACTCTTCTTTTTATAATCTATCGACAGATTGTTGCGTACGGATAACCTGACGGAAGTTTCTGTATAATAATTGTGTTTAAGTCATAGAACCTGTAGGATTGTATGGATCAAGCACAACTTTGATCGGACGTTCGCCTTCTTGGGTTCGAGTTACACCGACAATAGGAATCCAACCCATTCTCAGCACGGGCAGCTTCAAGCTGTTGGACGGCAATGTAGTCGGGTAGGTTCAAATCCTCTCACCCCGATTTTGTTGTCGCCACAGTTAGCCAGCCGATCAATACCCGCTGCAATACTGAAAGTGCATCGGGTCTTTGCGCCCCAACCAGTCACCACCCCACTTGAAACCGTGCTGCCTGAAAACGGCCACGATCTGTGGGTCCATATCACCCGGCGTACCGGTGCGGTTGGTCTCCGGGTTCAGATCGATAGCGATCCCCCAACTGTGGGTCGACAGCTTAGAGCTGTTCCTGATAACGCGGTAGTTGAAGCAACCGCCATAGGAGACAATTGTGTTTTTGAGGTCTTTGGCCGCGATTTCCTCGAAGACGGCTCTGAACACATCCTTCAGTTGGTTGTGACAATAGAGCCTTGTAACGTTCCGGGCCCGGTCCCATGATAACGGGATGGCAAACGGAAGTTTCACCCGGCCCAGATGTTCGGCTTCCCACGATGGCTTCAAAGTACCGTCGGCGGTGACGTAGCGGTGGATGTTTCCGAAAGTTTTGATAATCTGCTCAAGGCCGTGGGGACAGACGATATCGTGGTCCTGCTCAGGAGGTTCGGGAATACCGCCCAGCAATTCAGCCTTGGGTGGAATCTCCAGAGCCTGTCCGATGATTATCAGGTTGGGGTTGATGATGCCGTTGTACTCAGCGAGTTTCTTGTAGAGGGAAGCATCGCCATAGTAGGTCCGAGCGATTTCGCTCAACGTGTCGCCACTCCCAACGATATGGATACGGACCATGTTTTGCACCTCCTGAGTTGGCACCCCACGCCTCTCATAGACTCCGATCGGCGACGGCTACGGTTGGAGCCGGTCGACCACTTGGTACGACTGTTTCACACAGTCGTTAAGGCCGATGCCGTAGTAGGCGTTGCCGGTAATGTGGATGTTGCCGAGCGTGCGCAGGTGTTCTTCAATCGCGCTCATGATACCAGAGTGTCCCACTTTGAACTGCGGGATACCGTGACGCCACCTGTACACGCGCACCTTGTCCGATGGACCGTCGAGCCCGATGATACCATCGAGGTCGGCCCTGACACAGCCAATCAGTTCTTCGTCGGACAACTTCATGGAGTCATGGTCGCCGTCGCCGCCGATTATTGTTCGGAACTGCACGTATCCGTTCGGAGCGCGGTTTTCAAATATCGACGAGGTCCATATAGAGCCGAGGATTCGTCGGCCTTCCTTCGGCGGCACCAGGAAGCCGAAGCCGTCAAGATTGCGGCGCACCTTCGATTGCAGGTTACCCTCACAGACCACCGAGATCGGTGCATATTGGATAGACGCTAACGACCCCGCCAATGGTCCTGAAAGATTCGCCACGATGTCGGCCGCACGATAGGATGGCACGGCCAGGATCACCTGACCAGCCGATATCGACTCACCGTCATCGAGTATAATCCGATAGGCCTCGTCGTCGCTGGCTATAGCACGCACACTCGTGCCCATTGTGATGAATTCGGCATACACCTGTTCACAGCGTTCAACTATCCGATACAGCCCGCCCTTAAACGATGTCAGCCAGCCTGCCGGACCACCCGGTCCGCCAATCTTGCGGCCTTTGGCGTTGGCTTCCCGTTTTCTGGTGATCATGGCTCTGAACAGCGAGCCGTACTTGCTCTCCATCTCGTGCATGATCGGAAAGCAGGACTTGAGCGACAACCGTTCAGCCAGACCGCCGAAGATTCCGGAAACCATCGGCTGCACCAGATAGTCGGCCGCCTGGCGACCAATGCGCCGCCGGGCAAAGTCATAGATCGATTCATCAATATCTGCGGGCGGACCGGAGGCAAACGGTTCCATCAACACGCGCAGCCGGCCGGTCACGCTCAGGATATCAGAAAATAAAAAGGCCGGTGGAGTCATGGGCAGTTTTCTCAGGCGATCCTTGCGCAGAATGAAACGATTACTGACGTTGGCGCCGGCGCGTTCGAGTTGGTCGGAAAAACCGAGCTCGTCAATTAGCTGAAGAGTGAGCGGCTCACGGTCCAGAAAACCGTTGGGGCCCCAGTCGAAACTGTAGCCGTCAACCTGGTCGGTGCCGATCGTACCCCCCAACCGATTGTCCGCCTCGAACAACCTGACGCTCGACCGCGGCTTTAGCTGCCTGAGGAAATGCAGCGCGGACAAACCGGAGATGCCGCCGCCGACTATGACAACATCAGTTCGCGACACTTACTCCGACCTTGCGCCTGATAAGATTGGCCAACACCGATGCAAACCGCGGATCGTCGTTGAACATCGGCATCCGTCGGAGTCGACGTTCAGCGCCTGCACCCAGACGTTCTTTGAGATCGATATCTATCTCATGAAGCGTCTCGATGTTATCACACACGAAACTGAGCGGAACGACAAGTAGCTTCCGGCGCGGGTTGGTCAACAACCGTCGTGCTTCAGCCACGGTATTGGGTCCTACCCACTTGACCGGGCCGGTGCGACTTTGGAATGACAACACGTACTCACGATCACCGGCTGCTAAGGCCGCCGTCGTTCGCACCTGATCGACATACGGGTCGCCTTCGTCGACAAATCGCTGAGGCAGGCTGTGGGCCGAGAACAGCAGCGTTTCGTCGGGCGCGATGTTGCTGTCGATCTGTTCCCTGAGCAGTCTGATGTATCCGGTGTCATCGTGAAAGTCATTGACAAACGATGTCGCTACGCCCTCTAAGCCGTCAAGCGCGTTCCGTGCGACAGCAAATGATGAGCCGGTGGTCGCGCCACTGAACTGCGGATACATCGGCAAGAAGCAGAAGGAGCGACAACCTTCATCATAGGCGGTAGCAATCGCGGTTTCAATCGTTGGTCGGAAGTAGCGCATACCGACACTGCACCGAACGCCGGGCAGGTCCGAGGCCAAGTCGTCTTCAATCAGTTGGGCTTGGGCGCGAGTCCATTTCAGCAGCGGTGACCCGCCGCCGATTCGTTCATAGTTCTTCTCTACCTTTGAGCGCCGCAGAGATGATATCAAGCGGGCAAACGTCTTCTGAAGTACAGATCCGCCGGGCAGACGTATAATCGAACGGTCGGAGAATATGTTGTAGAGATACTCTTTAACATCGGCGGCAGTGTCGGGGCCACCCATGCTCAACAGCACGACACAGAGTTTGTCACTCACTGACGGCATCTAGATCGTTCTCGAATAGGTGGCTTTCCTGCCACGAGAGTCGTCGGTCAGGTAGGCATCGAAGGTCATGGCTATGTTGCGCACAAAGGCGCGACCGACCGGAGTGACCTCGAGTCCGTCCACCGTTTCCACGAGGAGTCCATCATCGAAGAAACCTCGAAGGCGGCTGTGCTCATCCGTGAAATAGTCAGCGTAGCTGACAGCAAACCGTTTTTCCAACTGCGCGCAACTGAGCCTGAAGTTGCACATCAGAGATGTTATCAGGTACTGCCGGATCAGATCGTCGTCCGACAGTTTCATGCCTCGGTAAACAGCAAAGGAACCGTCGGTAACACGCCGGCTATACTCTTTCAACCTTGAGATGTTCTGAAAGAAGCAGTTGTCGACAAAGCCGATGGACGACATCCCGAATCCGATCATATCCGGCGCCGACTGAATCGAATAACCCATGAAGTTCCGATAAAGATGTCCATCCTCCAGCGCCAACGTCAACTCGTCATCGGGCAAGGCAAAATGATCCATCCCGATTTGACGATACCCGGCGCCGGTAAGTTTCTCGATCACAGAGCCGAAAAGCTGGTACTTGGCCTCGGTGGTCGGCAGGTCCGACGGTTTGATTTTCCCCTGGTGCGCTTTCAGGCTGGGCAGATAAGCGAATGAATACACGGCCAATCTGTCGGGGCGCATGGCAATCACTCGGTCGAGAGTTTTGCCGAAGCTTTTCACCGACTGAAGCGGCAAGCCGTAGATCAGATCGAAGTTGATCCCCTTGAAATCAAGACGACGGCAGTGTTCCAGAATCGACGCGACTTGCTCGTACGGTTGGATACGCCCGATAGCTGCCTGCACATCGGCATCGAAGTCCTGCACGCCGAGAGAGATCCGATTGAAGCCGCGTTCGGCCAGGAAGTCGAGTTGTTCGGTCGTGGTGATGCGTGGATCGATCTCCATCGATCGCTCGCAGTCAGAGACAAAGACGAAGGATTTCTCAACGGTATCCAGTATGAGTTGTAGTCTGTTGATCCCGACGAAGGTCGGCGTGCCGCCGCCGAAGTGCAGTTGACTGACGCCACGTCGAGGTTTCAACAGGGCGCTGGTTTTCTCGATCTCGCGGCAGAGGACGTCGACATAGTTGTCAACACTTGACTCCTTCTTGACGATACATGTGTTGCAGCCGCAGTAGTAACATCGTCTCCGACAGAACGGTATATGACAGTACAGCGACAGCGGCGCCTCCGTCTCCGATGAGATTGTCTTCAATGCGTCGGCATAGGTGTCGGCGCCCACTTCTTCACTCCAGGTCGGCGCCGTGGGGTAGCTGGTGTATCGTGGTCCCGGTCGGTCGTATTTGCGCAACAGTTCACTGGGAACGGTGGTGGCCGTGGTCTTGCTGCTCACAGTCAGCCCCTGTAGTTATGCACGGTTTCGACCACAGCCTCAACCGACGCAACCGGCGTCTCCGGTTGGATGCCGTGACCAAGGTTGAAGATCAGGTTATCGTGATTATCAAGACTGTCCAGAATCCGCTTCGTTTGCGTGACCACCTGCTCGCGTTCGCTAAAGAGAAGTGACGGATCGAGATTGCCCTGAACCGCCTTGCCCGGCAGAGCAGTCGCCGCAGCGGCCAGGTCTACTCTGAAATCAACGCCGACTACTTCGCAATCGATATCTCGCACGATATCCAGATATGGCGCGACGTTGTTCACGAACAGTATACGCGGCACACCATCACAATCAAGCTGGCTGAATATCCGTTGAATCGGTTTTGCCGACCATCGACGGTACGCTTCGTGCGAAAGCATCCCCCCCAGACTGTCGAACAGTTGCACCGCCTCGACTCCGGCGGCGATCTGGGCGTTGAGGTAGTGCGTGATGTTATCCACCAGCAACTCAAACAAACGTTCGGCTGCTTCTGGATACTGGTGTAAGAACCGACGCGCCCGGTCGAAACTCTTCGATCCCATCCCCTCGATCATATAGCAGGCCAGCGTAAACGGCGAACCGGCGAACCCGATCAAAGGTGTGTCAGGTAGTTCCTTCTTGATCTGTCGAATGCCGTCGAGGACGAAATTGAGATCGGACGCAGGGTCCATATCGTGCAACCTGTCGATGTCCTCCGGACGTCTGATAGGGACCTGCACGCGCGGGCCTCCCTCGGGGAACTCGAATTGCATTCCCATTGGTGCGAGCATGGTGAGAATATCGGAAAAGAGTATGGCGGCGTCGAAACCGAAGCGTTCAATCGGTTGGCGTACAACCTGAGTTATCAAACGGGGCGATTGACACAACTCAAGGAACGACGCTTTTTCCCGCATGGCGCGATACTCCGGCAGATACCTACCCGCCTGGCGCATGATCCAAACCGGGAGGCGGCCGTCGTTTCGACCGTAGCAAGCCTTGATGAAACTGCTGTCGCTTACGTTCACTGACGCGCTTCCTCACCTATGATAACGGCAATCGTTGCGGCCGCCTTGTCCAGGATGTCGTCGGTATGCACGGTCGAAAGAAAACAGACTTCGTACCCCGACGGCGGCAAATACATCCCGGCGGTCAACATCCGCTCGTGCATCCGATTGTAATGAGCAATGCCGTCACTGTCGATGTCTGACGCGGCGCGCGGCAGATCACGCTGGAACACGATCCAGAAGATCGAGGCCACGCCGGCGATGGTAACCGCACTGTTCGCCAGCCGGCTGGTGATATTGCTGATAAATCGACGATTTCGATTCTCAAGTTCCGCGTAGACGTTGTCCGATGACAGTTTCTTCAGAGTCGTCAGACCTGCAACCATAGCCACTGGATTACCCGAAAGTGTTCCGGCCTGATACACCGGACCCTGCGGCGAGACGGTGTCCATCACATCAGCGCGACCGCCAAAGGCTCCTACCGGCATCCCGCCGCCGATGATCTTGCCGTACGTTATCAAGTCAGGGCTTATACCGTAGTACTCGGCAGCGCCGCCGAAGCCGACCCGGAAGCCGGTGATGACTTCGTCGAGGATTAGCAGCGTACCGTGCTTCTCGGTGAGCGCCCGCAGCGATCGCACGTAATCATGGCGCTGTATCAAGAGGCCGTTGTTGGCCGGGATGCCTTCAATCACTACCGCGGCCAGTTGATCACCATGCTTTGCGAACAATTTTTGCAGCGCTTCTTCATCGTCCAAAGGCACCAAGGCCGTGTTCTGCGTAATCGCTTCCGGCACACCGGCAGAGGATGGCTGACCCAGGGTGGCCAGACCGGAGCCGGCTTTGACCAGGAGATGGTCACTGTGACCATGGTAACAACCGTCAAACTTCAGAATCAGATCCCGCCCGGTGAAACCGCGCGCCAGCCGAACGGCCGACATGACCGCCTCGGTACCGGACGAGACAAAGCGAATCTTGTCGACAGCCTCAATCCTGCTGACGATAAATCGCGCCAGTTCGTATTCAAGTTCAGTCGAGGCTCCGTAGGTCATGCCGCGCTCCACCTGCGCCTTTACGGCTGTAACAACGTCGGGATCGGCATGACCGAGAATCAACGGTCCCCACGAACAGCAGAAATCCAGGTAACGGTTGCCGTCGACGTCGATCAGGTAAGGCCCCTCACCATGGTCGATGAAACGCGGGCACCCGCCCACCGACAAGAACGCTCGTACCGGCGAATGTACGCCGCCGGGAGTTACCTCTTTGGCCAGGTTGAAGAGTCGCTGTGATTTCTCGGTTCTATGGTTGGCGCCATCCATTGTTCAGTATGTCCCTCAGGTGGTAAGTGAGAATTATCGAAGCACCGGCGCGGGTGATGGCGGTCAGGTTTTCAAAAACGAGCAACTCCTCATCCGCCTGACCCGCCTGAACCAAAAGCTTCACGGCAGCGTACTCACCCGAAACGTTGTAGGCCGCCACCGGCAGCTCGGTGTTTCTACGGAAATCGGCGATGACGTCAAGGTAGACCAAAGCCGGTTTGACCATCACGATATCGGCACCTTCTTCTTCATCCAGCATCAATTCGCGCAACGCCTCACTGCGGTTGCGGAAATCCATCTGGTAGCCCTTGCGATCCCCTTCACCGGGCGCCGAGTTGGCCGCCTCCCGGAAGGGTCCATAGTACGAAGACGCATACTTGGCCGTGTACGCCATAATAATCGTGTCGACCAGATCATGAGCCTCCAACGCTTCGCGAATAGCACCAACTCGTCCATCCATCATGTCCGAGGGCGCCACACAGTCACAACCGGCCTGAGCCAAAGCCACCGCCATTTGCGACAACACGGTCAGCGAACGATCATTGTCGATCACGCCATCGACAATCACGCCGCAGTGACCACTGTCAGTGTAGGCACAGAGGCAGACGTCGGCGCCGACGAATAGTTCATCACTGAACTTGTCCTTGAGCGCCTTGACCGCCAGGATGACCGGGTTGTGATCGTCGACGGCTGAAGTCGCCATCGGATCTTTTCGTTCGGTCACACCAAACAGCATCACCTTGTTGAGACCCAGCTTCATGTCATCGCTGATCGACGCCACCAATGAGTCAACCGACTCTCGGTAGATGCCTGGCATACTGCTGATCTCTTCGTGCACACCTTCGCCGTCAGTAACGAAGTATGGTTGGATCAAGCGTTCCACGGCAACTTTGGTCTCACCCACCAATTCTCGAATCAGGCTGGTTCGACGCAGACGTCGCGGACGGTGTATCAGTTCCATCACAGGTACTCCAGCACCCGATCAACCTCGGGTTGTTTCACAGTCATCAGTTTCGTTCATCCCGTTTGGGCTATGGCCGCCGCTGTGGTTCGGCCGACGGCGCCACAAAAAGAATATAGTCGCTGCCGGCGAATTCTGCAACGATCCCCGGGTCCAGTTTGTTCGCAACATCGTCGTAGAGTCTCCCGGAGCCGCGGGTCACACCCAAGCGCACAACTCTACACTCCGGTGCTGAGTTGCGCGAAGGCTTCATCGACAACTTTTTCGGCGTTGGTGCCGGTAACGTCGGCTTTGGTCAGGCCGATCCATCCCTCGGTGCTATGCCGACCCAGCACCGCCTTCAAACGCAGTTCCGAGCCCAGGACCTCGGAGTAGACTCCCAGCGGGAGAGAGCAGCCGGAATCAAACTGCTTGAGCAAACCGCGCTCTAATGATACTTCGACGGCAGCTTCGGCATTGCCCAGCTTCGCTACAACACGCTCGACCCTGTCGTCATTGGCGCGAATCTGCATACCGAGAATCCCCTGGGCGGGTGCGGGCAGGAATTCGTCGGGGTTGAGGAGTCTTACCTCCAAATCGGAGACGTCCAACTCCAGGCGCGTCACACCAGCCGCTGCAATTATGATAGCGTCATACTGGCCCTCACGTAACTTACGCACGCGGGTGGATATATTGCCACGCAAGTCCTTTATTGTCACGGACGGATTAAGATGCGCGACCTGACACTTGCGACGACTGGAACTGGTTCCGACTACGCCGCCTGTTTTCACCGGTAGAACACCATCGTTTGTACAAGCGTCTTTTCGCATCAGCAGTATCTCCCGCCGATCAGCACGGTATCCGACAGCGCCGAGCTTCAGATCATCCGGCTGGGTGGTCATCAGATCCTTCAATGAGTGCACGGCCAGATCAATCTGTCCGGCCAGCAACGCTTCTTCTAGTTCCTTGGTGAAGAACCCCTTGCCTTCGATTTTGTCGAATGATATCGTATCCAACTTGTCGCCGGTGGTCTTGATGACCTTGACATCAACTTCGCAGCCGTGATCACGACGCAGAATATCGCGAATGAAGTTGGCCTGGTACAAAGCCAGATCAGAACCGCGCGTGCCTATGATCAGTTTGATTGGAGTCAAATCACTGCCTTGCAAAGAGGTCATAAATATCTACCAGTCTTACTCCGTCAGTATCGCCAAAAATGTCTGCAAAGTCACGCGGAATCGCCAGATTAACAAATTCCGGAGAAACACGCGAGTTCGGATCGAATAGGATCGGTTCGGTCTGCCGGGTGCATATTCTCTTGCGTCCGGCGGCGACGACGAATAAATTGTAGTATGAATGCTCCCTTATCCTCTGCCGACAATGTCCGAGCTACCGAATCTCCTCAGGGAGGAACAAAATGATTGAACAAAGATGTACGCGTTTGGTTATCGGCACACTCTTGTTATCTCTTGCCACGATCGTGCTGATGGCAGGTTCCGGCATCAGCGCGACTTTCGGGGACGTGGAGGGGAGAGTTGTCGACGGCAGCACAGGCAAACCACTGGACGGCGCCACGATTTCGCTCGAGACAAGAGGTCTGCGCCGGGAAACGGTCACGGACAGCCTGGGGAGGTACCAATTCGACAATGTTGTCACTGGTCAATATCGCTTGGCAGTTACGGCCGTTGGGTTTAATTCACTCGTAGTCGAACATTTGCCGATCGTCGCGGGCTTTACGACTTATCGCTTTCACCTGATGACGAGATCGGGTGGAGATGGCTTCCAACAGGGTCAACCGATAGGTTCTGTCGACGGCGCCACCGTGTATTCAACGGATGATATCGTACGTCTACCTGTGCGTTCCTTTACCGATGTTCTGTTGTTGCAGCCGACTGTCACTGAATCACGATCCAACGCCATCCAACTTCGCGAGATTCAGGCGGCCAGCGAACCTCAGAACGCACCGCAACTGCACGTTCTGGGTGGTCGGCTGTGGGATCATGGATATAGCATAAATGGTGTGAACTTTACCGAGCCGATCAGCCGAAGTTACACCGCCTCGGTGAGTCCCCATGCCATAGATCAGTTGGCTTTTTCTGCGGGTACCCACTCGGTGACGTCATACAATGGCAACGCCGGTGCTATCGAAGTCCTCACCCGACCCGGCGGCGAGCAGTACTCGGGGATGGTGGAGGTAGTTACCGACAACACGGTCGGTTCGGGCTATGATCAGAACTATTACACGGTGCGGCTGAGTGGACCGATTCCGCTGTTGGACAAAGGTCTTTTCATGGGAACGGTGGAGCGGCGTTGGATGAGAGACCGGAATCCATCACCGAAAAGCCAGGAAGTCCTTCCGGGCAGCCCGGATAAGCTTCCAAACAACTGGCAGAGCGGATGGTCGTATCACGGCCGGGCCGACTACGATTTCACCGATGATCTGTCTGTCACACTTACCGGGGACAAGTCAACCGATGAGTGGAGCGAGTACCGTCATGCGTACCTGTTCAACATCGATCACACGCCGCGGTACAAAGACGACAACCTGGGACTTAGTGCCCGCCTCGCCTATCGAGCCAATGACAACGTGAGTTTTTCCATTAGCAGCACCTACCGAGAAACTGAGCGGATTCAGGGCGACGGGGTCGTGTTTGATGACTACGAGGCATATGAGCGCAAATTTGTTTGGCCGGATGGCGAGGTCGACGATATCGTCAATCCGGGGTATGATTCCTACGATCTGTTCTGGACCGACAGTGAAGACTTCACTGTAGTAGCCAATCCAGATACAACCGGCTGGGATTACTCTTACTGGCTTGACACTGTTATCGTGGACGATGACACGACGTTTTCGAATCCGCTGGATAGCGCAGCTGTAATCTTCGTTGACAGCGTCACCACCGCCCTGTCCCCGTACTGGGGTGGGTATCTTCATCGCAAGTCTTCTACTGTTGGCGTCAGCGGAGAGATAGGTGCCCGAATCGGGCAGTACATGATAGCAAGAGCCGGCTTCGAGTACAGCCGCCACACACTCAGGTATTTTGAGAACTTGGATGCGACGAAGGGATACTCGGAACTGCGTGTAATCCATTATGGCTATGACTCTCTCGGCCGCGAATCGGAGGACGAAGGTTGGCAACACGAAACCAAACACCCGACTTGTCTCGCTCTTTACTTTCAGGACCGGATGAGTTACAGAGGATTCGCCTTGACCGCAGGATTGCGCTGGGAGCGGTTCGATTACAAGGGTCAACTAGTACGCGATTACCTCAATCCGTATGGATTTGGTGAACCGGGGGTCATGGATCAAGCCGATCTGATCGAGACATCGTCGTTCAGCAAGTTTTCACCTAGTGTGCGCGCATCCTATCGCTTCTTTGACCGATTGCGGGTTCATGCCGGCTTCGGCATCTACCATCAGTTGCCACCTTTCCGACAAGTCTACAACGATTGGAGCTTCTTCGAGGCCAGAGTGACGTCAGGGGCATACTTTGCCTTTCCTTTTGCCGGGTTGACAACTTCGAAATCGATGCAAGTGGATGCGGGGATATCAGTTCGCATCTGTGACCGAGCGAGTGTTGATCTCAGTGCCTTCTGGCGCAAGCTAACCGATGAAAACGGGATTGCTACATTTGACTCGGTTGATAACTCCATTCGTTCCTACTCCATCTATTTGAGTGGTCTGGAAAGCAGATCCAAGGGCCTCACCGCCAGGATAGAGTCGAGAATCACTGCGGAACTGCGAGCATCCTTTGCCTATTCCTTAAGCAGGGTCGACGGTGATTACAACGTCGCAGCCAGTTCATATGTAATTAACTGGTCGAACCCAACCGGTACCCCGTGGTATTCTTCGGTGCCACGTAATTATGACCGGCGGCACAACTTTGTCGGCAACCTTGCGTGGAAGCTGGGGAAGCAACAAGGACCTCAGGTCGGCGGCATTCATCCGTTAGAAAGGTTTCGGCTGAATTTGGTCGCGCGACTGAGTAGCGGTCAGCCGTACACACCATCGGCGTTGTACGATCCTGCAACTGAAGGTGCAGTTAGGCCGGGACCGGCCGGTCCGATCAACTCTGAACGCATGGACTGGATATCCACTGTCGATCTCAAGGTAGAAAAAAGGCTGACAATCAGCGGCCTGCAGGTGGTACCCTTTTTGTGGATCAAAAACCTGCTCAACACGGAGAATATAGCCGATGTATGGCGTGTGACCGGCGAACCGGACAGCACCGGTTACCTGGAATCAGAATATGGCCAGATCATAATCGAAAACCATCCTGACCCGGATGAAACCGGTTTGAACTACGAGCAGAAGTATCGTCTCAAACAGGCCAACCCGCAGAACTACGGACCACCGCGACAGATATACTTCGGTCTCCGCGCTGAGTTCTAAACAACCCGCGAGTTCTGGAAATTGAAAACGGCTACCTGAATGACCAGGTCGCCGTCTTGTTTTGTGAGCAACTTCTGTAGCCGAGAGCGTCACGGACAGGCCGGTGGAGGACCTTCGTTGAACATGTAGTCGACCAGGTACACCAGATCACCGACATCAATTCCGTTCGCACCATCGACATTGGCGGCATCCATTTCCATCGGGGCGGGACCATCATTGAACATGTAATCCACGAGGTAGATCAAATCCCCGATATTGGGTCCCTCACCATCGTTGTCGATATCGCCGCAAGTCCAATCCGGACCGCCACTCCCGGTGACCGTAAGCTCCACCGGTATCGTCAGCGGATTGTCCAAGGGATCCGGGTCATTCGAGTTGATGACAATCGACGCCTGGTACCAGCCGGTGTCGAGACCTTCAGTTACAAAGTTGCACAGGATGGTATCAGCCTCGCCCGGCGGCAGCATTCCGGAAGTCTTGTCTACGGTCAGCCACTGGTAGGGGTTGACGATCTGTACGGCCAGGTTGTCGTGAAGGTAGCCGGCTTGATAGACGACCTCGAGGCCGTCAGTGCCATCGGAGTTCTCGATCCCAACCGCACACGACAGGACATCGAAGCCCGGCGCGATTGTCAGATACTGCAGCTTGATTGAGCCATCCGGTTCCAGAATAATCTCGGCGTTGACGACATCGCCCGAGGCGGCGGAGTATTCGGGGTAATCGACAAACTGAATGACACACCGTCCACCAGTAGTGTCCATGTAGACATGCGCGCCGGGATTGTTGCCGTCATCGGGGTTCAGATCATCCCACAGCAAGGCGATAATATTGTTCGGCGTCGCCGTGTCGGGAAGCGGTGTTTCAATCCGAACGTTCATATCGGTCGGACTGAACCCGATCATGCCATTGGAGCCGATGTAGATGAAATTATATACGTTGCCGTAGAAGGGGAAGTCAAACCCAAGGTCGAGCGGGCCTACGTAGTTGTCGTCGTTGAGACCGCCGATTACGTCGATGCCGGTCGCCGAGACGTCTTCCCACCCAAAGGTGGGACCACCCGGTTCGTCGGAGTCGATCCAGTAGTAGCCGAACAGGTCCGGACCACCGGCGTTACAAAAAACCGACAGGCCCGTATTGGAACTACCCATGCCTTTGGCCGCCAGGAAGTCAACTTGATCGACCGGGTGATCGCGTTGCGCCGGTTCCACTCGACCGGCCTCGACCAGTTGGGTAAACAGGGCGGCGTCCTTAAGGGCGAGTTGCACGACCAGACTGTAGTCAAGGCTACCCTGACCACTGTTGTCAATCACCAGGTCACGCGTGGCAGAATCACCCTGCGCGAGGGAGACCGTGATCTGCGATGGGGCAGCAACGATTGCTGCCGCGAAGTCAAGCCTGATGTTGTCTACGTACCAATCATCACAGGTCGAGCAATCGCCGGCCGAGTGCAAGCGTAACTGGAAACCGTTGTGCAAGGCGTCGGTAGGTATGGCGGCAAAGGACAGTTCGAACTCGGTCATGGCCGAACCGCCACCGAGGTGCGTGACCAGATTTGTCCAGACGCCGCTTGAATTTCTGTAGTCGATCCACAAATCATCACCGACCGCCGGCGGATTGCCGCCGCCGCCACGCTCGAAGTAGTACGACAGGACAGCCCCATCCTGACCCGTCAGATCGATCGGTTGCGTCAGAAGTGTATCGTACTCGCCGTTAAGATTCAGAGCATAAGGTGGACTGGGCGGGTCCAGGGCCTCGAATGAAACCTCGGCGCCGGAGTTATACACCCATCGAATGCTGAATAGAGTATCCTCCGGGAACGAATCCGACCAGGGAAAACTCCCGGTGGTGCCGTCGGAGTAGGTCTTCAAGCGGGCGTCAGCCGACAGCGAGCCGCTCCCAACTGAGGTAGCCACTACCTGCACACTATCGTAGTCACCAAAGGCGCTGTATGGTACTACCACGCTCACCGTGAAAGCAAATGACTCGTCTGCCGCCAACTGGCCGGTTGCAGAGATAGGTGATGTACCTGTCTCATCCCACAGCCCGGTCGTCCAATAATTGCCGGAGAAAGACAAGTTGTATTCATCCGGCAGAACGCCGACGTTGGTGACGGTCAAGTTATACCAGGCTGTATCATAGGCCGGTGCGTTCCGGCTGTCGACCTCCGGTGTCACCGCGAGGGCATAGTCGATCACTCGAAAACCGTACGTGTCGGTGGTGTCGGCCTTGCCGTTGGCGTCCAATGCGAACAGGTAGTAACTGATGTCCGTGCCCGGCGACTGCGCTGTGATGTAGCCAGTGTATTCGTCGGCCGCTCCCCCGGGAGTCAGGGTGTCAAGGACCCAACCAAGCCCGGCGTCGTAATACAGCAGCAAAGAGTCCGGTATGAGCGTAGCGTTCGAGGTAATAATCGCTGAGACCTCATAAGCATTCAAGGTGTCCCTGGTATCGGATAACGGCGTGTGGGTGATGTTTACACCGGCGTACGGATCCCAGCCGTCCAGCACCAACGCGCCGGTGTTGTCCGGATCCAGCCAGTCGCGCAGGCGGTTCGATGATGACCCACCGCCGGTCCAGGATCTGGAAAATTTCCCGTACCAGTCGGCAGTGAGGCTCTGACACGAGGCATAACCGCCGTGAAGTTGTCCCATGATGCGATGCATTGGATCAAACAGGGGAGAGCCAGACGAGCCGCCTTCGGTAGTGCCGTCTTCCCACTGTCCCACTCGCCAATGTGTCGTACCTGAAGTAGATAAGTAGTTGGTCGAGGTCACCGGGTCGTAATCGAATGAAATCTTCTTGATGTCGCCGGAGGGATGGTGGATGCCGACTGCGGAGGAGGCCGCCGTGTTGATATTCGACCAGCCGCTGTAGTACGGTGCGTAGCTCTCGGGCGGCGTGGCGCTAAGTTGCACGAGGCCGAAATCCGATGTGGAATAGCTGGCTCTGAGTGTCGTGCCCGAAATGCTCATGTTGGTCGGACCGTTGATATTGTTGCAGTTGGGGCTCTCATAGTTGAACATGATGATCCAGGTTGACTCGCCGCCCAGGCAATGGTTGGCTGTCAAGAAATACGGCGTCTCATCCTGGCGCACGTTGTTGACCAGAGAGCCGGAGCACCAGCGCGTCCCGCCGGCCAGCAGGACCATTGCGACGCCGCGTTTCTCGTCCAGCCAGGGTTCACCCTCGGGGCAGTTGACGTTGTTGTTGCAGGAACCGGAGCTGCCGAAGCCATCGGCATCCTTGGAATAGCTGAAGATGTCCTTGTAGGCATGAACGATGCGGTTGATGACCAACTCACCCTGGCCACGAACCTCGGCCGGTTCATAGTACTCGACTATCGCAACCTCACCCTTTACAGGCGCAGTCGCGAACTCGCCGTGGTCTTTGTTGTTGCGCTCGGTGAAAGCACCGATCATGTGGGTGCGATCTTCATTATAGAGATGTAGCGTAGCACCCGGCGGCAAGTGGTATCGACTGTAAAGCAGGTTGATGGTGTAGGCGCCCGGCGAACTGATTTTCAGCCGCCATACATGGCCACCATTGTCCAATTCGTCCCAGAGTCCGGAGTTGTCAATACTGTAGTCCACGTCGAAGGGTGCGCCGAACCGAAACGGCAGACCTTCCGCCTCTTCGGTTTCATCTTCGGCCAGCAGTGCCGCTACATCGACGGGCCCTGTTATTACTGTGTGAACATCACTGCGAAGAGACTGGTCGAAGTTGACCGGCGTGGCCGGTGCGCTGATTTGCGCCACCACGGATCCGGCCGAGACTGTTGCGACGATGATCAAGATTCCAATAATGCGGTTCGGTTTCATTACACTCTCCAATATGCGCTAATACTGTGATACTTCAGAAGCCAATTTGCCCTGTCGTCACGTACTGCAACAAGAACCGACATTGCCGGCTTTATGTTCCATGAGATCGAGTCTTGTCGGTCTGTGGCTGAAGCCGCTCTGGCGACAAGTTTCGCACTATGAGCCTACTTCGTGCTTCTTTATGACCTGTCGGCACCGAGTGCGGGTTCTGTACGGCTTTGATGCTGTTGGCGTATCACGCAGGAACGTGCGACAATCAGCAAACCTTTTTCGATAATGGGTCAGGTCAATCTACTTTGCAGGACCTTTGCTTGACGTTTCGGCAGCGCCGACATCCAACCCAAAATATATATATTGGGTCCGGTTTATGCAACGAAGGAAAACAGCTTATTCCCGGGCGTGTGGGGACGGTTCGGTCGTTCGGGTGGTTTCAGGCTATTGTGTGAACGAATCGAGGGCCGCCTCCATGCTGTCGAAATGATCAAACACAGTAATCAGCCTGGTGAGCGCCAGAATCGACTCAATTGAGGTGATGTTGACCAGCACCAATCGTCCGCCGGCGTTCTTTACGGTGGTAAGCGCTGATATCAACATGCCCAAGCCGACCGAGTTGATCCAGTCAACTTTCTCCAAGTTGACCACGATGTTCTTCTTATTGAGGTTGATGTTCTCGCGCACTCGGCCATGGAAGCGAGTCGATTCGTCGCCGCCCATGATCTTGCCGGAGACGTCGAATACGACGATGTCGTTTTCCAGTCGGTCTGTAAACTTCATAACAAATCCTCTTCAAGTAATTAGATGTCATTAGACAGCAAAACACGACCTCGGATTTATCGGTTTCCCAATCATAGAAATAAGAAAGAATATGCTCGGTGTAAAGCAGATAAATACTCACGGCAAAAGCGGGTGCCGAAGAGTCACTTGACTCGCAAGACTCGGTTTGCGGGGTTCGCGAGATCGGGGTTGGCCGAAAGCGAACCCTTCGCAGGCAACCTGCGGAATTCCTACTCCATCCCGCGGATGGTGCGGATCAGTTCGCCCGGATGCGAGACGGTCATCAGTTCCTGCCGGAACGATTCGTACTGAAGCATCTCCATCAGCGACTTGAAAACTCGCAGGTAGAGAGAATCATCATATGGCGGCGCGGCCATGACGAAGAACAGGTGGGTCGGTTCGCCGTCAGGGGAATCGAAGTCGTACCCTTCTGAGGAACGGGCGAAGGCGATTATGAATTCTTTCGCCTGCATCGAGCGAATGTGTGGGATCGCGATGCCGTTACCGATCGCCGTCGTTGCTTTTCTTTCACGGTTGATGAAATCAATCAGCAGCTTGGTCACGTTGCCGACACGGTTACCGTTCATGAGGAGGTTCACCAACTCCTCAAGGATCATTTCCTTGCCCTGCTGACGCCACTTTTCCAGCGACGTGCCGTCCTCGTACGGCTCGACCGCCGTGCTCATTTCGAGCTTGATTAGATCTTCTGTCAGGGCGTGCGAAATATTCATAGTAACCTTATCGACTACAGCTGCTTACAGCTTAGCGCAAAATAGCAGGCAGCCTCCCCCACTGTCAACAGATTAACACCCCGGGGGTCACACGTGTTCACACGGGATCTGCTGCGATGTGCCTCGACCGTCACGCTCCCGGTTGCCGTGAGCATCAAGTTTCACGCTCGCATTCCGATAGATCACATCAAGACGTATGCAAAAGAATCGAGCGACAATACTCATTTGGCTGCCGGCGATCGTCCTCACCCTGGCGGGATGCGGGGGAGACATATCGTTTTCGCCGCTGGTCGATTTGGACTCGGACCCCGTCCTGATACCGGCGCAGCCGGATCGGGAGGCGCTGGCGATCGCACTGTGGTTGTCCGGTGAGTTGACCGCCCCGCCTGAATTGTACGAACGCATCAGAACCGACCTCCGCATCGTCCGCAAGGATCAACGCGATACCGTCCCGGCGGTCGACCTGAAATTCTTTGAGCCCTGGGAGCCTGGTCGCCTTGTTATCGGTTTCGATGCCTGGACTTACCAACTGATTTCCGGAGGACTCTATCAGGAATGGGATTCCCTGAACCGACATTACAGTGTGGACCGCGTGGACCTGTCAATGCCTACCTTCAATATGCTCAAGCTTAAGTTCACCGATCCCCTGAATCCGGAAGTGCTGGCCGAGGCCTACGAGAAACTTCCCGGAGTGCGGTTTGCCGTGCCCAACTGGTACTTGGGTGATCGGTCAATGCTGCTGCCGTCCCACCCTGACAGTCGCGTTCTGTATTTCTTCCGCAATGCCTGGGGTGACTGTCCGTCCGGTTGTTTGTACTCCGAGTATTGGGTCTATGCCGTGATTTCCGGAAACGTGGTTTATGACGGCTTCTTCGCCGAAATATCTTCTATGCCCCATGACCTTCGGGCCGGGTTAGCGGCGGCCTGGGACAACTACCATTGACCGCGATCTTGCAGCACAGGTCTCGCGCCGAGACCTGCCAAGGCATGAGTCGGGGATTCCCGCCAGCCGGCGAGAGAGCGTCGCGTCACCCGAACTCCCCCTTTTCAGATTGACCGGACCGCGCTTGACTTGAAAAGCCCGAGGCTATACATTAATCCGAAACGAAGGGCGAAAGTGCCCCTCTTAACGTTCGCTTAATGTGCCGATAATACTTAGTGGCAACGAGATAAAGAGGTTTGATGCCCGCATTTTCTGAACTGAAGCGTACGCACACTTGTGGTGAGTTGAGATCGTCCGATGTCGGTCGGGATGTTCGCCTAAACGGCTGGGTGAACAGCTACCGCAACCTGGGCGGTCTGTTTTTTATGGATTTGCGCGACCGGTACGGTCTCACTCAGATTGTCATCAACCCTGAGACCTTCGATGCCGACATGCTGGCCGAGGCCAATCGTTCCCGACACGAGTTTGTGGTGGCGGTCATCGGCAAGGTAAGCCACCGCCCCGACGGCACGGTGAATCAGAAGCTGCCCACCGGTGAAATCGAAATAGTCGTCGACCGGTTTTATATTTTGTCCGAGTCGAAAACACCGCCGTTTGAAATCGCCGATGAATGCAACGCCCACGAACAGCTTCGCCTGGAGTATCGCTACCTGGACCTTCGCCGCGGCCCCCTGCAGGAAAAGATGAGACTGCGGCATGAGGTCACCATGACCGTCCGCAACTATCTCAGCGGACAGGGTTTCTATGAGATCGAGACGCCCATGCTGATCCGGTCTACACCCGAAGGAGCGCGCGACTATGTCGTGCCGAGTCGGGTTTCGAAGGGACGCTTCTATGCCCTGCCCCAGTCGCCGCAATTGTTGAAGCAGCTTCTCATGGTGGCTGGCTTCGACAAGTACTTCCAGTTGGCGCGATGCCTGCGCGATGAAGACCTCCGCAGTGATCGTCAGCCGGAACACACGCAAATCGACATGGAGATGTCTTACGTTACCCCCGACGATGTTTTCGAGGTCGCCGAGGGGATGATGACCGATCTGTTTCAGAAGGTTCTGAATGTAAAGCTCAAGATACCTTTTGCCCGTTACAGCTATGAAGAAGTGATAAACCGATGGGGGAGCGACAAACCCGATTTGCGCTTCGATATGGAACTTGTCGATCTCACCGAGACGGTCGCCGACTGCGGTTTCAAGGTGTTTGCCGACAACATCAGGAAGGGCGGCGTGGTGAAGGGAATTGTCCTGAAGGATGGCGCCGGTTATTCCCGCAAACGTCTTGACGAATTGACTGCACATGCTCGTACCTACGGCGCGGGTGGGCTGGCCTGGATTCTTCGAACGACCGACAAAGACAAGTCGCCGATTGCCAAGTTCCTTGGTGACGACATGATCGCCAGGTTGGTGGACGAGGCCGGTGCCCGGAAAGGTGACGCTCTGTTCATAGTTTCCGATGCGAAGATGAAAACCGAGGAAATACTCGGCCAGTTGCGTCTGTTTCTTGGTCGCAAACACGATTTGGCGCGCCAGGGCGAGTGGCAGTTCCTTTGGGTGAACGAGTTCCCGCTCTTTGAGTACGACGCCGAGAACGACCGACTTCAGGCCATGCACAATATCGTATCATATCCGATGGAAGAGGATCTCCCTCTGATTGACGAAGGTTTCCGCTCCGACATCCCGCTGAGCGACCTCTGCCATCCCTGGCGGCGGGCGCGGGCGCAGCAGTATGACTTGGTGGTGAACGGTTGGGAGATCGCGTCCGGTGGACAACGGATAAACCGCCGCGATTTGCAGGAGAAGATCCTTGAAATCCTCGGCATTGATAACCAGCGGGCCGAGCGCATGTTTGGATTTTTGTTAAGAGCGCTGGAATACGGTGCGCCACCCCACGCCGGTCTGGCCCCGGGTCTTGATCGGGTCGTGTCACTGATGTGCGGTACCGAATCGATCCGCGACGTTATCGCTTTCCCCAAGTCGACCAATGCCCTATCATTGATGGACGGGGCGCCGTCGGAAATCGACCCCCACCAGTTGGAGGAACTCGGCCTGACGCTCAAGACCGATCCGTCATCCTGAGCGCACAAAATGACTATGGAACCGGTAGACAAGAAACTGAGTAGTTTTCCCGTAGAAGGTATCGATCAGCGGTTGCTGTTTGGGCAAAACGACGTCTTCCTCCGTATCATCGAATCGAATTTCGACGGCCGTGTCATCGCCCGCGGCGAGCAGGTCACCGTCGAGGGAGCGCCCCATGACGTCGAACGGATTGTACGCTTATTGGAGGATCTGGTCACTCGGGTTAAGCAGGGTGATATGATCACCGAGCAGTACATTCATTACGCTATTAGCATGGTGAAGGAAAACGGCTTTGGTCCGGCCTCGGAGATTTCTACCGAGAACCTCCTGACCTCAGCTCTGAAGAAAGCGATAAAGCCGAAAACAGTGGGCCAGTCTCGCTATGTCGAGGCGGTCGATCGGCATGATGTAGTCTTTTCCATCGGACCGGCCGGAACCGGCAAAACCTACCTGGCTGTGGCCATGGCCGTCGCCGAACTGAAAGCTAACAAGGTCAAGCGTCTCGTGTTCACGCGGCCGGCGGTTGAGGCGGGGGAGTCGCTGGGGTTCCTTCCGGGTGATATTCGGGCCAAAGTGGACCCATATTTGCGACCGGTCTACGATGCCCTGTACGACATGCTGCAACCGGACAAAATCCGCAAGCTTCTCGATATGGGCGTGATCGAGATTGCGCCCCTTGCCTTCATGCGGGGACGCACTCTTAACGAGGCTTTTGTGGTGCTGGATGAAGCCCAGAACACTACTAGTGCCCAGATGAAGATGTTCCTGACCCGTATTGGAGAAAGCTCCAAAGCGATAATTACCGGGGACATCACCCAGATCGATCTGGACCGTCCGCAGAATTCGGGACTGGTTAGGGTACAAAACATCCTCAAAGGCATCGATGGTATCAGCTTCGTATATCTTACAGAAAGGGATGTCGTTCGACACCGCCTGGTTCAGAAAATCATTAAGGCGTACGAACGCGCCGAAAAGCAAAGGCGCAAGGAGTAGGGCGAAACGGAAATTCGCCATATGTTTTCGCTGATTCTGAAAATCAAAAGGCGCATCAAGAAGGTTCTCAAGGTCCAAAGTGAGAGCCGGCAGTTGCCGCGAACTTCGGTTCACTCACGGACCAGAAAGCTGCTCTTGCTGCTGTTGGCCTCGGTGCTGATTGGTGTATTCTACCCGGGCGAGGACCTTTACGATCCACTGGATATGCCGCGTGAAGGCGAGATCGCGCATGAGGATGTCATAGCCCCCTTCCAGATCACGGTACACAAAACTGATCGCGAGTTGGACGAAGAAGAACAGATGATTCGACTGACGGTGCCGCTGGTGGTGGACTGTGATACCGAAGTGGCGGCGGAGGCCACGAGAGGGCTCAGGCGGTTTCTGGCGGCGGTCGATTCTCTAAAGGATTCTACAACTCTCGCCGGGCCACCAGACGAAAGAGAATTCGAGGCGAGCCTGTCCGAGATGTTTCCTCTACTGAGCCGCGACGCCATCACTGAATCATTCAACCGCGATGATCTCAAGAAGACCGTGGTGGTGCTCAAAGACGTACTGCGCGAGGATATCTACGAGGTCGGTGTCATGCTCGACCGTACCGCTCTGAAAAAAGCCGTGGGGCGAAACGTCCTAATCAGGCGGGGCGAGAGAGAGAATGTCTATGTTCGAGACCGGATTCTGAGTTCGGCGGAAGCCAACGGTCGGTTGCTGACGGCGTTAAGCCACCGTCGCGCTACGGACTCTCTGGATGTAGAATACTCGTATTTGATCGGGCACGCTTTCATAAAGCCTAACCTTACCGTTAACACTCCCGAGTACCAGCGCCGTCTGCAATTGGAATTGTCGTCAATCGACAGGATCAAGGAGGTGGTTGAGGAGGGTGAGATAATAGTGCGCGATGGTGTGCGCATCACCGGGCGACGCCAGGCCATACTGGAACAGATGGCGCGTACGATGCGCTCCGAAGCCATTCAACAGGGCTGGCCGGCGGCTTTCCTGCCGGTGCTGGCACGGGTGATCCTTGTCCTGGCGGCTTTTTCGAGTCTGTACATTTTCCTCTATTACTTCAGACGTGAGATATTCAACTCCAATCCCAAGCTGCTGGCATTGTTCCTGGTATTCTCTCTGCAACTGTTCTTGATCCATCTCTTGTCGCGATGGGGCGTCTCGAGTAATCTCTATCCACTGGCCGTGCTGCCGGTGATGGTTACAATCCTGTTCGACACCGAGCTCGGCATTCTTTCAACCATGACGCTGGCGTTGCTGTTAGGCATGATGCACCGATTCGATTTCACCATCACGCTTGCTGCTATGGCTGTTGGAACGGTGGCCACGTTGAGTTCCCGACGTGTCCGCAAGCGCTCACATTTTTTTCGGATTATGCTTGCTACCGCGATTGCCAGCGGTCTGTATGTTTTCCTGGTCGAACACCTCAAGTTTGCGCCCACTGACGAAATACTCGTTGAGGCCGGCTATGGACTGGTCAGCGGCATGGTTTCGGTGCTGTTGACTATCGGTGTGCTGCCTTTCTTTGAGTCGCTGTTTGGGATCACCACTGATATCACGCTTCTGGAATTGTCGGACATGAATCATCCTCTGCTGAAACGGCTGGCCGTTGAGGCGCCCGGGACCTACCAGCATTCTATTATTGTCGGCAACCTGTCTGAGTCGGCCGCCAAGGCCATCGGCGCTAATTCGCTGTTGGCCCGGGTTGGTGCTTATTATCATGACATCGGTAAGATTGAGGTGCCGGAGTATTTCGTCGAGAACCAACTCAGCGTAAAGTCGAAACACGATGCGTTGTCACCATCCATGTCGTCCCTGATTCTGTCGTCGCACGTCAAGCGGGGTCGCCAGTTGGGCGAGGAGGCGGATATTCCCGACGACGTGCTCAATTTTGTCGAAGAACACCATGGCACTATTGTTCAATCTTTCTTCTACAGCCGGGCACTCGAGCAGGGTGAGGATCCATCGGTGATCGACAAGTACCGCTACCCGGGCCCGAAACCACAGATCAGAGAAACCGCCATCGCCATGCTGGCCGATGCCGTCGAAGCGGCCAGTCGCACTCTGGATGAACCGAAGCCGGCGCGAATCGAAAACCTCATACAGAAGATAATCAACGATCGGTTCCAATCCGGCGAACTGAATCAATGCCCACTCACTCTGAAGGATCTGGCCAGAATCAAGGAAGCCTTCGCCCAGGTGTTGATCGCCTCGTTCCATCATCGTGTCGTCTATCCTTCGACGTCCGATGATTCGGAGGCGGCCTCCGGATGAGATTGTCAATCCATAAAGAGACTCCAGCCACGGTGCCGTCGTCCCGTTTAATGCGCTTGTTCAAAATGGTGGCCGATGCTGAGGCGCCGCGCAGCAAGGGGAACGTAAATCTCGTTTTTGCCACCGATGCCGGGATCCGTCGCCTGAACCGTCAGTTTCGTGGTATTGACCGAACCACCGATGTCCTGTCGTTTCATCTGGATGAACCGGACGATACCGATCATACCTTTGGTGAGATATATATCAGTGTTGCCATGGCCGTCAGGCAGGCCGCTGAATATGGCCACGGTCGATATGAGGAGTATCTGAGGCTCGCCTGCCACGGGTTTCTGCATTTGTTCGGTTATGATCACACTGAGCCCGCACAACAGAAGAAGATGGCCTCAAGGGAAGAGTTCTATCTGGCCCGTCTTCATGGAGTTGGATGAGCATGATTGAGCTGATAGGTTTATCCCTGATCATCCTGTGTTATGTCACAGCCTATCTCGTTGCCCTGTACGCGCGCGCTGTCTACATCGATCCGGATGATGTAGAGGAGATCGGTCCGGGACTGCCCGAAGGCAAACGCAGCTTCCTGATCCGCCTGGCCGGTGACCCACGCGCCTTTGTCCAGATCGCATTGGTTTACAACTCGGCGGCGCTGATCGTATCAACATTAGCGACCGTGCGTGTGCTGGAGAGACTCGCCCAGCGCCTGGAGATGGCGCCGCACTCGCTGATCGTCGTGGGACTTATCCTGGTTTGGCTCTCATTTGTTCTGGTCGTCGAGTACCTGACCCGTCGCGCTTCACGGCGGGCCGTTAGTCCTCAAATGCTGCGACACCTGTGGATCATCGCTTCCATCTATGTCGCATGCTACCCCGTCATCTGGATTTACCGACGCGCGCTGGAGAGGGCGCAGGGAAACGCGCCGGTGTCAGAGGAAGAAAAAGAAGAAATCGTCGAGCGCGCCATCGAAACGCTGGCCGAGGAGGCGGGGATTAGCGAGACAATTGTCGAAGACGAAGAGAAGCAGATGATCGGCCAGATCTTCCTGCTGGACCAGACTGTCGTACGAGAAATCATGGTCCCCCGGATTGATATCACCGGCATTGAGAAAGGACTGAGCTTCCGAGGAATCCGCGAACTGGTGCTCGCGGACGGGCATTCACGCTACCCTGTTTACGATGGAGCCATCGACAAGATTATCGGACTTGTCTATGTCAAGGACCTGTTTTCAAACATGCCGGAAGCAGGCGAGAAGTTCATTATTGAAAACTACCTGCGAGTTCCATACTTCGTACCCGAAACCAAAATAATCGGCGAATTGCTGCAAGAGTTCAAGTCCAAGAGATTGCATATCGCCATGGTGGTCGACGAGTACGGCGGCGTGGCCGGGTTGGTGACATTGGAAGATATACTCGAGGAAATCTTCGGTGAGATACAGGACGAACATGACGCCGAAGAGGCTGAGTTCACTGAGCTTCCCGACGGGCGTTACCGGGTGAACTCCGGTTTGCTGGTTGAGAAGCTGCAGGACTATCTCGATACCGACTATGAGCAGGGTGACTATGACACGGTCGGTGGCCTGATATATGATCTCGTCGGATCCGTTCCCGAAGAAGGGCAAAGAGTCCAATGGCACAACATTGAGTTCGAAATAGAGCGGGTCGAGGGTCAGCGAATCCTTCTTGTAATTGCGATGAGAAAGTAGTCATTCGGTGTTCTGTGCCGGGATTACATTTACCCCGTCTGGTGCCAGGCGAGTCTTCAGCAGGCTGTTGAAAAACGCCGCAATCGTCATTGCGAGGTCGTCCGCAGGCGACCGCGGCAATCTCTAAGTGGCTGCCCCATAACAATTGGAGATTGCCGCGCTCCCAGTGGTCGCTCGCAATGACATCAGTGGGGGGACTTTTTCAACAACCTGTTAGGCACTGCTCTTGTCGACAGCAACCTCTTGGACGGGCTGAATGATCTCCGGGAGAGCAGGAGTCTCTTCAAAACATACCACCGCTGCGTCCGCCGGGATAGCATTTCGGCAACCCGATGTGCCGATGTTGACCACCACGCATCGCACATCGTACTTATGGCAGACTTCAAACATTCGGAACAGTTGTTCTCGTCTCGGGAAGTTGCCGTCGCAGATCACGATATCGACGATCGTGTTCAAACCATCCATTACCTCATCGATGTCCTCAACCACCCGCAGTTGGTAACCGGAGTCATCGGCCTGGCGTTGGTAATCCTCGGCCAGATTCTGATCCGTCGTTTGTAGCATCAGCCGATGACACGAGCAGGTATGGCCCCTGGATGCCGTTGGCAGTTTGGTGCTGTCGAGTGGCAGATGGAGGGAAAAGGTCGTGCCGATACCGACAATCGATTCCACCGTCAGATCGCCTCGGTGTTCGCGAGCGATGTTGCGGCTGATCGAAAGTCCCATCCCGGTGCCGGCCACGGCATCCTTGCCCCACACACCTTTAGTGGAGAAGAAGGGGTCGAAGATACTGGAAAGGTGCGCTGCGGGAATGCCTTTGCCGGTATCGGAAACCTTGATGACGGCATGATCCCCCTCGCGCACCAGACCGACGGTGATTACGCCGCTGCCATCGATAGCATGTTGTGCGTTGATCAGCAGATTCAGCAGCACTTGCTGAATCTTGCTTGCTGAAACCATCACCGGCGGCAAGTCTTCAAAATGTGTTAGTACCTCGATCGACTGATTGCGGATTTCTTTGTCGACTATTCTGATGGTGTTCTCAATTATGCTCCTCAGGTCCTCTGGCGCAATCGCATCAGGTTCGGCCTTCGAATAGGTAAGCAGCGACATGGCAACACTATTGGCTCGTTCGCCCAACTCCACGATCTGTTCGAAGCTGTCCTGCGCCGCTTCCATTCCGTCCTCGTCCTTAAGAATAGATAATGCGAACGAGGCGTTCCCGATAATTCCCGCCAGGTAATTCTTGAATTCGTGCGCCACGCCGGCGGCCAGGGTACCAACGGCGGACAATTTGTCCGATTCAACCAGCCGCTGTTGCGCTATTATCTCTTTTGTAATGTCTTCAGTGATGGCCAGGTAGTTGATGATCTCGTTGTCGGCATTGAAGATCGGTGTGATCGTCAGTCGAGCCCAGAATAGCTCACCATCTCTCTTGCGATTACGAATATTGTTGGACCAGGTTCTCCCGGACGAGATATCCCGCCACAATTCGCTGTAGAAAGCGTCATCATGGCGGCCCGATGCGAGCAGGTTAGTGCGTTGACCAACGGCTTCGGACGAACTGTAGCCGCTGACCCGACAGAACTCAGGATTGACGTACTCGATGATGCCGTCAGGGTCGGAGATACAGATCAGATTGGCCGACTGTTCGACCGCCGCCGACAGCTTGCGCAGTTCGCTCACCTGGCGAACACGCTCGGATATGTCGCGCACGACCCCCTGGATGATGTCGTGTTTCTCATCTAATATCCGCGCAGAGATCTCCACATCGATAACAGAGCCGTCCTCTCTTCGGAACTTGGATTGAAATTGTACCGATCCCTGTTTTCTGGTAGTCGCAAATGCTCGCTCGACTGTGTCTCTTTCGCTGTCAGGATGCAATGCCCGAATCGGGAGAGTCAGGAGTTTTTCGCGGTCGTAGCCAAGCATCTCCGAACTGCGTTGGTTGGCTTCGATAATGCGGCCGTCCATAGTATGAATGAGAATCGCGTCATTGGACTGCTCAAACAGGTTGCGGAATTGCTCCTCGCTTTTCCGCAATTGTTCCTCGGCTTGCTTGCGTTCTGTGATGTCCAGAATCGTTCCAATGGCTCCGGTGTACTGCCCGTCGTCGAAGCGGGGCAGCACAGACGCTAACAAGGTCTTGGTGGTGCCTTTGGCCGTCACTATCCGCAGTTCATAGACAGCTGATTCCCCCTGCCGTCGGCGTTCGGTCTGGTTCAATATGTTTTGTTTCTCGTCCTCCGGTACATAGTCAAGGATGTTATGTCCGACCAGGTCACTCGGAGATTCAACGTCAAATATTCTCGCGTACGCCGGGTTACAAAACTCGATCATTTCGTCGGCGTCTACAATACCGATCCCCTCCATGACAGAATCAAAGAGGTCTTGATATCGCTTTTGTGATTCTCGCAGTCGATCCTCGGCCCACCGCTTCTCGCTGATGTCCGATATGAAGGCGTTGAACTGAAGCTCCTCGCCGCTTCCGGTCGCCCATACGGTCATCTCAACCGGGAAAGTCAGACCGTTCTTGTGCAAGGCGGTAACTTCGATTCTCTTATTCAGAATAGGACCCTGACCGGTCTGCAAATAGTGGTCGAAGGCGGTCTTATGCCTTTCGCGCTGATCCGGCGGCACTATCAGGTTCGTTAGCGGTTTACCGATTGCTTCTCCGGACAACCAGCCAAATACTTCTTCGGCCTTCCGATTCCAGTCGATCACAATACCTTTCGCGTCGATTGCGATGAAGGCGTCGCCCGCCGTCTCGATTATCATCCGACTGTGGGCGCGGCTTTCCATCAACGCCTTCTGCGCATATTTGCGGTCGGTGATATCGAGAGTGTACTCAATGAGTTGAATAACCTCACCGTTGCGATCCAGAATCGGGTATCCATGCACCTCCACGTGGCGAGCGTTGCCGTTCTTATCATAGTGTATATGCTCCACAGTAACCGGCTTCTTTGTCCTGTGAGCCTCCGTTAGAGGACACGGGTGCTCGCCGCCGCTGCATGGTTTACTGGACTGATGCGTCAATTCATGGCAGGTAATTTCCGATGCCTTCATCGGCAGTCCGGTGGCCGTGTTGCCCATGAGAACCTGGTATGACTTGGCGTCTAAGACATAGAAGGGATGAGTCAGGGACTCAAACACGTTCTGCATGAACTCGTTGTGACTCGCGAGTTCCTCCGTGACGCGTTTTCGTTCATCGATCTCGGCCATCCAGTCGGTGCGAGTTCGTTCCAGCTTGGCCTCGATACGCCCCAGGATGATGTAAAACAGCACAAAGAGCATCGCCCCCACAATGAAACCGGCAACGATAGTGATAATCGTCAATGTCCTGAGAGCTGACATTTCGGCGCTGACGTCCTTGAGGACCAGGATGTCTCCGATCTTGCGGCCACCGGCGTCGATCAGAGCCAGAGATCGCGCCAGGTAAGGCCTGCCAGCATGCTCCATTTCAACGGTTGTGTGTTGGTGCCGGTTGTGGCTGGCCGCCAAGCATTTGTCCAGGTTGTCTGAAGGATGCTCAGCCGTCATGGCGGTAACGACGAAGTCATCATACTGACCCCAGTCGCCGACTCGCCCCAGCATCCGATTACCTTCCACCCAGCGCACAGAGTCGAGACAGCTCTTATACACGGTGATCGCAATATCTACGTCGATGATATTGCTCAGTTCGTCTTCGATGTGGCCGATCTCCTGTCCCAACTCGACATAGCCGATTAACCGTCCGTCGAGATGCCAGGGAAGCACTGAGCGAAACGTCAGGGTGCCGAACGTACCCAATTCAATACCGTGTGCCTCCGTGTAGTTTTGCACGGCGGCGGCGAGGGTTAAACGAGGGATGGTGTCACCGTACCGGTCGGGATTGTGAATGCGCAGGAAGCAGACGCGGTTGGTGTCGATGAAGTAGAAGTGCGTTATTCGATGGTCGGATAGGATTCTTTCTAAGATTGGCTGGACGTGATTCAGCAAGGCGGCCCTGTCTCTGTTCAACCAATGTGTCTGCAGAGTCTCGTCGGTCTCGAGGAACTTCAGAAGACCGCTCTGGAGTTGAGCCTCCTCGTCCAGCTCCATCTGCAAGAGTTCCCGCACGCCTTTCAGGGTGACCTCAACGGCATCCCGGATCCGTTGGTGCCGAACCTGTTGGATGCTGAAGACACAGGTGGCTATCAACAAGGCCAATCCCATTCCCAGCGGCACGAGTATACGTCGACGCAGGTTCTCTCTCCCTGCTTTTGAATCAGCCCCCGTTCGATGCCTGTTAATTGATCTCATAATGTTCTACGATATCAGTCCCATCATGCAGAGCGCGTTCCGATCGCCTACCTTGTATTCTGGCCTTATGGTATTATCGGCAACTGCCGGGCTATGCTTAGTCCAAGCAGTTCATTTGCAGCCCCACCTTTGGGAGCCGACGGCAAAAGCTGCGACCGCAGACTGAGCGCTACGGCGGACTGGAACGGGCAAACTTGTAGACGTGGGATTGGCGCCTACGTTGGTGTCGGCGTTGATATGCGCGCACGGATTCTGCGCTACTTCGGCAAAGGTGTCGGGATCGAGGTCTTGCTGCGGGATCGAAGATTCTTCTGCAGCACCTTTCGCAGCGTTTCAGCGATTTCTGTGTTCTTGAAAGGTTTGGCGATGAAAGCGTCAGCCCCGGCCTTCAAGGCTTCCTCTGCCGAGTATTCACCGGCGTAGGCCGTAATCAGGATGACAGGTATATCGGGGTGGTTGGCTTTTATTTCAGCAAGCAACTCCATGCCGTCCATATTGGGCATTTTGATATCCGAAATAACAATGTCGTACGATGCTTCGGATAAGCGAGCGAGAGCGTCCCGGCCGTCGCACGCCTGTCGAACCTCGTACCCTTCGCGGCTCACAATCCGGGCTAGAATCTGCCTGATGAAGGTCTCGTCATCGACAATCAACACCGATGTTTTCATGTGCATCCTCTGCTCCTGATACTGACTATCCAACTTCTCCGATTAACACCATCGGCCGGAACAATAACTCTGTTATCGGAATTTCGTCGCTGAGTTTTACTACAATTCTTGATATCCTCACGCTATCACCGTGTTTATCATGCAACTATGCCTTGGTCTCCAGCGCTGGAGACAGTACAACAGAGATTTAGGGGTCGTTGCATTGCCTGTGACGCGTTGGTCGGAGTGACCGCCAATCACTGGTCCCAGATGAAATGCGCGTACAGCAGCAAGGCCAGAACGAGACTAAACAAAAAGCCGGACAGGAACCCGACTCTGAAGGTCTGGTATTTGGCCAGACGAGTTTTCTTCCTGCCGGCTTCAGCCAGGTCGACCTGGCAGTGTTTGCACCGGGTCGCTCCAGCCATGATCGGTTCCAGACAGAAAGGGCACTTCTGGAGTTGTTTAGCGACTGACATACCGACATCATGGCCTGCCGGCTGGTTTCAATCAACCAAAAAAGATGCACCCTCAAGTGATGCCTGAATAGGCGAGCAGAGCGGGCCTGCTCAGGGCTGCATCAGAGTTTCCGCCGGAAACTCAACGGCGGCAAACCAATTGATGTCGATATCGTCAAACAGACAATCCCGTTTCTTACAATCGTCGAAGAACTGATGATCTCCCGGTTTCAGAGCTTGTCCATTGAACTTCTTCTCGGCTATCTCGGCCAGTCGCTGGAAGTCGGCGAAATGCTCGCTGACTCTGAGTTCGCCATAATCACGGGCGGCCCAGGTCGAAATGAGAAACTGCCAATCGGATGCCGACAGCAGCATGAGTTCCCGGGCCATCTGCTTCAGGATGTCTTCCAGTTCTCGGTCACCTTTGTCGGATAGCGACGACCATCGTCGTGCCAGCGCACACATCTTGTCCTCAGCTTCGTAGATGTGTCGCCAGGTCCACTCGGTATGTTCATTGAGCCAGATATAGTGATGGTTGCCCTGACCCCAGCTTCCTTCCGGAATAGATACTACGCGGGTCGGCTGAGAGCGTTCCAAATGTTCGCTGAGGAAGGTGAGTTCGACCTCGCTGCTCTGACCGAGATTGCGCAGCACGTGTTTGAGAAAGTGCGGGCCCTCGAACCACCAGTGTCCGAACAGTTCGGCGTCGTACGGCGCTACGAGAATTCCTGGTTTACCGCCGGCATTATTATAGGCGGAGAGAATTTCGGTAACCTTGCCCGCAAAGTGATCGCCATTCTCAGGAATACGGCTCATGGCGCGTTCCAGGGAGTATGGCACCTTATCAGCCAGGTCGGCCTTGATAGAAGTGACCGCCCAGTAACGGTGACCGCCGGGGAATCGCTTCTTGTGGAAATCCAGGTAATTGCCATCGCCCGGATAACCGTGCTCACCGGACCAGACCAACAGCCCGGTCTCAGGATCGCGCGTGAATATCGCCGTGGGTTTCTTGCCTTCCGGCGAAGAACTGACCAGATAGACTTCGCGCGGCGTCTTGTCCTTTTCTTCTGCACGAGGATGGTACTGTTCTTCGAACTGTCCCCATAGAAGCTTCAGAGCATCAAAGCGATCAACATAGACGCCGATCGACTTGCCGCCCTTTAGCAGCGCGGAGTCTATGATAAAGAAATCCAGCCCGTTTTCGGTGAGGAATTCGTCAACGCCTTTACGAGCGTACGGTTCAGGGTTGTCCTCGGCAGCTACGGGCCGGGTCCAATTGTAACGTGGTCGGTAGGCGCACTCGGGCAGCCACATTCCCCGGGGTTCCCGTCCGAAATGCCGGCGGTAATTGCGCACCGCCATCTTCGTCTGGGCCTGCAATGACTCATCGCGCGACAGGAGAGGGTAGTAGCCATGGGTGGCGCCACAGGTGATGATCTCCAGACAGCCGGCATCCTGCAGTTTCCTGAATTCGTAGATGACATCCTGCCCAATAGAACTGAAATACTCCAGAGTATTGCCGTAGAATTCTTCCCAGTAGTGAGCTGTCGTCAGCATTGTCTGATCGTTGAAACGGTAGAACTCCTCGCTGTCCCGCTGGGCGGCTTCGATTTTCTGACGGAGATAAAAAGTGAATTCATCCTTGAATGAATTGTCCGCGAGCTGTTCGCACAATACCGGCGACAGGCCGATCGTAAGCTTGGGACGACAACCCTCGGCCTGCAGTTCCTTCATCATTCTGATAATCGGCATGTAGGTTTCGGCCACTGCCTCGCTGAGCCAGTCGGTACCGTGGGGCCACCGCCCATGTGAGAGAACATACGGCAGGTGGCTGTGCAGGACAAAAGCGAAATAACCTCGGGTCACTTCTCCTCCTCGGGCTGCGTACCACTGCTGGCCTCAAAACCGATTGTCTGAGACATTTTGTCCGCACCACCGTGGATCTTGATCTCGCCGAACTGTTTTTCGAACTTCTTAAGATTGTCCGCCAATGCCTTAGACATCAACTTAGCGTGCATCGGGGTCATTATAATCCGCGCCAATACGCGCGCCTTGGGCGTTCGCGGTACCACTCGTGCGAAATCGAGTACGATCTCAGTCGGGGAGTGCATTATCATACATAGATTAGCATAGATTCCCTCGGCTTCTTTGTCGCCCAATTCGACTTTTATCTGTTGCTGCGGGTGTTGCTGCATTTTTCTCATTGTTCCTTTTTTCGAATGACAGGATTTCTTAACTTGTTCAGGTAAGGCCATTTTAATATATTCGCTACCTAAGTCAACCTTATTTGGGTAAAATGCCCTTACGCGGACAACCTTAACGGCCGAGAGGTTGGAAATTGGCACTGACGAACAGCAGGATCGAACAGTTGGTCGATAATCTCGGCCGGTCGAAGATACTCATTCTGGGCGATATCATGCTCGACGAGTACCTGCTCGGTGTGGTCGACCGGATTTCACCCGAAGCCCCGGTGCCTGTTGTGGAGATTACTTCCAGCAAGCAACTCCTGGGTGGATCAGCCAATGTGGCGGCTAACATCCGCGCCCTCGGTGAGCAACCAATCCTCTTGGGCGTGGTCGGCCCGGACGAAGCTTCAACAAAACTCAACGGTCTGCTGCAACAGAAGGACATCACGGCTGACGCTATTATTACCGATGAAGGTCGGCAGACTACCATCAAGACCCGCATTATTGCGCATGGCCAGCAGGTGGTGCGAGCCGATCGGGAGGATCGCCATGAGCTCTCGGAACAAACCGAGCAGCGGGTGCTCGAAAAATTCGATTCCTGGGCCGATGAAATCCAGGCGGTAATCATATCCGACTACGGTAAAGGTGTCATCACCGCCAGTTTGCTCGAGCGGGTGATCCGGATCTGCCAGGACAAGAAAATCTTCATCGCCGTCGACCCCAAGGAAACGCACTTTTTCAACTATCGGCACGTGTCTCTGATTACGCCCAACCACCACGAGGCCGGGTTTGCTTATGGCCTTCGGATTCGCACTGAATCTGACCTGATAGAAGTGGGCGCGGGGCTACTCAAGAAGCTTGAGGCGCGTTCGATTCTGATTACACGTGGGCAGAATGGCATGTCTCTTTTTCAGGACGGCGCCGAACCGACTCATATCCCCACTTTTGCGCGCAAGGTGTTTGATGTCACCGGTGCCGGTGATACTGTAATTGCCACCTTTGTAGCAGCCGTCTGTGCCGGCGCCGATCTGGTGGAGGCGGCGGTGGTCGCTAATGCCGCCGCCGGTATCACTATCGGTGAGATCGGTACGGCCAGCGTCACGCCCGCCCAACTGCGGCAGGAACTGCTATTGAACGTCAAAAACGGCAATCTTGTTACCACCCATAACGGTTCGTGACGTTATCCCAATGCCGGTTCGCAATCTCATCAGCCGAAGCAAAATCGCCGCTCTGGCCGCCCGTTTGAAACGAAGTGGCAGACGCATCGTCTTCACCAACGGTGTCTTCGACATCCTGCACCGTGGACACGTTGAGTATCTGGCCAAAGCGAAATCGCTTGGCGATGTTCTGATTGTCGGGCTCAACAGCGATGCCTCGGTGCGACGGATCAAGGGATCGACCCGACCGCTGCAGAGGCAATCCGACCGTGCGGTGATCTTACTGGCACTTGAGTCGGTCGACTATGTTGTGGTCTTTGGGGAAGATACCCCTGATAAGCTAATCCGACAGATTAAGCCTGACATTCTGGTCAAAGGTGCTGACTACAAGATTTCTGAGATTGTCGGCGCAGACTTCGTGCGTTCCTACGGTAGCTCTGTCCGCCGTATCCGCCTCACCCCGGGCCGCTCCACGAGCAGGCTGGTAGGTAAAGTGGACAAAGCGCGTCGCCGGTGACAGTACCACCACTCTCCGTGACTGCGTCGCTCAGGACTCACGGTCCCGGAAGTATGTTCGCGTAGTCTTGTGCCCGGCGGGTCTTCAGACCCGGCGGGAAATCGCGGTCATGCGGGGCGATCTGAAGATCACCCTGCCACAACATCGGCACATCATTATGCACGGAATTCCTGGGACTCAACACTAGTTCGCAGGTTCGATAAAATCCGGGCCCCACCGGCCGAAGGCTGCTTCTTTGAGGGCTTTCTCGTAGTCAGTGTTGAGGTCGGTGCGGTTCACTGTGACGAACAAGCACTCGTCACCGGTTGAGACAAGATACAATCGATTACGCTCAACTTCGTAGACGCCGCGACGACGTCGCGGCCCTGGTCCGGGGAGCTCGTCAAATAGTGTGAGCAGGTCGTGGAGACCTTTGAAGATAGCCGCGAAGGCCTTTTTGAACTGATGGGCTGTCGCCTGACCGCGGAAGGTCCCGTCGTTGCTGAGTCGATATATGTGCTCGACACCGGGCACTTCGCGTAGCGATTCCCTGAGATCGTCAGGTGATTCCTCAGTCTCCATTTCGCGTGGCAGAGCGGGCGGAGTATGATCCTGAGGTGACGCGGCTGTTTGCGGGACGTCCTGTAGCTGAACGATTCTTTCAACCTCGGCATGCTGGTGTCTGATGATCTCTTCCATCCGCGCCAACTCTTCGGCCGAATCCACCACGCGCGGCAACCGTTTTTCGATTTTGTGCAGCACCTGCCCCGAGTTGAGGATAGTCGTGGTGATACGCGGGTACGGACGGTAAGTATACTCCGTCTGCAATTGCAGGGGTCCGGATTCTTTCTTGACCAGAGAGGTCCTACCCGCCGGGATGTATCTGTTAGTCGCCATTGTTTCTTACATTTTAGCGCCCATAAGGCTACGTTGGTATATCGGCATTTTCAGCAGTTGGAATAACCGCAAGCCTGACAGGTGAAGCAGCCGGCGTCAAAGATCATAGCGGCTGAGCATTCCGGGCAGATTTCACCGGGATCGTCCGCTGTCGGTTCACTTTCAGAAGAAGACCCGAAGCGGCCCTGCAATACCTGGGCGATGGCGTCCGGAATCGAGGACACCTTGGAACCGCCCGAGAAGACCGGACTGGAGCCGCCGATGCCCCGAAGCTGTCTGATTATCTGGTGCACCGGCACGTGAGCCCGTAAGGCCAGGGAGATGAGCCGACAAATCGCTTCGGTATCGGCCATGGTTGTATAGCCGGATTTGCCGATGTGGGCGAATAGTTCAAACGGCCGGCCATCACGCAAATTCACTGTGACGTACAGATTCCCGTAGCCGGTTTTGATCTTCTGCGTAAACCCGTTCAGCATGTCGGGTCGCTTTTCCACTTTGGGAGTGAAGCGTTCGGGCTTCTTGCCGTCTTCACCAGTAGACAGCACCTGGTGTGGACGCGAACCGTCGCGGTAAATCGTCACTCCCTTGCACCCCAACTCGTTGGCCAACTCGAAGGCCCGCCTCACCTCCTCACGTCCAGCCGAGTTCGGCAGGTTTATCGTTTTGGAGACGGACGAGTCGCAGTGTTTCTGGAAAGCGGCCTGCATACGGATATGTTCTTCCGGCACAACATCCGCTGAGGTAAGAAAGACGGCCTTGACTTCATCCGGGATTTCGTCGACGGCGCTTAAGGACCGATGACGCGTGATCTTCTCCATCAACTCATCGGAGTAAAACCCACCCTGACGAGCGGCCTCAGCGAACAAGGGATTGATCTCGGTCAGGCGCGTGCCGTCCAGGACATTTCGTTCGAAAGCCACAGCGTAGAAAGGTTCGATCCCGGAGGAACACTGGGCGATGATCGAGAGAGTTCCGGTCGGCGCGATAGTGGTGACGGTGGCGTTGCGCATGGTCAGGTTGTCCCGGGCGAAAACAGAGTTCGCCCAGTTGGGGAACTTTCCGCGTGTCTTGGCCAGTTCTGACGAGTGATTGCGCGCTTCGGTTTCGATAAAGGCCATGACCTGCTCGGCCAGGTCCGCCGCCGGCTCGCTGTCGTACGGCAGCCGCAGTTGCACTAACATGTCGGCCCAGCCCATGACGCCCAAACCGATTCGGCGGTTTTTCTTGGTCTGTTCTTCGATAGCGGTCAAGGGGTACTTGTTCTGGTCGATTACGTTGTCCAGGAAATGCACGGCGGTACGGGTCACCGAGGCCAGCCGATCCCAGTCAACGCCCAGGTGCGGTTCGGAGTTAGTGTAATTGTCCGGCAACGGCTTGCGAACAAACTTCGCCAGGTTGATCGAACCGAGGTTGCAGGAATCATACGGCGGCAACGGCTGCTCACCGCAGGGATTGGTGGCCTCAATAGTCTCTGCGGGATAGGTAGGGTTGGCCTGATTCATCCGGTCCAGAAAGATCACGCCCGGTTCACCGGTCTTCCAGGCGCGGTCTACGATCAGATCAAACAGTTCTCGGGCGTCAAGCTTCGCCTCTTTGCTATCCACCAGGTGCGGTCCATCGCTGTGGGGGTTATACAGTGAGAACTGCTCCCCCTTGGCGAGCGCTGCCATGAAGGCGTCGGTAATGCCGACGGATATGTTGAAATTGGTGATTTCGGTCACGTCGTCCTTACAGGTAATGAACTCGACGATGTCGGGATGATCGACGCGCAGGACGCCCATATTGGCGCCCCGTCTGGTGCCGCCCTGTTTGACCGCCTCGGTAGCAGCGTCATAAACTTTCATGAACGAGACCGGCCCGGAAGCGACGCCGTGGGTTGAGGCTACCGTCGAACCGCGCGGTCGCAAACGAGAAAATGAAAAACCAGTGCCGCCGCCGGACTGATGTATGAGCGCGGCGTGTTTGTTGGTTTCGAATATCTCCTCCATGGAGTCGCCGACCGGAAGTACGAAACAGGCCGATAACTGTCCCAACGGTTGCCCGGCGTTCATCAGAGTGGGGGAGTTCGGCAGAAACTCCAGGGCGGCCATAATATCGAAAAACGTTGCCGCCGTCGTGTCAATCTGGGCTTCATCGGCGCCGTAGTTCAGGTCTGCCCGGGCGATAAATCCAGCCACCCGGTTGAACATCTCGCGGGGCGTTTCGATAATGCGCCCCTGTTTGTCTTTGATAAGATAGCGCCGCTTGAGCACGGTCAGGGCGTTGTCGGAAAGTTTAATTTCTTTTTTCGACCACATGTTATGACTCCGTCGTCCTTGACAGGCAAGCCTGTTCTTCGCGCTGCGCGCGCAACTACGTCACCCTGAGCGTCGGGTGGCCACTATTCCTGGCGGCTCTGGTGGTTCCCATCGTAAACGGTGGGGCACCCGTGCAAGCCTAAGTCGAAACCCGTCTTCGGCGGACCTTCGGCCCAGGGGTTTCGACCTACAAGACTACGCGCGCAACTATGTCACCCTGAGCCAACAGTTCTCCGTAGGTCAGGTTCCTTGTGAACCTGACACATATCGTCAGGAGCACAGGGCTCCTGACCTACAAGACTATGTCACCCTGAGCGGAGTCGAAGGGCAATATCTGTAACCGACAGATCCCACAGCCCCGCCCTGGCGGGGTGGGGTACCCGGCTTCGACTGCGCTCAGCATGACGTTGCCCGTAATGACCTTTATCGGTTCATCCGGCATCATATATTATAACGTCGGAAGGCGGGGGAGAGGATCACTTTTTTGTGTTGATCCTGTGTCAAAGAACGGTCCGGGCTGTGTCCGTATCCTCTGTTGGACTCTTCCCCAATATAAAGGGGGACACCGATGTGTCCCCGTGTTGGAGCGTGCTATACCCTTGCAGGCTCAGAAGTAATCTATCGAGAACGATGACAAGCGGTCGTCGAGGTCAACCTCGATCTGTGTCGGCATCGTATCATATCCTTCGGTTTCAAAAACATCGCTATCCCCCACCAGACCCAGGCGCTTCAGGTAGGATCGGTAGTCGGCTCCATGCACGCGCAGCCCGACCGACTGTGGCACCCGCAGCTTGAGGCGTGAGTCCTCGCCGCTGACAATCACTCGCACCATCGGTTCCAGTTCACCGATCTTGAGGTAGATCGCAGCGTCATCGGTGTCCAGTTTCAGCAGGCGCAACGGTGTGGTCGACATATTCAGATGAATATCGTTGTCGTGACCGGATAACTTCAGGTTAAGTGGAGTGTTCTCGTGGAACTGTACCCACCAGTCCCGATCGTCATCCGTTTCGATCTTGATGACGCCACCGAGATACGACATTCGTCGACTGTCGAAGGCGATTTCGGCTACGCCTTTCTCTGTTCGGTAACTGATTTTAGGTTTGCGCGTGAAACGAGCAAACTCGCCGTAGACCAGATCGTCACCGCTGTCACGGATGGTGAGATCGGTCTCGTTAAGGTTCAGTTCGGCCGAAAGAGACCGGACCTTTGGATCGAACTGGATCGTGTGGCTGGTTTCGGTGAAGAATCCACCCTCATGACCGGATCCTGCATAAAAGGCGATGGCAAGACCGCCGATCAGCAGAAAACCCGACGTCAGGTAGGATATAACTTGTACTCTGGTTCGAGTACAAATCTTCTCTATACCGATGGCGATCAGGACCAGTGGTGAGTACACCGCTAAGGCGATCCATATATTGTCATTAAACAGGCCCATATTACGGAATAACAGCAGCAGGCCGATCGTAACCAGAAGAATACCCCATCGAAACCGGGCCGGAGTCATGACATTGTTCCCCCGTTTGGAGTGTCCAGCCCTTGACCGGTGGCGTTCTTAGCCGCATCACGCTCGCGCCGTTGCTTGCTTCGGCCAAACATGAGAGCCAGGCCGGCTAGTATCAACAGCACCGGCCAGAACTCCGACCAGTCAAACCAGTAGAAATTCTCGCGTATCAATAGGATAGCTCCCAGGCCAATCAGAACCAGCCCGGGAAGGTATTTGCGCCACGATGAATCGTATTGCCTTGGGGCCGCCGGTTCCGCAGACTCCATCGATGCTGATGTCTCAACCAGACTTTCCTTCTTGGGTACGATGATCCAGGCGACGATGTAAGCCACAATCGCCACCCCGTGAGCCAGGGCCAGGATCACAGCGATAACCCGCACCAGGACCGGATCGATATCGAAATAATCGCCTAATCCTCCGCAAACCCCCGAGATAACTTTGTTGGTATCCGAGCGATGTAGTTTCTTATCCATAGCGACAACTCCTGTGGACTGTGTAAGCCTTTCTCTGGCTAAACTATACGTGGCGCCGGATCAGAAGTTCAAGCATTTTTGTGAAAGCTACCCAGCTACTTGTGAAGGTCCTCAAGTAACTTGAGATAGCGGCGGGCCAGTTTTTGCGATGATGAATCCTCGTGCTCGGCGTACTCGGTCAAGACAGCAACGGCGTTGTCGTACTCGGATTTGTCTTCAGTTTGCAGAGCGATGTGGTAGAAAGCCTCAAAGTATAGCTCCAACCGTGTCCACTTATCTGAGGTGCTATCAAGCGGTAGAGGAGACGGCGAGATACCGGCCGGTTGATCGGCGTACCGCGTTGACTTCTCGGCTGACAGTTGTTTCATGAGTGTCCGTGTGCTGATCTGTGTTTGTAACGAATCTCGCACCATCCGCCAGTGGTCAAGAGAGCGTGTATCGTCGGTCGTCTCAAGCGTCTCCCGTGCAACAACGGTCTGATTAGAGACCTGGAACTTGTCGATGACATCCCGTTGGGCGGTGACGATAATTGTCTTCCCGATATCGCGCTTTTCCTCCATTGCATCACCCGCTGTCGTCAGTGACAGACCGGTATCACCCGGCTCCCCGGTCTCGCCAGGGATACCATCGACGATATGATCGACTTCGCCAGCGCGTCCGCCACGCACGAAAATCTCTCCGGATGAGTTAGTCACTACGCCCGCGACCTGCTCAAGTAGATCATCCACCGTCTCAACTTGCGCCGGAGCGGGCTGACTTGCCGGTTCTCTTTCAGCATCAAGGACAGGGGCGGGCTCGACCTTCTCTCGTTTATCCTCTGCTGCAATTCCTTTCTTCGACACCAAGGCCTCTTTCACGACACCTTTCCCCGCGACTGTCCGCCCAGGTTTTTCAGGCTCGGCAAAGTCGGTCCGGACTTCCTTGTCCTCCGGCATCGGAGTGAAATCGTCATATACACGCTGGTCCGGAATGTCAGTCTTATGCGTCACGGCCATGTCCGGCGCCACCGAAGTCGAGACAGCAGGTGAATCCTGCATTCTCTGGTCGGTCGGATCGAGGATGTCTCCCTCGTGCAGAGCTATAAAGGTCAGCGCCGCCACTGATGCGGCTGCCGCAGCCAGCTTCCAGCCCAGGCCGGTCCAACTGCGGCGAATAGTGGTGATCTTCGATTCTTCCTTGAAGCCTAACCGTTGTTCGATTTTCTGCGCCGCTGTCTCCCAGTACTCACTCTCAGCCAGATCAGCTTTCTCATCTATGAGCCGGTCTAACTTTGCCAGCATTTCAAGCTGTTCTCGACACGCCGCGCAGGCGGCCGCATGCTCCTCGACCATCCGCATCTCCTCCGGCGTGAGGCTGCGATCATGGTAGGCCGAAAGTCTGTCCTGAAAGTAACCGTGGTCCATTTCGATCACTCGTCGTTTATCTGTTGATATGCACCGTTCATAACAAATCCTTTAGACTCTCCAACAGCAGTTGCCGCGCTCGGTACAATCGTGAATCAACCGTTCCGGGCGGTATCTTGAGATTGGAGGCAATTTCCGTGTAGCTCTGGTCCTCGAAGTGTCGCAGTACGAACACCTCTCGGTACTTGTGCGGCAGCGCCTTAACTGCTTGGTAAAACCTCTTTTGCGCCTCATCGTTCAAGAGTTGCTCGAATGGTCCCAATTGGGCTGTGTGAGGATCGAAGCCCGACTCCCGAAGCTGATCCAACGACTCTTTGCGTTGTTCGCGTTCCCGATAATTGAAAGCCAGGTTGCGGGCAATTGTCGCCAGCCAGGGGTAGAAGGTGTACTGCAAATCGAAACGGCCAATGGCGGAATATGCTTTTACGAAAGCTTCTTGCACGATATCCTCAGTCGCATCAAATGAACCCAACAGTCCGTAGACAAATCGAAACAGTCGCTTCTGGTTCAGGCGGATCAACTGACCGAAGGCGTGCTGGTCGCCGTCCTGTGCTGCCTCAATCAGCTTCCGCTCGGCTGCGCCGTCCACACTCTTGTCTACCGGCGGCGCAGCCCTTTCTTCCCGAGAAGTTTCGTCCATCTACGTGTTGTCGCTAATCATTTTCAGAGCCAGCATCTGCAAGGCCGCCGCTGGCTTCAGGGCCTGCTGTCTGAATTCGGCGTCGGTGGCCGCTATTTCGATAATGATCTTTTCCAACTGGGCGTTGTCATATTGCGCCGCCTGCCCTCGAAACTTACCCATCAGAAAATCTCGTCGTCCCAGCGGTTTTCGTGAGTTCTTGACCAGGTAGAGGCTGATGAAGTGTTGTTGCAGGAGAGAAGCAATGGCGACCGGCGTGTTGCCGTCGGCGAGTAACCGGTCAATCATCTTGAGCACTGTCCGGGTGCGCCCGGCGACGATCTCGTCGGCCAGCGCAAAGATGTTGTACGTAGCGTAGCCCGAACAAACAGCGCTGATATCGTCGATCGTGACCGTTTCGCCGGTGCTACGGTAATTGATTAGCTTATTGATCTCCGACTCCATCGGTCCAAGATTACCGGCTACCAACTCCGATAGCAGCGTCAGAGCCGCCGGTTCGATCCCGATCTCTTCCGCCAGCAGCCGTTTCTTGATCTGTTTCTGGATATCGGCCTGGGCCAGCTTCTTGAATTCGACCACCTGGACAGTCTTATCCATTTTCTTGAGGAAGGCCGAGTTTCGTTTGGGCGCTTTGGCGGCGGGGGTGCTGAAAATCACTGTTCGGTTGGGGTCGGGCGGGGTCAGGAGTTTGAGTACGGCGTCGATCTCGGTCGGTTTGTAGCTCTGGAAGTTCGAAACGATCACCACCTGCTTGTCACCCAACATAGGCAGGTTGGAGAGCTCGGCTATCAGATCGGCGCACGAGGTTCTGCGCCCGTCTAACTTGCAACTATTGATCTGGCGCTGTAAGTCAGGCAGAAAGCTCCGCACCAAATACTTCTCCGCCTCAACCATGCGGTAATCATCGGCGCCAAAGAAGTAGTAGGCGGGGTGAAACTTCCCGGCCGATATTTCCGTCTTGAGCGTCCGGGGAGTGATCATACACGATTATACCACTCCCGCGGCCCAGACGTCAATCAAAAAGCTGATCGTAGACCGGGTTGTCCCTGGCCGCGATCCACTCCAGCGAAAAGCGGTAACGATCGCGGTAGTTGAGGGCTTTGTGCAGCAGATGGACGTATTCGTCCGGGGGATGTTCGGTCTTGTTGACGGCGTTTACGACGTGGTGATTGTTGCCGTAGATCTGGTAGGTATGGTTTGAAAAGTACTTCTGGTTGCTGTCAATGAACTCCAGAAGGGCCAACAGAGAAGCGAAATCGGTGTGGTCATTGGAGGAGCCGTCGAAGGGCGCCTTGAAAGTTATACCGACCTGAGGGATGGTAAACGTCACCACCGCACTCTTGTCCTGCCGGCTGTCAGAGGGCAGCTCGTAAGAGCCAAAGAAGCATTCCATGGTCTAACCCGTTGCAAGCTCCGTGCCTTGCCGGGATCGTTCCGTATGTTGTTGTATGATGCGCAGATAGCTGATTGTCGCGGCAGCCTCGTACTCCCGGGATGCAAACGGGTTCATACTTGTTCACCACCTCAGCACTTTAGGGTGAAACCATTGAGCGCTTCATTGACATGCTTCGTCTCTAATTGTATCATCTCATATTGGCCCGAGGCGTGTCTGAAACGTCCCCCGGCGCGCCGAGGTTTAATTGGGAACCTGCAGGAGGAACGGGTAAAGAAAGTTGCAACGGTTTCGCTGATTTGTTGTTTGCTCGCCCTGGGAGTTGGTTGCAAGGATGACTCCGTGCCTACAACTACGGGCACACAAAAAGCGGCTTTCCCCAACGAGATCGGATACCTCTGGACCTATGAGTATCACGACCTGGTTGTCGAGGGGATTGATACATCTCACGTGTATGATACGGTCGATGTGGTGGTGATTCGTGACACCGCTCTGTGCGGCGGGGAAGAAGCCAGGATCTGGGTCTTTCGCTATCATAACGAGCCGATTCCGGATACCCAACTGGTCGCAACGGTCGGCGATACAATCAAGATATACCGAGACACCGAACCGTTTCTGGTCACCATACTCCTACCGTACGATACCAGTGCAGAATGGACCAGCGGTGGTGGTCGGATTGACACCACTACGGTCACCGGTCCTCACTTCGTGTCGGTCAAGGGTGGTATTTTCAACGAGACATACTGGCTCAAGCGCAATTGGTCGGGTCTTGAGGAGAGTGAAAACAGCGCTATCTGGCTAGTGCATGGTGTCGGCATAATATGGTTTGGCTTGCACCTTACCGCCCCTATGATGAACCCACCGGAAGTGTCAAGAAGTTGGGAGTTGTTGAGCTACGATTTCCCACCGTAGGTGATGAAAGGTCGCCTTCGGTTGAATGTCTTTGCTTTCTGCGAACACCTCGGCTGGTTGTGTACTTCTCAGTCAAATGACCGGACCGGACGAGTGGCCCGTTCGTGCGAGCTTGCTGAAAAAGGCGTCGACCGATGGTGGTGTCGGGCGACCCCGCCCGACGCCTGCCTTCACACATGAACGAAGCTGTCGGTCGAGGTGTCGCGCGGTGGTGAGGTGAAGAAACTGGCTTTGACCCTGCGCGACCAGTATCAGTAGGGGCGACACTTGTCATCATGAGGTCATTCGCCTGACCGAAGGTTCTGCTTTAGATATCTGTCTCGTGGGACCGTCCTGACACAGGTGATCTATCTGAATGCAAACCAACTTGACTCCAGTTGGGAAATGCATCATCCTTAGGCATGGTTCTGATCCGGTAGTCCGATCTTGTCGGGCTGCGTACTTTCAGTGGAGTCTCAATAGTGTTTAGAGTTTGTTCGCTCGTCGCCATGCTGCTCGTGATGGCAGGGTCGCTGACGTCTGCACGCATGGTGGATGATCGTCTGGCGCAGCGGAGCGAGCGTGTTGACCATGCGTTGGCCGATCCTGCGCATTGTCTGGCGGCACATCGTGTCGGCAGGATATCGCTGGCGGTTGCCAACAACGGCACTTTCGGCAAAGAGTACCACCCGGGATCCAGTGTCGACTGGTTCACCGGCGAAGAGATCGGTTTCTCCTGTGAGTATCCCCGGGGATCCAGGGTGAACTACCTGTTCGGCGGCGCTTTCTGGATCGGCGCCGTTGTGGGACGCGACACCCTGGTCTCGGTTGGCGCCGATGGTTGGCAGCATCTGTACGAGATGTATCCGGACCAGGCGCCGTTCGGAGAGATGGTCTACCGTTCAATAAAGGACCCAAACAAGCCTGAGTATCAAAATGCGGTGTCGGAAGAGGACTACATTGCGGTATACACCGATACTTTCACCGAGGGCATTCCCAACGATTACTTCGGACGGTGGCACATTCCCTTGAATATTGAAGTGACACAAACCTCCTATGCCTGGTCCTACGCCTATGCCGAGGATTTCATTTTGTTTGACTATCAAATCATGAATATCGGTTTGCAGACGCTACATGACGTTTTCATGGGTATCTATGTGGACTGCATGGTCTGCTATGACTGCATGGGCGATAGTTCCGGATTCACAGATGACCACAGTGGCTTCTTGCACACCTATCCGAATCTCTATGGGTCGTGTAGTTTTCTGGATACGGTAAACATCGCCTGGATAGCCGACGACGATGGTGACCCCGACATAGTCTACGCGGATGGCCGCCTGCATCCCACTCCGAACCTGACAGCCACGCGTATCGTGCGAACACCGGCCGATGAACTTGATGTCTCGTTCAACTGGTGGATCGGCAACGGCAATCCGACTATGGACTTCGGGCCGCGCGAAAAGTCCGGAGTCGGTCGGCTGAAAGAGGCCTTTCGCGACTTCGGTACCGGCGGTCTGGGAACGCCGGAGGGGGATGTCAACAAGTACTACGTCATGAGCAATCGCGAGTTTGACTATGATCAGGTATTCACAGCATCGATTCAACCCAACGACACGCTATGGCTCTTGCCGAACCAGGAGCAGGCGACGGAATACGCGGAAGGTTTCGATACCAGGTACCTGTTGTCTTTCGGACCGTTTGAGATTCGACCGGGCCAGACCCTGCCGATCTCCTTCGCCTACCTGGCGGGGGAGAATCTGCACCCCGTGGTTGGGAACCGGGCCAATCTGCCGGACCATCCCGATCGCTACTACCAGAACCTGGATTTTTCGGATTTGGCCTCCAACGCTATGTGGGCGTCGTGGATCTACGATAACCCCGGTGTTGATACCGATGGCGACGGTTATTTCGGCAAGATACGTGTCTGCTGCCTGGACACGAGCGTATTGGCTGTAGACACACTTACTCTCGATCCGCTTCTCACTGACACCGTATGGGAATACGCGGGTTGTGATACATTCTACTATGAAGGCGACGGTGTCCCTGACTTTCGCGGGGCAGCGCCGCCGCCCGCGCCGGAATTCAGGGTGGACCCGAGGCCCGGAGGGTTTACCGTGCGCTTCTACGGTCTTCGGTCGGAGACGACCAGGGATGCGTTCTCACGCGAGTTTGACTTCGAGGGATACCGAATTTACATGGCTCGTGACGAACGACCTGAGAGCTTTCATGTGATCGCTTCCTACGATATCGAGGACTACAACAAGTACTTCTATGATCGCAATATGCGTCCGCACGCGGGCTACAGACTCATGGGCCCGCCGTCGTCGCTGGAAGAGTTGCGATGTCTCTACGGTGACTCGTGCAATGATCAATCGTTCGACCCTCTGAGCTACAGTCGTTCGCAACCGTATGTACATCCGCGTTTCCCGGACTCCGTTTTCTTTTTCGAACCACAGGACTTCAACGTATCCAGGTTTGGCGAGAACACACCTATCTACAAAGTCTATCCGGACCAGTTGTACCCGTCCAGTCTCTTCCCGGACTCGGCGCAACCTGGCGAGTTGACCGCCGATGGTCGTCTGAAATACTTCGAGTACGGTTTCGACATTGACTACTTGTTACCGACGGTGTCGTACTGGGTAAACGTCACCGCCTTTGACTTCGGCTCGCCTCAATCCGGCTTGAGAGCTTTGGAGACATCGGTTGCCGATGGAGCTGTCGAAGTCTATGCCCAGAGTTCCTGGGATGACATTCAAGCGCATCAGTTGCCGGTGTATGTATATCCGAACCCGTACCGCCATGACGGCAATTACCGGGAGCGGGGTTACGAAGGAAGGGTCGAGCCGGACAGTCCGCGTTACCGGACAAGAGCGATTCACTTCGCCAACGTGCCTCCGGTCTGCACTATTCGCATTTTCACGCTGGACGGTGACATGGTGCGTGAATTCGTGCATAACGACGGCACCAACCATGCCGAATGGAACCTCATCACGCGCAACACGCAGATGGTCGTGACCGGACTGTACTACTGGACAGTCGAGAGCAATTCAGGCGAAGTGCAGATTGGCAAGCTGGCTGTGATCATGTGATTGTTGATGACAGACTATGTGTTAGTACTTCCCGGTGGCTTGCGTGTCAGCCGATAATTCAGTTCCCACAGGGCGTTGCGGTTGCCTTCCCAGTGCAGTAGTTCACGGGCGTCGTCGTAGTTGAGCCATCGGTACTCGGTGTGTTCCGGTGACAACGTCAACTGCGTGTTCTCCAAGCGGACACCAAAACAGTAGTTGGGAATCACCAGCACATCATCCCCCCACAGGAACCCGCACACTTCGACCACCGGGATCATGGCGAAACTGTCCAGCCGAACGAACTCAACGTCCGTCGGGATTCCCGCTTCCTCGGACGCTTCACGTCTGGCGGCTTGTTCCGGAGTCTCGTCATTTTCGCCGCCGCCCGCCATTCCCTTCCAGTATCCACCGGTCGACGAGTCCCGCTTCAGCAGGGCGTACAGGATGGTACCGTCCGGCATGATGCGGTAGGGGAGAACCAGTACTTGAAAAGGGGCGCGAGTCATGATCGGTCGCCGTTACAAGCTCCAATAAAAAAACGGGCGAGCGGCATCCCAATTTGGAAGGTGCTCCAGCTGAGCTGGATTATAGCTCTTGGCTGTCCTGACACCCCGAGCTTAACCAATGCTCGGTACTTGGACCCGGGCTCACCGCTCGACCCGAAATCTACGCTTCTCCTATACAGATCCAATCTAGGGCTGACGGTCCGACAGCGCAATAGTTTTCTGAAATAGTTGGCTCTTTTGACTAATATCTTAGAGTGCGGCCTGATTCCATTCGTCGCCAAGTATGGCCTGCGCTTCTTCATTGGCTTCGGTGACGAACTCACGCGGTACCATCAGTGAAAAACCGCCCCCCACCGGCCGCGCCGACGATGGTCCCATTTGACCGGTCTGACCGAAGTGCCCGCCACCGCCTAAGATTACGGCCGGAATATCCTTGGAGTGCAGAGCTTCCAACACCATCTCGGCGTATTGATCCGAGGTCAGCCGCCCGATCTGAACCCAGTCGTATGTCTTGCCGTCATCGAGTTCGTTGGATTCGTCCGCCAGCCTGGTTACAAGTTGTTCGTTGCAGTCGGGACAGAGCGTAACCATCTCGGTGTATTCGTAGCGACACTTGGGGCAAAACATAATCGACTCCTGACGCTTCGTACAAGGTACCTGCAAGATAGCACATTATTCAGTCGTGAGTACAACAGAGTTTGGCGTGCAACTGCTCAGCCTCTCGTGGGTGACGCAGTTCGATCCACTGAAGGTTCGGGTACGTGTGCTCGTCAGAGAATTCCCGGTACCGGCGGCGGTTCTTGCGATAGGTTTTCAACACCCACCACAAGATGGAATCACGACTCAGGAATGATTGCCTGAACGATTCGGTGTTACCGCTGAACAGTTCCTCTTTGGTGAAGCAGCGTATGACTGTCCGTTTCAGAGCGCGATAGAACACGATCCGAAACGGATAATTCAGCCAGACAACGTGGGTAGCTCGGTTCCAACGGACATTGCGCACTACGGAGAAGTTGCCGCAACTGACCCACAGCTCGGTGGAGACTGCCTCCTGAATCAGCGTACGAAATTCATCGGCCGGTCGATGCTTCCACTCGGGCAGCCAGTAGAGTTGGTCGAGTTCGATGTGCGGTATGTGGAGTTTCGCCGCCAGCCGCCGCGCCAACTGCGTCTTACCGCTACAACTCGTACCTATGACGATGATGCGTTGCATGGGGTGAATACGTACGCAAGAACAGTCACTCTATCAGATTCACTAATGGACCGTCTGCCTTGATAAGTCCAAGGATGTCCTCATATGGTATGGGGACCTTGGTTCCCCCTGCCGCATAGCCGTTAATCTCGTATTCGTTGAAGTAAAACATTAAGCCGTCGGTAGTCACAGCGAAGTTGTCGTTGAGTGCAAACTCTCCGGTCCGAGAGAAGAAGCCGGTTTCGGACATCGGTGTGTCACCGAGCCCCCTGACCTTGCGGAATACGCACTCGCCGATTGTGTTAAGGGAATCTTCGAAGCCTTCCACAAGCAAGTCCCCAAGTTTCAACACTTCGCCCGTTTCGGTCGAAAACAGACGAGAGTGCGATCTATGATTCGGGTGCGCACCGCCAGTCATGGCCCACTGCGAAAGTGTGAGAGTTAGCAACGGCACTTGGTTGAATCGCACGGCGACCGTATAGTGGTCTGACCACCCCACCGACTCATGTCTATACTGTGCGTGGTATTGACGAAAGTTCTCCAATCTTGAGGTTGCCAGAGCGTCGATGTTATCTACCCCCACATCTCGAACCCAATACTCAGCTACATAGCCGTTGATTGCTCGCAAGGCTGACTCATTCGTGCCGTCCAGAAACTCAGGGTACTTGAAGTCCACACCTGCGCAACAGGATTCAGTCGTGTCTGGTGCAACGTACCTCTTGGTCAGTTCCACCATATTAAAAGTCAGAGACCTGCTGGTATCTTGCGCATTGACCAACTGGCAGATGATGAATACAGCGCCCAGGGCGGATAGAAAGAAGTTCCTCTTGTTCACAATAGAACCCCTCCGGGTTACAGGTTGTCAACCTTGCCAACATTACACCTCATCAATATACCCCCGGCAGGACTCGAACCTGCTAAGGCACGGTTGATCGTTGCCAACGACTAGGCTCCCTCGATGGACAGTCGCAAAGACCGATTACGCCATGGGAGAAGGAGCCCTCGGAGACAAAGCATCCTCCTCGAACTCAACCTCGAGCCCTCCTATCCAGGAAACGACGAGATTGAAAAGCCAAGCCATCAGCGCCCCGCCGACGAAGCCGAGACCGCCGTAGAGGATCGGCAGTATTATCACCGCGCCTACACCGAACAGCGCGCTCGAACCCGATCCTCCGATAGCGGCGCCCACAAGAGCTATCAGAGAGAAGATGAATCCCAAGATCAACCCCATCAGGCCGTACAATACGGCGCTGATCTTCGCACACGAAAACGGACCGACTCTCTTCAGTATCATAGCATCCTCCAGTTCATTATGTCGCGTCACCCATCCATCCTACGACAGACTGCGTGACCCCTTTACCTGTCCAAACACTCATAGACACTCGATCCATTACCCTACTCGCCCGTTCAAATACCCCCGGCAGGATACGAATACCCCGCCTGCATTGTTGCCCTTGCCCGCGAGAAAGATACCTCTGCCGGGACCGGACCACAGTAACCATGTGCGGTCGACGATAATCACCTTCGCTATATCACAAGGTCTGTGCTCCGGTCACCTGCAGAGTACTGTTGTCCTACGGTTGGGCCTGCTCCGGGGCTGCTTCCTCCTCGAACCGACCGCCCAGGTGTTTGGCGAGGAACTTCTCAGCCGCAGCATAGAACTTCAGGCGGTTTTCCGGTCGGGCAAAACCATGTCCTTCGTCTTCGAACAACAAGTATTCATATTCAACATTGTTCGCCTTCAAGGCCTCTACTATCTGCTCCGATTCCGCCTGAGGAACGCGGGGATCGTTGGCGCCCTGGGCGATGAGCATCGGTATCTTGATCTGGTCAGCCTTGTAAAGCGGAGATCGTGATTTCAGGAATTCTTCCTCGGTTTCCGGGTTGCCTACCCTTTTGTACAGGATTGTCCGAAAGGATGACCAGTACGGCGGGACCGAAGTAATCCACGAAACGAGGTTGGCGGGACCGACCATATCGATAGCGCAACAGAACAGGTCCGGGGTAAAGGTAGCGCCGACCAGGGCTGCATAGCCGCCGTAGGAGCCGCCGTAGATAGCCACCTTGTCAGGATCGGCAATACCTTGATCGACCGCCCACTTCACGGCGTCGACCAGGTCATCATGCATCTTGCCACCCCACTCCTTGTTGGAAGCGTTGAGGAAGTCCTTACCGTAGCCAGTGGAACCCCGGAAATTGACCTGGAAACAGACGTAGCCGCGATTGGCCAGCCACTGCGATTCGGGATTGTAACCCCATGAATCACGGTACCAGGGACCGCCATGAACATTGAGAACCATCGGCAGGTTCTTTCTCTCCTTGTCGGGCGGATAAGTGATGTAGCCGTGGATTGTAAGACTGTCCCGGGAGGTGAACTCAATCGGCTCCATCTTGGCAAGCTGATAGTCCGTCAACACAGAACGGTGGTAGAACAAGAAGGTTGCTTGTTTCGTATTCCGGTCAAATGAGTAGTAAGGAATCGGCCCGTCATCGGCGTCAAACCCGATCAGCCAGGTGTCGTCGGCGTCGTCTCGGCTGGAGATGAACATGTCGCCGTGGTGGATTTTCCCGATAGCGTCGAGGTCCGGTCTGATGCTCTCGTCGATAATGACCGTCTCCTGGCGATCTTTCGAGAAGATCACGGCCTCAATTTCGTATGAATCGGGATTCTGAATTATACCACCTACATCATACTGCGGATCCTCAGCTATCACCTCTATGTCGCCCGAGGCGATATCCATCTTCAGCAGGCGGCCGGCATTGACCTCGCGTGAATCAATCAAGTAAACGGACTTGCCGTCCTTTGTGAAACCCATGGGGCCGCTGATCATGGCGTCGTCCGGACCCCAGGTGATCAGTTTCCTGAACTCGCCTTTTCCGGTTTTCCTGATCAGGAAGTCATACCCACCCTCGTCAGTGGCGGCAAGGCAACCACGCACCTTGAATTCGGCATCGGTCACCCAGCCGAGGTAATTACCGGGATTCTCGGCTACCTTGGTTAGCTCGCCGGTGCTCAGCCCAAGGTGATAGACATCGTGCACTTGCGGATTGTCCTTGTTCATGCCGATGAGCAGTTCGTCGGGGAAGTTTTTGTTACGGTCGACAATCTGTATCTGGACGCCTTCAAATGGTGTCAGGCACTTGGTTACATCGGTCTCGATATCTACGCTGTACAGCAGCCAGTTTTCGTTGCCGCCATCATCCTGAAGATACATAATATGTTTGCTGTCACCGGCCCAGAAGTATCTTCTGATTCCGCGTAAGGTGTCCTTAGTGACAGGTCGGACATCTTCCTCGCCTATCGTACCAACCCAGACATTCAACACGTCGTCGACCGGGGCAAGATATGATATTTGGGCACCGTCGGGGGAGAGCCTCGGGGCGGCTTTCTCGGGGTTGCCGAACACAACTTCCCGGGGAATCAGCTTAGTCTCTGTTTCAGTAACCTGCGTGCCGCAGGAAGCCAGAAACAGGCAGCCGCAAGCGAGGCTGAGAATCAGGATAGTTAATGCTTTTGGACTCTTCATGTAGGAACACTCCTTGTTTATGTTATGAATAGTGCTTTTCTATCCAAACCTGGTCCTCCCAGAGGACTTCACGAAGGCCCAAGTTACTGTTTACACGGTAATTGTCAAGTTGAAAACATGTCAGTGTCAAGGCAAAATAGAAATGTCCGGTTTTTAGCAAGATAGAAATGTCCTATTTGGTTAATTGAGCTATCTTCTTTTGTTCAACTGACTTCAAGCGGC
>SDBU01000420.1_pt1 | contig 60049 bp, 95 predicted proteins | sample 2277071 | NCBI WGS metagenome assembly SDBU01 (sample SAMN10397929, study PRJNA504765) | marine sediment metagenome | isolation source: marine sediment core GS08_GC12, 126 cmbsf | place: Arctic Ocean: Gakkel Ridge, Loki's castle | collected 2008 | reverse complement strand
CGTTCGCTCATCACATCCCCCTTCACAAATAGATAGGTCGTGCATCCGCTTGGCCATTACCGCTGCTTCTTCTCGGGTCAGCGGGTCTTTGCCTCGGAACGGTTCGCCCGTCATAATGCCTAACTCGCGGCACCAGTCTACGGCTTCTTGTGCCCAGGGGGAGACATCGGTGTTATCACTAGCCGCCAGCATAGCGTCGTCCACAAGTGCGCGGAACGAGTAGAACGCAACACGGTTGCCGGGGCAACTCTTCTGGGCAAACTCACGGTGAAAGCGGACATCATCGGAACCCAGATTATAGGCTTCGCCGATAGCGGCACAAACCTCAGCGGCAACCTGCAATCCATTCGCATCAGGGTCTTCCTCGTCAAAGTCGCCAATCATCACAACACCGACACTGTGGGCATTATGGTTTAGGGTGTGTGCTCCCGAACGCTCGATGGGTCTAAGCAACCAGATACTATCATCGGGCGCGACTCCAATATGATAGCCGATGTCCGACCAACCGCGAACCTCTCTGTGATAGCGGCGAATACTATCCCACGTAGCCTGTCCGCTATAATCCCACGCATGAGGTCTGTATGTATGGTGGAGTATGACTTCTGAAATAGTGCGAGGTTGTGTTACATTTGCAATATGGGCCCGCAGTTCTTCTAATGTAACCTGCCTAATCATCAATATTCCCCCCTAGCAATTTGCCCTGACATTCGGGTTGTGTAACTGCAAGCTCTCGGGCCTGGGCTTGATATTCTTTGAGCCTGCTCAATTCCGTTTGATATGCTTGCATCGCTTCAGTTAGCCAGGCCGGGTTTTTGTCAGCGCGCCCGCGCATAGTTCCCCCTCCACGGACGCCCGTAGAATGCCTGTAATACAAGAATGCCGCTTCTCTCCAGACATCATATTCCGCTGCCTTCTTTGCACGCAACGGATGCAGGTCGAAGTAATATATCAGTTGAAGGATTTCATCCCGCCTAGTAACAACCCACTCATATGAAGGTTTTGAGTCCGTATTTTCTGCAGAGAAATAGGTAACATTGCCGCCCAATTCAGATTGAAAATCTTTGAGGATTGCTACGTCGTCGGCCCTTAGTGATATACGGAAGCGTATTGTGAATGCAGTATTACTATGACTCCCCATGATATTGAAACAGCCTTCTCCGTCTGCAAAACCCGCTAGATAATCACTATCTTTATGGTTTAGCTCGTCAAGGCTTACTTGGCGGATTGCCATTAGCTGTCAACTCCCATTGTGCTCTTAGCAGGCCGACCATCCGCAGTTGTAACAGACTCGGCAGCCTCCCTCGTTTTGATATTTGTGCTTGCAGTCTGGGCAGAACCCACCTCGCCCAAGAGCAATTCTATCGCTATGAGTAACCGGAGGGCTAATTTGACATTGGGGTGCGCATCGTTCTTCTGTAACGCTTTCGCTAGATATAGCCAACAGTCGTCAAGCTCCTTCTGGGCCTCGTCGAGGCAATCAAAGTCAGTGTTATTCCAATCTTCGGCGGTACTACGAAACTGCTTACGGCCCTCGCGAAAGCGTTCCAGCTTGCGAGTCAAATCATCCCCGCGCAGGCCGACCTCGGCGGCTAGTTCGCGGACGTGTGCGGTGAATAGAATATCGGCGTGGTCACTCATCGGATTCCCCCTCTAACCGGAATGCGTTGGGCAGTAAATCGTCTAGGCAGAACAAACCCTCTATCCCGTCAATGTAAATCACAACATCGGGGCACAATTCGGCCATCCATTGACGACAGGCCCCGCAAGGCATACGACCCGCTAGGCCCATATCCTCGGCGGCATCGGGACAGGAAATTGCAATGGCATCTATTGAGGCGTTGTCTACGATAGCCGCCGCTAGTGCCACCCGTTCCGCGCAGAGCGTAAGCCCATACGAAGCGTTTTCTATATTAGCCCCCCTATAAATCGCCCCCTCCGCCACAACAATCGCCCCCACACGAAAGCCCGAATACGGACAGTACGCACTTTCGGCGGCCTTCCGCGCCCGTTCTACGAAATACCCCTTAACATCTTCTGCCGCATAGTCAATCATCGGATTCCCCCTCGTCTTCGCCTGCTAGCTTGATAATCGCGCGGGCGGTCTTGACCATGACTTCCTTAGGGGCAAGTATACCGCCTTCGGGGTCGGGCGACCAATGTGCTTCTGGCGTGAACTCGGGGTCATCATAGTATTCATCGCGGCCAACACAAATCCAATCCTCTAATGGAGCGCCCCCCCAGTGAATACAATGAGCTACTTTCGTAACTACGTCACACCCCGTCTCCCATTCAATCCTGATATCGTCACTCATCGGACTCCCCCTTCTCCTTACGCCAAATGCGCAGACAGTTCTTGCACCAATCGTCGGCAGGCATGCCGTCCATTCGATATTCTGGGTCGCCTCGATTGTAGCCATTGTATGCGTACTTACACAGAGCCGCCGCGTGCCACCAGAAGCCATGAATCCACACATGCCAGGCCGGACTCTTCGGTGTACGAAACATTGGTATCGACATCGGATTCCCCCTAGTATGGCCAGTCTTTTTCGAGCAGCGTTATTGTCACCTTGACCTCTGCGCGCTTACCGAATAACTTGTAGGCGTGGAGTAGACAGATTGCCGCGTCATCCTTAAGGATGATTCCAGTCAGCCCGTCACTAAGAATCTTGCAGAGGTTCTCAATATCGGGCCGCTTCCAAGGCCAGCCCTCGTGCTTGCGATAGCTCTTTGGCTTGACGGAGTAGAAGCGGTAGGCAACCCGCAGCGGTTCGTCGAGCAACTCCGGTGGTGCGTACTGCTGGGCAATGAGTGCGACCTTCGCCTTAAACTCTCGGGCCCCGGATGTGTCAATCCGGCGCGTCCATTGCCCCTGTGAAACCTGTCTCTTCCTTTCGGGCGTAAATGGGCCAGGAATTGTGAAGCGGATTGCGGTCATTGGCTACGCTTGAGAATGTTAGTCTGCTTGGGCATCGGAATCCCCCTTGTGCAACGAGTCTAAAAGCGCCCCTTGCCATTCCTTCCACGGCACTAGGCCTCGCGCCCTTCTGTGGTTATCAAAGTCGCCTTCTTGACGACGGAGGGCACCGACTTCCTTAATCCAGAATGCGCCCGCATCATAGAGCGGCCCGTAGGCATCAAGGCCCAGGCCGAGGCGTTGATATATCAAGTAACGATAGGTTCCGCCCTCTATAAAGTTATCACGCAGGGCAGAAAAGACCTCCCTTATTATCTGTAATCGTTCAGGGTTGCTTGTGGTGGCGTGGTCACTCATTGGATTCCCCCTTGTGCCTCGCAGATAAGTCAGATACTCTATCCCCCCGAAGAAGTCGAGCGTCATTACGTCCTCGCATGAACTGAATGCTTAGAAGTGTAGAGGTGTATTGAAGCTGCACCTATGACTGCGGGCGAAAAGGCATTCCTCGTACTATACGTTTCGCCTTGAGTGCGCTGGTAACTCCCCGTATTCACAACTGGTATCTTGCGCACGACAATCTCACCATCGGCTGCTACCTCGCGCCAAGTAAACCAATGCGAGAAAAGGCGGTGCGTATGCCCCGCCGCTACATAATCAGAGCTAACCATCTGGGCCATTTGTATTAGGCTATTCAGGACACCCCCAGGGGTTCGCGCCGCCCCGCGTCCGTGGTGGTGATAGCCGATATACATCTGCTCACGGTCACCTGCCCTAACGCGCCACCTGACGAATTGCTCATACCCACCATAGGGGACGCCCAGGTCCTTCGCAACGTGCCGTATGGGGCACTCGTCCACGCCGGTTGCCCTGCGTATACGGTCGTCGTGGTTGCCGCGCAGCATCATATGAAGTCGCCCCGCGTCAGCAAGCGGACGCAGATTGTAGGTTAGAAGTTCGACTTGTTGGGGGAAGGTCAGCCGGTCTTGTGCGGGGGAGGAAGGTGCGTCTTTAGTATTGAGGTTAAGGCCATCGCCTTGGAATATCATCCCCCTGCTCTCGTCGGCTAGTGTCCACTTACATAAGTCGTACCATTCGCCGTAAGCGCACTCTAATGGCCCAAGATGTACGTCGCCAGACAATACACAGTTGTAGTATTCAGTGCTACTGGGGAGGTTAATATCAATATCCAGAGCGTATTCTCGGCGGTCTGTTCGCTCAAGATACCATTCATGCAGCGCCTCAGTATCAAGTTCGTTATCGAAGCGCACAAACTCCGCACCAGTATTCTCGAAGAGGGCGGCTTCTCCGCAGGCAGCCTTAAATGCACGCCCCCACGAACCTGACCATTCGCAACCCAAAGCAGCAACCGCCGCCCGATAGCCGCCGTATTCATTGGATAGGTCACACAACTGCTGGGGAGTAAGGTATTGAGGTTTGAGCATTCCCCCGAGGTCCCCCTTTAATGTATTGCTTGTTGTATGGCAGACTTTGTGCGTTGGATTAAACTTGTACGGTCGCGCCCGTTTGCGGTGTCTTCTTCGTATCTTTGTTGCGCCTTGTTCGCGGCGTCCTTAATTGCAGCTACGATTTCTTCACTCCCCATGTTATGGGATATTCGCACTATTCCAGCCTGCAACCCTCCGCTAGGCTGTTGAAATATCCGCAGAGGGGAGCTCGGGTTTTCCTTGGCGGCGAGGTCGCCATGAAACCGCCCACCAGAATAATATGTGCGGCGCTTCTCTGTTTTGGGAAGCACCTCGACAAACAATCCGTAGGAGTCGGAATCAATAATATCAAACTTAACCCCAGGATATAGCTGCTTGAATCCGCCTATGCCTTGCTTCAACTGTGGTGCAGACAATCCCAGCGTTCCCTCCGTTTCCAGACCGTACTTCATGCCAACCCCATTGGGTATCCGCTCTACTGTAGCATACCCATCTGTCTTGTTTTTGTGGTCTACACGGAGGGTATGTCTCAATGCGAGCCACGCCCCGACCCCTACCAGTGCCAACAACAGTAACGTGGTCATCTTGCTTCCCCCTTAATGGTCGCGAGCTAGAAGTTTATCGAGCTTGCTGTCTACGCGGTCAAAGCGCCCATCAATAATATCCGCCCTGCGCTCGAAGCGTTCTTGTGTGACATATTCTCGGCTTGCCTCTTCACGCGTTAGCGATGCTTGGCCTCGCGCCGTTACTGTCGCCCCCCAAGAAACTGCGACTATAGCCACCGTGATAATGATAGGAAGAAGCCAGCGCGGAATATAGATACCATTGCCTGAACTTTTATTAGTACTCATATTTAGTATACCTTGGTACTCGGTAGATTAAACACTGCTTGAACCGGCGGTCTAGCCCGAACCTGCGCTTGACAAGCCCGCCGCATTCAGGGCACTTTACTCCGCGCCCCTTGAACTCATAGCCGCAGGCCACACATTGCCAGGTGAATACGCGCATTAGGGATTCCCTACGACTTCAACTCTCCACAGCGCACTCCGCACGTCGGTTGCGCCGCTTGCTGTGTATGTACATTTGAGCAATATAAGGACAGTGCGGGGGGAGGCTGTGCAGCCATTGGCGGCCGTCATCTGGAAGGTCATAGTGTTGCCGAATACCGTCCCTTGTGCGTGACCGCCGAGGTCGGTGGTGCTGATTATGGGCAAGTTGTGGATACGGTATTCGTCATCGGCGGCAGGCGTTGCGGGCAGCGCATCATGGTCTACATCCAAGGTAAATGTGGTCGTACCGTAGTCGAAATCCTCTATCACGCGGAACTGGCCAGCGTTGCCGCCCGAGGTGAACTCCAACAGCATATTATTCCAGTAGTCGTCGGCTTCGGTGCGGTCGGCGTCAACGACCGTGCTGGCTGTGCTGCTGTCCACTTGCCCCAGCACGGGGTCGCCGTATTCGTAGATAAGGACAGTCGCGGAGACCACATCGGTATCCGACCATACCGTCGCGTCTGGCCCCTTGGTCTGAAGGTCAAGGCTAAGCGTGGCGGATTCGCCGACCATGACTTCCTTTTCTTCTCTATTCATTAGTTATTCACCACAAACCTTGCCGCTGTCGTACTGTCTCGAAAGCGCGCCGTGGTGCTAGCGTCAACGAATTGGTAAGACGTGGTGCTGTCCTGGAAACGATAGGCCGGTCCGTTGCCTGCGGGGAACCGATAACCGCGCATTGCAATCAGGTGGCCGATGTCTGGCGGTATCAGGTAGCCAGCGGTCGGCACTCTGTGGTGCGCTGAACCATAGCCGCCGACCCGGGGTGTGTACGTCACCCGCAGCAGCGGAATGTCCCCACCCTCGGAGACGTGGCCATCATAAGAATAGATTTCGCGCCACTCATTGTTCGTAGCATCGCCCTCATGGATAAATAATCCGATATACTGCCCCGGGGAGTAGCCAGGACGGTCAATGAAGGCTTGAACCAGTGCGCTTATGTCTACCGTAGCATAGTTCCCGTCGGGTTCCCACGTCTCTGGAGTCCAGGCTACCGGCCCCGCTACCAATGACATATTTCCTTGGTCAGTATCCCAGTAGTCGAAGGCGGGGCAATCGTCTTCGTCAATCAGATATATCTGTGACGTGAATACAGTAGCCTGCTCAGCCGGCCAGCGGCATTGAAAGTACATGTCAGCGGAATTGATTGTTGCCCCCGCTGGTATGCTGATTGCCCAACGCAGGAAACTACGGTAATTATTGCGTGTCGCATCCGAGGCGTCACCTGCGATAAGAACCGGCCCCGTTCCATCTGCAAGCCACCTCGATAGGCTAACAAAATAGTGAAACAGACCATCGTCTAGACTCGCCGCAATCGGATATTCAACCGTTGCCATCTTATTCCACCAGCCCTTCCTCTTTCCGCGCCCGCTGGCGAAGTCGGTGTTACCGTGGTCTCCGTAACCCGCCACGTTTGTTGCTGGCGGCCCTTCCCCTCCCCCGCAACCAGCAAGCAGGAACAAACAAACTACTATGCAGCTTATATGTCTTGTCATTGTCTTTGACCCCCCTTGTTATGATAATACTGTCCGCGTCGAGTAATCGCCACCGACCGTAGCCGTGGCGATAGTCGTAGTCCCGTCTACCTCGTATATGGTCAACGTCCCACTCTGGGCCAGGTTAAACCGACCGGCGACCAGCGCCCGCGCAATAGCTACCATCTCGCCGAACTTCGTACCCGTAGCCGCCGTCGCCTCGTAGCCCGCAATGTCCGCCTCCGTGACGGCCAAGGCCATTGCAACAAGGGCCGTTGCGTTGGGTGCATCTATTAAGTCCATCTCGGCACCGGCAGCGAGGTTATTCAAAGCGGCTATAAGTTCCTGGATTGCTTCCGTACTATCGGCAGCTGGGCTGAACGTGCCGCCAATATCTGAGGGAGTTGCCGCTGCCTTGCTGGCCAGTGCTTTGATGTAGCCTAAAATGGTATTGTCGCCAGTGCCGGTGATCGCGCCGATGCGATCTACAATGTTGTCTATGCTCAAGGGCAGGTTCGCCGCGGCCAGCTCGTCGAGGTACGGCCCCCGCGTTGCGGTGTAGTATGCCGCATCCGCTGGGGCAATCATATCGTATACGTTAACGAAGCTATTGGTAGTGCCGTTATCGGTATATGGCGCAGTGAAGTTATGGCAGGCCACATCGGTCGCAGTACAGTCTACAGTACTTGCGCCGAAGATGATTCCGGCGGCCACCGTTCCCTCTGCAAACAAATGGCAGTTATCTATATCGCCTTCCGTTACAGCGCCGGAGAAGTTGATAGCAGCCGCCGCACCAGTCTCTACGCGAACCTCCGAGTTCTCAACATGGAAATGCTCTTCAGCGGCAGTAACATTGATACCAGAACCTTCTGCCCCGTAAATATGACAGCCGAAAATATAGGCTTCGCGTGAGTTGCCGAGTATCCTAATGCCGTCGCGCAGTTGGCTGTTTATGCCCTCGACGGTGAGCTTGGTGAGCTTCACGTCGTCGGCGCCATTGATATAGATGCCGTCTCTGCTGCCCGTAGCATGGTCTGTAAAATCAAAGCCGATGACCTCCACATCATCGCCGGTGATAGTGCAGGTGGGCGTGTTTGCCGCACCCGTAACCCGGACTGTACCCGTCGAGTGGTCGAATGGAGTGTTGTAATCAAACGTCTTCAGTTCGATGTTGTTGTTGGCTATGGTGATGGCTTCGGCGTAAGTACCCGCACCGACGTAGATTACGCTTTCGTCACTGGCAGCGTCTAATGCAGCCTGAATCGTTGCATAGGCATCCGTCCACGTCGTGCCGTCGGCATTGCCCGACGCGCCGGTCTGCACGAAGAGAACCGTCCAGTTATGGTGGTGATGTTCTTCGAGGGCCCCTGCTGTTGCAAGAAGTGCGTGAGCATTATCCATCTGTGTCTTAGTGGGGCCGACGGCTGTAACTGCTCCCCCGCTTAGATTAGCAAGATAGCCTATCAGTGCATCTGTCGCTACGTCATCACGCACCGCGTCGGCGGGGTTCACCTTGAATAGGAATGTATCGCCCCGTGTATTATCTGTCTTAACATAGAGTGCGAAGTGGCCAATGGTATCCAGCGTGGCCAACTCGTCGGCGTCACTCTGACGGACAATGACCACATACATACCGTACCCAATTTCATCCCAATTCTCAGTAGCAAACGTCGGGAAGTCGTAGAACTCCGTTTGGCCCTCCTTTGTATAATCTACGTTTATACCCGCCGCATTATACGCCTCGCCGGTTACGGGGTCGTCACTGGTATCAAGCAACATAATCGGGAGGCGCACAGTCTCGCCGCTGCCCGGTGCCTTAATCCCCAGAACTTCTCCTGCCGTTACTGAAGCCATAGCTTCTCCTAAAGAGTCATAAACCCAGGGGTCATCCCCGTTGCGACAAGGCGGGGGTTGAAACGACGGATCAATGGTGCTGCCGCTGCCACCTCCTCGATTGTCGGGACCGGAGCCTGGCCTGCCCATACCACCCAAGTTCCTGCCGGCAAATCCGCCACACCGACCTCGCCACGATAGTAATTGGTCCCCACTGACGCTGCATCCCCAATAGACCAACGGTTGGCAAGCGCATACCACCGCATAACTACGCCATTCTCATTCTCGTAGGAAGGCTTACCGTCAATCTCACCGACCGGCTCATAGAGACCGTTGGCAGCAGGGGTTCCTGCTCCAGTTGCCGTCCAATTAGCCATTACTGAGCCCTCCACAAACGGCAGACCACGAGTCCCAGGACTTCCTTCGCCTGCACCGTCCACTGGGCGGAGTGTGCGGTATTATCGCCAATCAATGTTGCTATCTTGCCGATATTGGTATGATGTACTTCGACGACGCGCTTAACATCGCGGAACTCATCCATCCCCTGGGGCTCTATAATCACAATGCTGCCCTTTCGCCAGGGCAAGCGCAGGGCCAGCACGTAGTCGCCATCATTAAACGTCGGCACCATGGAGTTACCGTCTATTCGCACCAAGCACACCAATGGCCTGCACATCTTCCGCCCAACCAGATGTAGCAATGCCATGATGCCCCCGCTGATTATCAATAACCTTGCTACGAGTTTTCTCATTAAATACGCCCCACAAATCTTATACGCCTACAGGCATCTTATGCTAATTCTGCATTGACCGCTGCCTTGATGTTGAGCAGGTTTATCTTCACGCCGAGCAACTGGTCAATCGCCGAGTTCGCCTGCCCCTCCAAGCCGAGCAGGTCTGCGGCTACCTCGTTGCGTCGCGCCGTGTCTCTTAGTCCGGCTATAATAATCCTCCTATGGTGATTCTCCCTAGACGAGCCAGCGCCCAATAAGCAACACCGTCATATCCAGTGCGGCGCTGTCGGCCTGATCAACCTCAACATAGAGCACGTCGCCCCTGTCGAGCTTGCGTTCAACTTGTATGTAATCGGCGCTTTCGTAAACCTGGTAGGCCGTACCCCCGAGGGGAATGGAGGGTCGGTTGGCCGCCTCCGACCATATCGTACTAGGTGCGGCCCCCGCATCGCCCGCGTGCACGTCAACAATGATACTGCCCCCCGCCGGTCCCGTCCGTACCGCCAACTGCACCTTCTCCAACCATATATCCTCGGGCATAATCATAAAGTATTGGATGCCCGTGGCGACGCTGCCCGAGGTGAAAAAGCTCTTGTACCAGGCGCATAGCCCCCACTCACGCCAGTCTTCGAGTGCGCTCAAGGCCGAGCCGCTCCACGTCACCTTGCAGATTGCTAGGTTAGCGTCGGTCGAAGCCGTCGTCATCTTCTTGTACGGGGAGGTTTCGTCGTTGGGGTCGATGTAGACGTAATAATCATCCGCACCCGCACCCGTGAAGCTTACTGTATCCGAACCCACGAACTTCTTACCATGGACATAAGCCACACCGCTGGCGATGGCAATATCGGTGCCGGAGATACTCCCGGTCATCCCGATAAGGACGCCGTTAAGCGCGAAGTCCTCCATGCGGCCTTCAAACTCGTCTTGAATGCCGTCAACTTCGGCATCGTGACCGGCGGCGGTAGCAATCACATCAGTCACGGCGTCAAGCTTATTAGAAAATGTTGTATAGGCCATTCATTAGCTCCCGCCCCCTGTGCTTACCCCCAAACCTGCCGCCCCCACTTGCTACTGCCCCAGACAAACTTGCCGCCCGCCCCCCACTTGTGCGTACCCCAACGGCTGCGCCCCCAGATGAAAATGTCATACTCGTCTTCATCGGCAAGTAATGCTGCCATTGCTAGGGCGTTCATATTCTGGCTGCCGTGTGTCCCTTGCCTTGGTTCGGCTATCCGTAATACACCCCGCGCTGCCGCCCTGCTTATTGCGCGCCTGTCGGTAGGCATTAGCTGACCACTACTCCCAAGAAGCTCGTTCTGTAATCAGCGCCTGCATCGCGCCAGTCAATAGACCAGTTCTTCTCGATGATACGGAAGACGGTATCCGCCGGCACTTCCAGGCCGTCTACCTGCACCTTAACAAAGTCGTCGGGCCAGAGGTCGGGTTTGCCCGGTGTTTCCCACGCCACTACCAACTTGCGCAGAATAAGTTCGCCGAGGCGCTCCTGCCCGATGAGCGCGGCATTGCCCGCATCTGTCTCCGTCAGCACTTCCCACCAGTCATCGCCGATAAAGCCGCTGCTTTCTGTAGCGGTATGGCTATCGTTGGGATCGCGCCCGAACCAAGTCTCTATCTCTGCACCTTGGCCGACTATTGCCGCAAGGTAGTTGCGGAATTGGTCGTGACCGCGCGTCGCCGTCACGTTGTAAAGCAAGTCGTCTGCCGTCGTTGTATCATCGTCGAGCGTGAAACTAATAGCGCTAGTACCGGCAACGTAACGAGGTCGCGGCTTCACAAAACAAATCCCATCGTAATCAACACCCCAGACCACCCCCAGCGACTGAGCCATTACGTCCAGCGCCGAGACCACTTCCTCATTAGCGCGAAACTGAAACAACCGCGCGCCATAGTCGAAAACAGATAGGCCGAGCGGCATAAACCATATATTGCCCTCATCGTCCACCAGGCCGGTCAGGTCTTGGTAATCTGCCTTCACACCGCACCGCAGAAATACATGCTCAAAGGCTACATCGCTACGCACTCCCGCATAGCAGATGTGATTGATCATCTTCTTCTTGCCCGAGAAACGCGCTCCCACGATATCCTCGCAGGATAGCCGCATCCGCATGTAGCCGAGTTCGTCGGAGTCGCGGTCGTAGTTGAGTTCGCAGATATAGCCGGTGAACTGTGTATCCGTCGAGAACGCATCGCCCGGTGTCCGGCTGCCCGTGTCCCATTCCACGTCCACCGTCACTAGTTCGTTGCCTGTCCATTGCACACGTTGCTGTGCGCTGGCCGAGTCCGTAAAGTAGGGACTGGTAGTGTCATAGGGGAATCGCATCTCCAGCTCGCAGGTTGCCCCGCGCCAGCTATCGTCAACCCGCCCGCTCGCACTAAGCAGCGGCGGCGTCTCCTCCTGGCCGTCAAACGTGTATGTCGTTGTCGTCCGTGCGTCAGTTATGCTGGGCTCGTGTAGTTGGTTGACCACGAAGACAACGGCCCGCGCGTGGTTGTTTTGACTCGCAAACGTAATAATTGGGGAATCAGGATTAGCCGAGCTTATCCCAGCTACGGTAGCCGATGTCTCCGCGGGCGTGTGCGCCAGGCTGATATAGTAATGTCTATCGCGTACCCAGTAAGGGGTCTGGAGGTTCTGGAAGGGCTGCAACGTTGTTGAGGTCGGGTATTGTACGGGCGAAACCCTTACGCACCCGGCGTGCCCCTGAATCGATATACCTAGCTTGCCGCGCGTTAGGTTAATGCCTCCGCTGGGCTTGTAAACCCACGGCCCACTTGCTTCGCTGTAATAGGCGAACAGCGCCCCCGCCGTGTTTTCTACGGAGAAAATCTCGGCGCGGCTGCCCTCGTACTCTCCGGCACCACGCAACTGTGACTGCTGGAACTCGTCAATTATATCGTCGGGATAATTGAGGTCGGAACCGACCGCTGTGCGCAGCAAGGCCGGGTACTTGAAAACATCATCAGCGAGGGGCAGGATATAACCATATATGTATCCGCCCGTACCTTGGTCTGTCAGCCCAAAGAATGTGAATACTACATAGCTACTCTCTGTCTGGTTGTAAGGCACCGGATAACGCCGAAAATAGAAGCTAACGTTGGGCCAGAAGTCTTCAACGCTGCGGACTTCCCCGCCCTGGTCGGGCCGGCCATCGTAATACCATAGGAAGTCCTTGTCCTCCTTACCCGCTACCACGGTGTCACGCCAGCTACCGGCAACTACCGTCCAGTTGGTACTGACCATATCGTAGGGGACAGCCTGGCCGCGCGGGGCCGCACCCTGCAACTCGGGCAGTATCTCGCAGTTGCCGCCCGCGTAGTCCCAAACCTGCTCCCGCCGAACGCGCGGCGAGAATTCGCCGAGCTGCTCGCCGGGCTTGTAATCGTCAAATGTCCACGACTTGCCAAACCCGTGCTCATTCTTCTCGATATGCCCGCGTGCGTCAGGGTTGTCCACTACCACGCGGCAAACGCCTTGCAAGGCCATTAGCTAATCACACCGTCGTTTGTCCAACTATCGCCGCCATTGAGCGAACGATATTGGTAGAGCGTCGTCCCGTTGTTGGCGTGTACGATTATCTCGCCGCCATAGCCCGTTATCCCCGCACCCGTGAAAGTGCCAGTCCCAACCGTGAGCGCCGAAGACCACGTTGCGTAAGGTGAAGTCCGGTAGCGCGCATAGATAGTCGAGCCATCCGTAATAGCATCCCACATTATTCCCGCTTCGTCGGTGTACATATCTAGTGTATCCTTTACTAATCCCGGAGGAACCCATAACCCCCAGGCAAGACTAAATTCGAAATACTCGGACGGTGTAGGGGGAATGTTGGCTATTTGAATACGGTTCCCCCCCAATGTTACTACCTCGCCCCCGATGTATTGTTGCCACTGAAAATCATCAAGCGTGGGTTCCTCCCACGCCGCAACTGTCGGAGCGTCGGCGGCACCAAGGTTACCCAAAACCCAATCGTTCGCCGGTAAATCAGGAGTAACAGCGCTGAGATAATACGGATTCCCGCCCTTGGTGGTTGCAATAGCCCACCTGCTAATATACCAGTATAGCCAAAAACCCCCCTCAAACTGTTCATACGCGGGCTTGCCATCATAAGTACCATTTTGAGTATAAGTGCCGTTGCAAGCAATAGTACCTGCGCCGTTTACAATCCAGTCCCCAGAGCTGTCCCAAGACCAAGTTGTATTGTCAATACTTAGCCTATAATTTCGCCCGTAACCAATATGACCGAATTCCGAATTGCTATAGGCGCTCAGGAGCGGGCCGGCGTAGTCGGTATCCTCCCCGCCCACGATAGTATGAGTGTCTAAGGACACGTCATCCTCAAACCACTCTATGTCTAAGTCGTCACCGTTCGGCGTTGCTACTATCTTTAGGGTGACGCGATTGCTAGAGGCCAGCTCGCCTACGACATTATAGCCGTCTACGCAGTACCACCTAAATATGTCCGGGGGGTCGGCTTCATTACTGCTCAAGAATATCAATGCCGTCCAGTCATATCGGTAGCGAAGCGTCTGATACCAATAATATTCCACAATGTCAGTGCTTCTATACAACGCGACTCCCGAGTGTCCCCGGTATGCTTGTAACTCGAAAACCTGGTCGCCTATCGTTTCGCAGTCGCCTTCAATTTGTGTTATAGAATTGCCCATTGAATTGCCTCAGCAAAAAACCGCCCGTATGGACGGCTCGCTTTCTGGTGGGCAAAACCCCACCTAACACCTAGCTTTTCGCCTACGGGCCCCCCCCCCCCCGTTCTCCCGCGCGGCCTATCTGGGAACCATAACGGGCCCGCCAATGCCCCAGTCGCCTTGCTCCCGGTACAATTTGTCCAATCGTTGCCGATAGAAAAGCCGGTCGTAGTCACCGGGCATCAAGCCCGCCGGTAGCGATAGCATAGCACTGCCCTGCTGTGCATTGTACTTCGACAGGCCCTGATAACTCCAACCCTTGACGGTGAACTGCGCGGGGACTTGCGGGGCGGGTACCCAGTACGACCCCAAGCTCTGCGCCCATATCTTTTGCCGCTTCGCCCGCAGGAGTTCGCTACGTGGTATAGTCGGTTGAGTGCGGTATTGCTTGGCGTAACGCCGCGCGTCTTCGTCGCTTACCGCATCCGTCACCCACATACCGTCAACCAAGCGGACGTCAGCGCAGGCGGCGATTGCTAGGACCAAACATAGACCGATTGCCAGCAGATAACTCTTCATTCTCTATCCTCCCGCTACTGCAAGTTGGCGGTTGAACTCGTTCATTATACCGCCCATTTGCCGCCGCATCCCCGGCGATAGCTCCTGTGTATCATCCTGCATAATGCGGTGCTCTATGACCAGTTTACCCGGTGCCCCTAGCCCGGCTCGCATGGTAGATAGTTCTTCCGGCGTCGCCGCACGCTCGGCCTGTGCAATACCGTAACGTTGCTGGGCTAACGTCCTGCCCGTTGCACCCCCACCCAAAAACACTCCCCCGATTCTTTCCTTGAGCGTTGGCGTAACAGCCTCAAACTCGGCACCCTTACCAATCTTTGCCGCTATTTCGCCGGCACCCTCTGCCGCCACAACCGTTTCCTTGCCGGCCTCTATCGCCTCTTTTACATCGCGCCATACTAGGTAGAGTGCCACAAGCGCCGCTGCCGCCACACCCGCTACCGGCGCAATAGCTGCCAGTGAAGGTATCACGGTGCCGGTAAGCGCAGTCCCCAAACCCAATGCCCCCCGCGCTGCAACTGTCAAACTAGTAGCAACCGCTTTTAAGCCGCCCGCTCCCGCCAATGCCATTGTTGCGCCTCGTAGAAGCCCGAATACCTTCACAAGGCCCGGCGCTATTCGCATGAGTGGTGCCGCCGCTAACATCAACAGACCCATTCCCGCACCGGCCCGAACAAACCATGCGCCCACCGGATTGCTAACAATCGCCTGAAAGCTCTTCAATAAGCCCATCACCATTGGGGTCAATTCCTGCAAGAGGGGCAAGGCTGCTGTGCCAACCTCTACCCACATCTCAGTCATTGCTACCTGCATCCGCTTGAGGCTGCGGGAGGTAGTTTCGCTCATCTTGGCGTAAGCATCAGCGCTAGCTCCCGCAGCGTCTTGTTGCTGTACCAAGTTCTCGGCAAATTGATCTGCCTGCGCGCCCGCCAAGTTCATTACGCCGGTAAGCGCCCGGACATTGGGGACAAGCGCCGCAAGTGCCTCCGCGTCCCCCTGCCCCTTCTCCTTTACTTCGGCCATTAGCCCAACAAGCCCCTTGGCCTCTAGTGCAGCAAGGTCCCATTGGATGCCGAGTTCTGCGGCGGCGTCTGTTGTTGCCTTGGTAGGGCTCAGTATGGTAGTCATTACAGCACGGAGCGATGTGGTTGCCAGTTCCGTACTGCCCATACTTGTAGTAAGTGTTGCTATTGCCGCACCCAATTCAGCCGTGCTGACCCCCGACTGTGCCGCTATGCCGGCGACGCGCCCAATAGAACCACCCAACTCTCCCCATGTGGTCTTGCCCTGATCTACAGTCATTTGCAGCATATCAGTAATCTCTGCTACATCCTTAGCTGCAATCCCGTAGGCGTTCATTATTGTCGTCGCTGCATCAACTGCCGTAAAGGTATCTGTAACGCCACCGATAGCGCCCTTCGACGCGACACCAAGAAACTCCAACGCCTCGCCCGCAGCAACGCCGGCAGATACTGTCTGGTATAATGCCTTGGCTAGCTCTGCGGGGCCTTCGCCGGTTTCGCGCGCCAGTTCCCGTATCCCCTGGGCCATTGCGGCCATGTCTACAGTGGCCGTACTCGTCAGCGTAGACACTTCCGCCATAGCCTCCTCAAACTTGCTAAGTTCGGATATGCCCTTGCCAATGCCACCGACTATCGCTGCCCCCGCCAGGCCGACACCGATGCTGGCCTGCTTCATGCTCTGCGCCATCTTCGTGACGCGCGAAGAGACCTGGCCAAGCTTTGCCGTCTTATCAATAACGTCAAGGATTATTGAGAGCGTGAGCGGCTGTGCCATTCTACTTCCCTGCGGCGTTGCGTACTTTCGCTATCGCTACGACTACATTCCAAAGTTGTTCAAGAATTGCAGGGTCGGCCTCAACTACGTCGCGGATGCTCAAGCCGGGTATTGCCTGCAAGAGCTGATAAATTTGAAGGGAGGCCGGGGGGTCCTTGATAGTCATGCCCATAGCCCAGTTCTGAATCTTTGCCCCTACCCCCCGTTGGGAAAAGGGTTCTCCTCTTCCACCTTCTTAGTAACCTGGTCGGCGCGCAGCTCTAGCCGCTGCATCAGTTCCTTGATGATACCGATATTGATACCAGGGTAGCCGTCTTCGCCGAGCATCGCCGCACGGCTGAAGGGTACGGGCTCCGGCTCTGCATCTTCGTCTTCAGCATTAGCCTTTACAACACCATCCCAGCCCACAATGAAGTCGAGCACCTTATCCTCAATGGCGCGCCCCTCTGCTGCTATCTCCTCCGCGCGCGCGTCCAAGTCCGCATCGTCTACGCCGTCTTCGGCGTCCTTGCCTTGCTTCTTGGCGGCCTCTTGAAGGGCAGCATTGAACTCGGTTACATCGCGCGCCTGCCCGGCGACTGCATCTGTCCACCACCGCCACTGCACCCAATTCAACATGAAGCGAAAGGTAATACCGCCGATTTCGACACTATGGCTGACACCGTATTGATATGCCATTTCAGTTACCCCCTTGCTTTAGTTTATCGTCAACGTACTAGCGTTATTCGGCTCGCCGCTTAACTCCAGTGCGAAGAGCACCAAGCCGTCCTCGGATTCAAACGGCATGCGGTGCGCGGCGCCTGCCATGTTAGCAAGCGTTATTGTTACCGTTGTGCCACCGCTAGTTGCCGCCATGACCGCCCCCATGCCAGTGATAAGGGTATCCTCGTGGATTGCCCACATGTCAGTCGTAGCACAACTAGGCTTCGCCAACATCGTTATGCTGGCCTCAACGGTTTCCGCGCCAATCTTGAAGTCCTGCGGGAGCCGCTTCGTATTCGAGCTCTTCGTTTCGATATTGCTCAGTGCCTCAAGGCCGTTGCTGGCGCGGATGGTCATAGACTGCATGGCGAAAGTCGTCTGGGCATCTAGCGTGCAGGCGCCCTCAAACCACTCAAAGTGCGTCGCGCTTTGGGTGGGCCCCGCATCCCAGGTGCCCTCTGCTTCATCTGTCGCTACCCACCCGATTGTACAGGTGAGCGCGTCATTTATGGAGATGCTTGCTTCCAGCGTATTCATGTAGCAGCCTGTGTGCAACCAGTCGGCGTTGTTGTCGCCCTGCAGGCCGCCCTCGAAGCTCAACGCCGTCATTGTTGGGTCCGTATAGCTTGTCCGACTGAAGTAGCTGATTAACGTGGCATCGGCTATTTCGATTGTGGCCGTGCCGCCTATACTGGCAATGCCCGAGCCGCGTGCATACTTGCCCCCCACGGAACCTCGCCAGACAGCATTAGGGTCGCCAAAGATTTCGCCTCCTGTCACGCGCCCCGCATACGTGCCCGCTACCGCACCCGTGCCATACTCTAGGTATTGCGAAAGGCCGGTATTATGTACAACTGCCATTCTCCTATCTCCACTGCCCCCTAGATTGTCAACGTACCCCCTTGTTTACGCCTGTGGTACGTGTACAACTATATCCATTGCAGCAACGTAATGCCGCTCTGCACCCTCGCCGATATAACCTGCTGTAACCGATTCAATGAGCAACTTATTGAAGTGCTGGCTGCCGCTTGTCGCCCGCCGCGTTTCCTTCGTCACTAGCTCAGCTTTCACTTCGTCGTAAAACTCCAGAAAGTCGTCATACCAATCGTCGGGGTCGCGCTGCGCAGCGGTGGGGTCTGCCGCCTTCTGCCGGATATCTACTGTGATGCTATGTATATCTGAGAATGCTTCGCCGTCGCCGATGCTGTCAGCATTCTCGCCCATACCCGTCCATATCAGGAAAACCGCTTTTGTCGCTGACCACGATTCCTTATCTCCCCGGTATACTGTGGCAGTCGCCAGGTGCGTAGTACCCGCGCCCTCCAGCTCCGTTTTGAGCCTATTGACGACTTCCTTGATAGTCATTGAGTGCGTTCGCGAACTGGTTTACTGCCCGTTCCTCCAGCTTCTCATAGTATGCGAATTCTTCTTTGGTCAGCAACTTCTTCAGAAACTCGCTAATGTCTATCAGGACAAGGTGGCTTAATTCGTGCCAGAGCAGGTAAGTCCGCGTCTCTTCGTCAAACTTCTCGCGGAACTCCACAGTAGCCGTCTGATGAACGTAATCGTAGACTACATGCGAGCGCGGCTTGATGCTCGGGTTTGTCTTCGTCTTGATTTGCCAGCCGGTGAGTTTCAACAGGCGGCGGCACTGTGCTAAGGTTGTCATATTACCCCCTAGTGTCCGTCGAGTAGTTTGTCTATTTCCCCCGCGAAGAGTTGTGCGATGAGCGCCCGATTGCTTTCCACGGCAGGTTGCAAGTAAGGCCGCGCCGGAATAAAGCTCGCGCGTCCACGGCCCGCCCGCCCGCTCAACTCGTGTATCCGCGCATAGATTACGTTCGTGCCAATCCAAGCCCGCAGGCCCGCCCTGTCTACGCGGTGTGTGATGCTGCCCCGTAACCGGCCCGTTCGTGAGGTTAGAACATCCCCAGCCGGCCTGAGCTTGGCGCCCCGCGCCGCCTTGGATTCGCCGCGTGCCTTCTTCGACCCCTTGCGAAAGCCCTCGCGCTTTGCCGTGGACTCGACTTGGATAGCAACCTTCGTCAACGCCCGCCCGAACCGTGAATGCTTGCCCTGTAAAATATGACTAATGCGGTCGGTGACTTTTTGGACGCCTAGCAGTTTGATGTTTAGCATTAGAGGCGGTCAGTTGTTAATATAGGTGACTGGATTCGGTGAACCCGTATAGCTGTCGCTGCAAGTAACGGCCCCCGTTGCATTTCCCCAAGTAATAGTGCAATCATTGGGTTGCGCGATTTGCCAACGAGTCGGACAAGGATACCAAGGCATGGGATAATAGCGCCAGATTGGTTCCGCCTTCCGAGGCAGAATCTTGTCTATCTCATCCGATAGCTCCCGCGCCTCTTCTAGTACCTTGATAGCCTCGCGCACCTTCTCAATGTCAATCGTCTTCTTGGACATCTGATTCCCCTCTCTTATTGGTCGTAGTTTTGTGTTCTCTGGGTCGCCAAGTGGCCAGACTTCGCGCCGCCATTCTGCTAATTCTTCCTCCTTAGTCATCAGTTGCCTCCTTAGACAGAATCGCCCTCGGCCCTTAGCAGTTCTTCCAGCGTCAGAATCACTGGCGGCTCACAAAGGGTAGCGCGAACGCGCTCGACAATTGCATTGGTGGCGGTAAGCCGGCGTAAGCCCTCGCAAGCATTCTCATGCAGCGCCCTATCGCGCTGCCAGCTTTCGGCAAACCCCTGTTCGTGTCCGAGGTGAATAGCGCCCATAGCTTTCCCCTAAGTGTCATACAAGTTATGCGCTTTCGGTTCGCTCACACTCAACGAAAGTATCATCCCCGCCCTGCCCCCCCGCCGCCAACTACGCCCCTCCCGCCAGCGTAGCACAATAAACTGCTCACCATCACGAACCCGCACCAGCAGCCGCCGATTTGCCCCGCTCGTGTCGAGGTCGGCGTCATAATCACACCGACCCCTATGCGTGATGTTCGCTGCCCGCGGATACCTCTCGCCCTCCGTTATAGCCGCAGCGTCACTGACCGGCGCAATGCGTAGGCTGCTCGATTCCTTGATAAGCTGCCAGGCATCGGAGTCCGAGTCAATGGCGTAGATTTTCACGGAGTCGCGGTGGCTTAAACGGGGCATTATACTGACTGCACCCGCCTGTACTTATTAAGTATCGGCTTAGCTTGCGGCGGTATGGAATCTGCCCGCCACTTAATCTGCTCCCCGTCGATGTTCTGGCTTTCGCGCGCCAACGGTTCTGCGCCCTCCCAAAGCACAGCCACCATCTGCGCCGCTGCCAGTTCGAGGTCGGCGGGCATCTCGTTGCGGGCGTACCCGCCGGTATAGATTATCTTGACCGATTGAATGCCCGTTACGAAAACGCCCTCAGTATTCCAGAGCCTAATCATCCCGCCATTGTGTGAGTTGTATATCTGCACGTCAGAGGTGCTGTTTATTACACGGGCACCATGCTGGGCATTGTCTGTCAGACTCCACAACGTATCAATGGGCGGATTGTTCACCCAGACGATACCCGTGCTGATAGACATATCGTGATATTCGGTATGGCGCTCCCTGTCAAACTCGCGGTCACAGTAACCTTCAATCCTTGTAGCGACCGCCGCACACAGCCGCGTCAGCAACGGCTTAGAATCTTCTACGTCTATGTTCAGATAGTCCGCCACGTATTCAGACGTCGTTATTGGCATTGTCAATCCTTGCTAGGCCCGCGGTTTCGCAATCAGTTAAACGCCGTCCCGTAGTTTGCCCGTGCGAAATCCCGCACCACATAGTAACACGGGCGTTTGTTGCCCCCTATGTCCTTTAAGCCACAGAAGGCCCCCCAATGGTTCATGTCGCGCGGCCCCCCCGCCTTATCCTGCCACTCGTGAATACATAAGACCTCAAACCCGTGCCCGTCAAAGCAGTCTAGGCAGGCGCCAAACCATTCGGCACTATGATTCTCAGGCAAGGCCGGCCAGCCGGGACTGTAGGTATAACTACGCCGCACTGTCTGTCCCTTTTTTCTCTGCAACGCCTCTAAGTAATCCAGTACCTCGTCATCCACCATTGTAATACCCCATTCGGTGGACGCGAAAGGCTGGTCTGTGCCGTACTCTTTTAGCAGCCGACGACTCTCCGCAAATACCTCGTCATATCTATCAATAACTTCCGATAGCCCGTAGTCTTCGTTGCCCGGCCCCATCGTTATCTTGTAGTGGTGCCAATTGCAAACATCGAAGTGCTCGCCCACACCGCCGGGATACCAGGTGTGCTGGCCGATGCGCGGGCTGGGCGGATTAACTAAGAAGTTGAGCCAGTGCGTCGTGCTGCTTACTCCGTCGCCGCCATTCCAGGTGCGCGCCTCGGGGTCGGCCTGCTTCACTGCGTGGTTGAACATCCCTAGCAACAGAGTATAATCGGTTTGGGGAAGGCTGCCCAGCGATACTATCGGGCAGGTATGTTCCCCCCACCATTCCCAATCCTTGATAACGTCTTTGAGTTGGTCGACAATGTAATATATCTCCTCGCCCAGTAAGTCGGCCAGGGTTGTTGTCGCAATGCGCGCAGTCTCAACGGCTATTTCGTGCTTTCTGCTCTCCGTAGCCGTCTTAAACTCTTCGGCGCGCTCGGCCTGAAGCTTCTTGAGGTGGACGGGGGTCCTCTCCACAAATATTCGGGGGTCGGTACGAACGTCAATTACCATCCGCATTCCCCGCCCGTGCAAGTCCTCGGCTTGCTGTGACAAGTGCCTTACTTGTATATCAATATCTTCGTGTCGGCTAGCGGGGTTGCGCCCCTCATCCTCCCCTGCCGGCTTTATTTCGAGGGATTGCTTGACCCAGCCAATGCCGAAGTCCTCCATCTCGTCCATCTGGTCGACATGCGAAATACCATTAAGTCCAATTTCCATTAGTTGCTTCCCCCTTCTATTTTAGGTTCAACTTCCCCCGTCGCCATGAACCGTTCCCAATCCTCCAGGTGTACAATCGGGTAGGGGTTCATAGGTAGACAAGCGTACTTGGTGCCTACCGGTGCCGCGTGCGCATAACGCGATGGGTTTACTCGGCCCGAGGGCAGCAGTTGCCCCAGGTCGCCTTTTTCGGTTTCGCCCTTGCCCACCGACTCATAGAAGTAGATGTTTTCCAAATAGTGAATCAGTTTATCCCCGGAAATGCCCGCCGCCAACACATCCTTTACTCGCAGGTTCTCGCATGTTGACGGGTCGGACGAAGAGATTCCGTCAGCCGCCGAATACGCGGATTCCCCCCTATTGCTGGAGGAAGACTGCTTCAACACAGGCAGATAGTCTAGGACGGGTATTAGCTCTTTGCGGTGACCGACAACCATCCAGGCGAACTTCATGTAATCGCTGGTTTCGTGTCTTAGATCTTCCCCTCGCAGTACCGTAGTACATCGCATATCTATATCGGAGACTACCCGGTTGAGGACAATGTAGGGGTGTTCTGTAAACGTCGCCAACATCGCACCCGATGGATACGATACTGCACCTTTGGGTAATTCCCCGGGCCAAGGGTCATAGTGAACATCCCAATCAAAGAACTTCCAAAACCAATCAGTGATACCGTTATGCGATTGCCAGACTGTTTGATGCCTGAGGGGGGTGATCCCGAGTGCGCACATATCCCGGACATTGTCGTAACCATATCGGTGCGCCAAAGTGAGTTGTGCTTGAGGAATACCCGTCGCTGCAAGTACCGCGTCCTTCTCGGGCCATTGCTTATCAGAAGGCACTTCACGAAGTTCGGGCATACTTACCAACGCAAGAACCTCTTCCATGCGATACCCAAAGACTCCGCCAGTCAGCAGCGCCATTGTCCGGTTAGCGTAGGCAGTAAAAACGTGCCCGATATGCGCGGGGCCGGTTGGCGTAAAGACAAAGCGCGTTGTGTCCTTATTTATGGCGCGACCAATCTGCGGTATATTCATAGTTCCCCCTTGAGTGTTATCAGTTCTTGCAGTGTAGCCGCTTTCAGACCATACGCAGCTATTTGACGTTGCCATTGAGAGACTAGTATCTCTTTGCGTCGATTGACCTTTCGTGTTGCCCCCTGACGTTCATCTTCTATCAATTGCCGTTCGTGGACCAAGCAGGCCATCTGCAGGTTCCAGTCCCTAAGGCGGGCTAAGAACTCCACTGGCATGTCAAGGTCTTCTTTGGCAATACTGATGCTAAGGGGCGGGGCGTCGCCCACGGGTATGTCTATGGTTGCCTGCGCCTCTTCATTCACTTTATCTCCCCCTATACCCAGAATATCATGTTGCCAGTGTGTCCAGTTAGCTTGTCAATGCCTAGCCAGATGAGGTTGACCGTATATTGCCCGCATATCAGACCCAGAAAGAAGGGCCTGCATGCAGTGTAATAATTCCACACCCCCCAGCGCGCCATTATCGCCTTGATTGCCCAGGCCAGTACGCAGGAGAACCAGGTCAACCGCATGAAATACGAACCTATGACCGTGAGGCCAATTGGGTGTATGGCACCTGCCGCACCGAATAAGTAGCGCCTTGACAGCGCCCAGTAAAGCAGCCCGCCACCGCCTACCAGCAGCCACCCTATCTTGCTCGGCCCGTACTGATGGGTATTCCAATCGGCGGCCCAGGTATACGTGTAGCGTATGCAGTCATTGAAGTACCAGTGGGGTCCCAACCCCGCCGAGTATCCGTATGTGAGGGTAAGCCACAAGGCCGCTGCCCCCGCTAACACAATAGCCCAGCCCGCGCATCGCCAAATCGCTCTGCAGTCTTGCTTGTAGTGGGTCAGCACCTTAAGCGAATGCCCCGCAGAAGCCATCACGGAAACCCGAGTACTTTCCGCTGTCCACGCAAATGACTGGGCAAGGTTGGCAATCCCCGCCGCACCTATCAGCCGGTGGCCTAAAAGCCCTACCGTCAACACCGGAGCAATGGCCGGCGCCCCCGCCACGGCTATGCCGGTTTCCGCTACAACGCGGGCCATTCCAATGAATATCGCAATAGCAACCGGCAGGAAGAAGATGACAATATACGGCGGTATGCCAGCAAGACACAGCCACACGACCATAACCCCCAACCCAATCCCGCACAATCGGAACGGCTTAGGGTCGTGCCGCCACAACTTGCCCCAATATTCCCGCGCGTTACGAAGCCTCATACCCACCATACAAAGCAGCGCCCCCGCCCCCAGGTACATAGCGAAAATGGAGTCGGCCCCATAAGGCATAGCTCCGCCCGCCGATGCTTGCAATCCTATTGCTGTAAAGCCCTTCTGGATAAACTCACCCGCCAGCGTGAAGACCCACAAGCTCAGACCCGTATGCAGACTCGTCAGGTAAAAGAATCCCAACGCCGGGAAACTCAGCCGCAGCGGGAGCGGCCATGCCCCAAAACTTACCCGTAGGGTAGGCACTCCAGGAAAGTAGTAATTTAAGCCGATTAGAGAGCCTGCAATAAAAGGTACGCCTATGCCCGCCCAGAAGCGCCAGTTGCGCAGTATGCCCCCTTCTATGAGCGCGATGGGCAATGCTGTCAGTGGATAGCTCAGACGCTCATTTTCAACCCATTGCTTCCGTAGCAGCACCGCGCCGCCTACCATGACCAGATACAATCCACCGAATAAGATAGCCCACGAAAACAGCGGCACTATCCACTCCGGCCAGAAGACAGCGCCCCCGCCCTCGTAAAGCCCTGGAATGGACAACTTATGGGGCGCTACCCAGTCTGGCAAATATTGGCCGACAAGCGATATCCAATCGTTGCCGGAATCGGCGTAGTAAATCGCCCCCGTGGAGAGCGCAAGCAACGGGGCGAGCACGCCGCCGGTCGGCACCACACAAGCCACCACCATCATCGTATAGGCTATCACCATATCGCGCTTCGTCAGGTGAAGCCAACGGTTGGCCAACGCCAGCAGGAAGAACAGGGCAATAGCGGCGGGTGTGGAATAGTCCAACGCCATATACGAGCCGCGCATGACATAGATTGCCCAAGGTGCCAGCAGACCAATTGTCAAGGAGCATACTCCCCCGACGATAAGCCCCCGCATTTCATTCCCCCAAGATTTCAATCACTCGCGCGCTATAAAGCCTCACCATATCTGATCACAGCCAGTAATCTCTGATAGCCAATAGCCCGCCCATTGTCGGTAGTGGTCAAAGTTGGCCATGGCGGGAATGCCAACTTCAAGGTGTAGCTGTGGGCGCACCATAACCGGCGGATGGGCTGGCATACCGGCGTATGGGTCCCATGGTATATCGGCACGTAGCTTCTCCAACCACTCGCGCGCCAACGGCGGAAAGAAGAGACTATCATCGCTTCTTTGTGGCGGCCCAGAAACCACACTGTCCTTTTCGTCCAGTGCCGTCTCCAGCGCCCGCAGCACCCGGTAATCCAAGCACCCGTCTCTTAGCCCGTGCATAACTGCCGAACCCTGAGAGTCCATATAACTCCAGCCCAAGAATACATCAGGCCGCACCTTCCACCTCCACACACCGGCCATGAATCGCGCCAGGTGGTAGTTGCTACCGTAGTGAAACGGGCCGATGCTATATGCCCAGAAGTCCGAACCGCCCGCCCGAATATCCGTGCGCAACTTCTCGGTACACGAATAGACAATCGGGATGAGAATGTCGGCTATTCCGATATAGTCCCTTGTCACCCACGAGGTTTGTGCTAGCCGCAGTCCCTCATCGTGGAGCTTGTCGGCCATGTTTTGCACGCCCTCTTGCTTGCCCCCGTCAATCTCATCCCACCCGTAGTGAATCAGTTCCGGCCATTGTGCCGGATATTTACTCGCCGCCTTTGCCTCTCCTGAAAACCGTGAAAGGCTGCCGCTCTTCTCCCAGTCGGCACCTCCCCGGACGTTGTTGAGGAAGAGCACGGGAAACCTGTCAACCAGCCCCTCCTCGATGGCAATGTCCATAGTCATTGCAGCCTGTTTAACCGTAACGGCGTAAAGTGTTAGCGTGGTACAACCGGATTGCACCATTTCGCGGAAGTGCATCCGTATGCCCTGGGGGGTTTGGTCAGCCATCTTCTCGCCGTCGTAGAAGAGCGCCACCCCCGTATCGGCAGGCGGCAATACGGGCGGGTTCTGCGGCGCGTACTTTCGCATAGAGGGTGGAAGTGCTTCTATGTCACAGTGTTCGGCATAGAGCAGCGCAGCTAGCCCCCTCTCCCCCGCTTCTCGGTCTTCTGGTGACACTGATTCCCAAGCCTTCATGCCTTCCCTAACCATCCGCCCCCCGTCGCCGTACGCATCGGCCTTGCTGGAATTACAGCCCTCGAAGCCAACGGGCAGCAACAAGGGCAGGGCGAACGCTATGACATAAATCAGTTTCATTAGCGTATCTCCTGGTGTGGTGCGTGGTGTGATTAGTGCTGTAAATGCGGCCCGCCCCTGCCGTCAGGCAAGGGCAAGCCTATCACAGTCCAACAGCGCTTACCAAGTGCTCCTCCAGTCCGAAGAATACACGGGATAGAGCCAGGCTTCGGCATTCTTGAGGACATCATTAAGCACATTGGCAGGCTCTAGTGGCCCAGGCGGATAAATATTGTATACGCCCAGCGGCAGCCCTGGGTAAACTTCGGGCCCAAGAATGGGTTCTGCGCGGAACCACCTTACGTGGCCATCGCAAAACGCCATATTCAGCCCCTTGCCATGCCTAACGAATGTGCTGTTGGGGTCATTCCAACACCAGGTGGGTTCCGGCACGAAGAACTCATCGGCGACTGGTGTAGTCGAGGCGCGTTGATGATCCCAATACATCACGCACTTCGAGGGGACTCTGACATAGCTCGTACCCCTGTTAAATATCCGGCTATTGACGGCGTAGCTGTACTTAAATCCATACAGCTCGGAGGGACACGTGGTTATGCCCGGGTCCTGCACATACTCATACATCTGCTCGGGCCACAAGTGTCTATCGATTTCGACGCCGTTCTCCCAGATATTGACTGCGAACGGAGGCATTTGCTCATTCCAGTCTCCAGTATACATCTGCGTGGCCAGCACTAGTTGCCGCAAATTCGACAGGCACTCTGTTTTCTTCGCAGCCTCTCTAGCCTTAGCAAAGACGGGGAAGAGAAGTGCCATTAGGATAGCAATTATAGCTATCACCACCAGTAACTCAATCATCGTGAAACCCTTGCGACCAGTTGTCAATCTGCGCGTCAACATCGGTAGTTGCTCCTTTTGTTAGTGTTAGTTGCCCCGCAAGCAGAAAGCCCAGCCAAAAGGCCGGGCTCCTCTGCGGGGTGAGCTACAAGTGTTGCGTTATGTCCTAGTGCGTATATCACCTCCGTCAATTCGTGTAGTCTTTGGTGCCATTCCCCCTTCGGTAGAAGTATACCTTGTGCAGCGGGCGGTTAAACATCCCCGCCAGCCCGCAGGAGGAGGGGGCACCCAGCCTACGGGCCAGCGAGAAAACGACACCCAGCATATGCAATCCCCCGCTGGGCTACGCTAGGTTTTAGTCCTCAGGCGTCTGGTACTTGTACTGGAAGAACACAGCAAAGTCATCCAGACTATCGCCGTCCGACGTCTGGGCAAACGCCACATATACAAACTCGCCGTCGGGGATTACTCCATGCGTTGCCGAGCAAGTCCCCATCGCCGTGAGTACGGTCAAATCCACCGACGCTACAGTATACGCCAAAGTGCTAATCGAGTTAGCATCTTGGTCTCGCAGGTCGACGGTCATGTAGTTTGCGGCATCAACGCCCTTGACACTAGACAGCCACGCCTCAGTTATGACAATATCCAACCCGGAGTTATTGAAAAACACCGGAAAACCCACGGCGTCATCCGTGGTCGCTTGTATATCACCAAGGTAGATGGCGTGTTGGTAAACAGCAGTTGACGGTATTCCCATCCTTGTCGCCTCCTCAGGCTAGTCCTGTGGAGTCTGGTACTTCCACGAGAAGTGGATGGAAAAGTCAGCTAGGTTATCACCGTCGTTGGTCTGGGCGAATACTACGGAGACAAACTCACCGTCAGGTATCACTCCGTGGGTTGCCGAACAGTCGCCCATAGCCGTCAACACGGTCAACGTGGTCGATACGACCGTATAGGCCAAGGTGCTGATCGTGTTGTCGTCAGCATCCTTTAGGTTGACGGTCATGTACCGCGCAGCGTCCAGCCCCTTTACAGAACTAACAGCGGCCTCGGTGATAACGATGTCTAACCCGCTGTTATTGTAGAATACCGGAAACCCTTTATCGGCATCGGTGGTTTGCGTGATGTCACCGAGGTATATTGATTCCTGGTAGATAGCGGTAGATGGTATTCCCATTTGTTATCACTCCCTCCTATATCCCATAGCCCAGGGCTACGGTGTAGTGAGTGGCCGCTTCGTAGACGTTGGTGCAGGCGATACGCATTAGCCCAACCAATGCCTGTTGGTCCTGCTCTGGCTTGGGAACGACCTGCAACTGCAACGACCGGCGGTCGCCGATAACATAAGCTGGCTTGTAGACCAGCAGTAGGTTAGTGTGGCCAGTTGTAGCGCCGTCATATATGCCGAGGGAAGTGAGGTCAGCGCGCACCTTGTCAGTGCGAACCACCTGAATACCGTCAAGCGTCGGCACGTTCTGGCTAGTCCGGCCTGCGCCGTAGTCGACCATGATGTTGTTGTTCTGGCTGTCCTTCAGCCCCTTCAACTGCCGGTAGCCATCGTAGCCAGTCACAAACATCAGGGTCTCTTCGCCTTGCGCACCATATTGTTCCATAAAGCCCTGCAACTTCAGGACATTATCGAAGTTGAATGCGCCAGTCATCTGCAAGACATTGGCTGAGCCCGAATAAGTCAGCGCGGTTTCTACATACCCGCGCCATAGCCGCCGAACGTCAGCCGCCGCCACCGTGTAGCCGGTATCGTGATGGGTTGCAGTAGTATCGCCGCGTACCATAGCGTCGTCCAACGCAGAGCGCAGCACGAAGCCCAGATTCTCGCGAATCTGCGGTAGTACCGGTATCAGACTATCTTCGTCGAAGATACCCGAGAAGATAGACCGCACAGCTAGGGTCTTCGCCGTCAACGTCTTGTTGGTCGTGCCCATCGTCGAAGCAGTGAACTTCACGTCATCGTCAAGCGTCCGCTCGCCGGCTATGTAGACGGTCATATCGCTAGCGACCGCCGGCATCACAAACGAACTCGTCGGCATTACGATGTGCGGATGCTGCGTGATGAGCGCATGGGGTGTCCGAACCAAGTCAATAACCTGGTCGGAGTAACCCGTTGGTATCCAGTCCGCGCCGGATCCGCTTGTTGCGGCCGCCATAGCCTTCGAGAATTCGGGATTGACCTTCTCGTAGTGCTGAAACAGCTTTGTCTCCCGGAAGGGAACGCCGGTCATTGCACTGACGGCGTAGGCGTCTTCCATTCCCTGCTTCCAGGACTCGATAAGCGGATCGCCCGTCGGGAACAGGTAGAGCTTATCCAGGTCAGTTGCGGGGCGCGAATGCTCTACGCCGCGCTCATTAAACCTCTCCGGCACCTCGAAGGCGTCAATCGGCACGCCCCGCGGCATGACCTTCTCCGCGCGCTCCGCAATCTCGTCAGCGTGACGGACAGCAGAGTCCTTGTCGGCGTCGGATATGTCCCTGACTACCTTGCGCTCCACCTCGTCGCGGTCGCGTTCGTCAAGGGCTTTGTCGGCGAGCTTCGCCTGTTCGTCACGCAGATGCTGCACCTCGGCACGGACTAAGGCCAATTCAGACTTGTCTTTATCCTTGGTCTGCTCGCGCTTGCGCAGCTCTTCGGCAACCAGTGCCGTCAGTTCATCCTTCGTTGTGGTTTCAGGGAGATCAAGGCCATCAATGATGTCCTTGATTTCTTTGTCGTTCATTACATCATCCTATCGCCCCCATAGGGTAGTTACTAATCGCCCCCGGTGAACTTGTCCAGCACCAAGGACATCAGCTCGGGCAAGTTCCTGTTGCGTGCAACCGGGAATAGATTCCTCAGGCGCGACTCAATGTCGCCGAAATCCAACTCAATGTTGGGTTCGGTGCCGAGTAGTATGTCCAACCGTTCCCGTGCTTCTTGCAGCTTGGCGAGGTCTAAGGTAGCGAGGGCGGCTTCGTTGCCGGCTCGTTGCCAGTGTATTGCGATGTCAGATACTCCTTGTATCGCACCGCAGATACGCACTATCCGCTCTGCACACATCTCTTCTTCGCTCTGCTGCTTGGCTAATTCGTCTTCCGGCTCTTCTTCTGCGCCCAAGGGCATGTCAAACTGGTCTATGCCCAGACTCTTTGCCATCTGCGCCGAGGCATTCGGGTTGGCGGGAATAGCTACCAGTGATTGCTCAAAGAGATTCCACGCCGTCCAATGCCAGACGCCTTCCTTCTCTTTGCCGCCACCATCCTTCCCTGCCTCACCGAACCCGATAGACTTGCTGCGGATGGTGCCATTCTGAAGCAACGGCCATACCTTGTTGACTACCAGCGGCGTCCGCGCCAGCTTGTCCTTGCTCCAGATATGGTCCTTCTCCCGCCGCAACTCGACAGCATGACCGATGGGCTCGTCGCTATTGTGATTCCACAACAGCACAGGGTTGCGCTTGAACTCCGCCCAGTTCTTGATACCGCTGGGCTCCATCACCTCGCCCGTCCGGTCAACAGCATCAGTCGTCAGTTTGCCTTCGACATACATCTCGCCGTCATCTTCGTAGGCCTTCATCTCAAATGGCAGGACGGCTATTCGGTCAAAACGCTTATTCATGTCTCCTCTTCTCGCTCCGCCCCCGTGTAGTGCTACTTTATTCCCCCTTGTCTAAGATACCGCCGCTGCGATTGTGCAGGTACAACGTATATCATCTGCCGCGCTATTCATGCTACCAGGACACGGCCCCGACCCGCCCAGTGTACTCACAAAGTCCTGAGCTATCGGAATCGGCCCTGCTTGGTCTATGGCCTCGTGTTGCTCGCGCGGGTTCTCGGTGGTAAATGTATGCACCCACTGCTTCTTCGCCACGCCCGCCTGCTTATATCCCTCAAAGCCGCCCCGGTTAGATGCACCGAGAATTTCTGTCTGTGCTATCCGGTCGGCCTGGAATTGCACGCCCTCGCGGAAGCCCTCAATGCGTTTGGCTATAGTCGTCACCGCTTCGCCTTCACGGTAGCCCGCCGCTAACTCCTTGCGCACATCATCGTGAAAGTTGAACGCTATTGTCTTAATGTGCTTCTCGCGGGTGCGGATGAATCCTCGGACGGCAGGGTCGGTCAAGTCAAAAACAACGTCCGCCCCTATCTCGCCAACCGCCTCAATGCCAGCCTCCTCCAACATCGCCAGCGTCTCCGGGCTGAGGTCACTGACAAACCTGTCGCCCGCCAGTGCCGCGTCAAAGACTATGCCGTCTGCCCACCTATCAGCTACATCCTTGTGTTGAAGCGCCTTCGCCGCCCGCAAGTTCTTCAACGTCTCGTCAATCAAATCGTTGTATATCTTCGCGGCCTTATCCTGCACCCTCGGTAAGTGTGCCTCGACCCGCCCCATGTGCGCCTTCCAGACGAGTTCGGCTAACGCTCGGGTGGGCCGCCCGTCGGCTTCGTAGTTTATGTGGGTAGCGCTTTTGGGCTAGAGCTGTCGCCATCACCCTCTTTGAGCGCGGGGAGGTTGAGCCCGTCGATGACGCTTCGTATCTTTGCCGTATTAATGACTCGGGGTTTGACCTCGGGCAACGCCAAACTTCGCGCCCCCTCCTCTGGTATGGTCGCCAACGGCACCTCCGTCAGGTTGCCCCACTGGATGCGCCCCGCCCCCCCAGGCATAGCCTCCCCCAGTATCTCGGGTAGCGCCAACCGCGCCTCATCGGGCAACGCAATACGAGCCCTTACTAACTCAATCCACATCGCCGCTTCTTCGGCTATATTGCGCTGGAGCGCGTCAATGCCCGAGTAGTCAAACGCCAAAAAGAGGTCACTGCCAAACAGCGGCGTCAGAAACTCGTTCAGGCTGCCCGCTATATGATTCAACTGCGGGACTAGGCAGTTCTCCCAGAAGATACTACGCTGTTCTGCCGCGTTAGCATAGTTGGCATACTCAAAGATACCTACCATCGCCGGCGGGACCTTAAAGACCGCGCATATCTCTTCCCTGCTCATCTTACGCAAGGCGATGTATTCCATATCGCGGGGATTCCACTGTATTTCCTTCCACTTCGCCCCCCTCACAAAAGCAGACCCGTGGGCCTTGGCCCCCGCGTGTTGCCTATCAAACTCTTTGACGAACTCACGGGCCTGCACGATGTCCAAGCTGGACTCACTATCAAACTCAAAGATGCCGCGCGGATTTGCCCCCCGCTTGAGCAATGCCATGTTGCTGTATATGGCGTAGCTATCAGTATTGGCAGCATCCTCAGCGGCGGACATTCGAGGCAAGCCGTAGTAATCGTTATCTGGGTTGGGGAACTTAATATGGATGATTTCCTCGGGCTCGAAGAGCTCTTCCTTCGTATTTAGCTCCCACTTGAACTTCGCTATACCCCCCGCGCCCTCGCCCGGTATAATCTTCATACGCGCCGGGTTCAAGCGCCATAGTTCGTTCGGCACCCGCGTAACTGCCTTGCCTCGATTCATGTAGGTGTAGCTATTGCCCGACAGGTTCAAGTCTATCAGGATAAGTTGCAACTGCTGGGGCCAGGTCGCCTCGGGGTTTACGTACTGAAGCAGTTGCGCCAGCCGGTGCTCAGGCAGTTCCCTGTTTTCGTCGCCCTTGCGTCGGTAGAGTTTGATGGGCACCTGCGCTGCCGTCTCCGCTATTGTACTCACGCAGGCAAACAGCCAGCCGTATTCACCATAGGACTTGAGATAGTTTGCCCAGTCATGCGGGTGTGCCACGCCCACCTTGCGGTCAATCTGCGATGACAGCATATCGGATAGGCGCTCAAGGGCACGGACTTCTATCCTTATCTCTTCGTCGGATGTCAAGGTGCGCTCGGGGGTTACATTGTCGCCGTCAGGGTACAGCGTCAACCCCGACAGCCAACGTGCGCCCCTTAGCAGCGCTTGGGGTAGTCCCATCGTCTCATCCTAAGCCCCCGTGCTATTCGGCTTTGCACTCGCTCTGTCCGCAGCCTGGGCAGGGCACTAAGCGCAGCGGATACTTTAACCCCACCCATATCTTACCTACGCCGTCACACTTTGGGCACACCCTCGGTTCGTCTTCGCAGATGCCTACTGCCACCGAAGTCATACCACACGGCCCATAACCATGGAATTCTACATCGTATACCCCGTCTTCATCACTATCAGAAAGAGCAATGCTGCCCCCCTCCAGCACTGCTACAGTACGAGAGTCTGCACTTATTTCCATAACACCATGAAGATTGTCCCGTACGACCAATTGAAATGGCCAGCCCTTTATAGAAATGCGCGTGCTTTTCACTACAGTTCCCCCTTTGATTAAGCGAAGCCCATCCAGACCTCGCCGCCCTTCTGTTCTGCCAGCCACAAGGCGATGAGCAGGCTATCGAGGTGGTCTACGTAGCTGCCCTTGCCCTTCTCCCAGCGGGCGGTACGCAGGGCGGTAACTAACTCCTGAAGATTAGGGTCTATCGCCAGCTCGTGGCGCTCTACAACCTGTACGGCGTTTACCAACAACTTCTCGCGGGGCACTCGCCAGGTGTTACCGTCCTTGGTGTCCGCGCTGCCCCCGGTGAAAATAACGCGGGTGTGTGGCACCGCTAGGTTTTCGCTTACCCCCCACCCCAGGCCAGTGCCGTCCACGCCAACCCTTGCGCCGTTTTCGCTTGCCCTTTTTTCGATTAGAAGCTGTAATGCTTTGGCCCCCAATTCTTCGTGTGCTTGTTGCCACAGGATGCGGTAGGGCTTCTGCGTGGCATCGAGCAGGGTCAGGACGGAATAGTCGCGCCCCTCGCCAGCAATATCAACGCCCAGAATAGTATCGCTTGCATCGCGTGGCAGCCGAGGTAACTGTGCGCAGGCCGCAATATGCTCGGCGGAGAATATAGCCGCCGCCGCGCTCAGGAAGTCGCACTCAAACTCCTGCTGCCAGTCGGCCTCTGTGTAATCTGCCTTCTCTGCGGCCAGCCAAGCATCGTCACGGTTTGGTTGTGCCCGCCAGGTCAGCCGATATGCCCGCCACGCACTGCCGTCCTTCTCACAACGGCCTTCACCCTCGATAACGCCGGCAGTCGCCCCGAGCCACAGTTCATGAAACTTATCACCTTCCCCATTCGGCGTACTGACTACAGCGATGTTGCCCCCTGCCTGCGCCACTGTTGGCCTTACCGACCGCCACATCTCCTCCTGCCAGGCGCAGTGCGCGAACTCGTCGAAGACCACATCGGAAGCGGCATACGTCCGGCCCGCATCTTCATTAGCCGTCTCCCCAATAATGCGGCTCCCGTTATCCAACTCAAAGTGCATCCTGTTATCAATGGCCACTGCTGGCTTTGGCCCGCGCAACGTCTTGTACCCAAACCGCGCCCTATCAATCAGTTCAATGGCAAGGTCGGCCTTCCTGCTGACTACCAATACCGTGAGCCCCGGCTGCTGCACTACCCGCCGGAGCTTCTGGAGCATCGTACAAGTCGAGAAGCCGATCTGCCGCCCCTTGTTGACGATAAGTGGCCCGCCTGCGTCAAGGTCGGTTATTACATCTGCCTGATACGGGAACGGCTCGAATACTACCTCTTCGCCGGTCGCCGTCCGCACCCTCGGCTGGTATAGCTCCGCCCAAGCTAACGTATTAGTCTCCGCCGTTACCCGCGCCCTCCGTATCAGCTCCGTCCTCGCTTGCTGTGCGGTAATCTCCATCGGTATCCGCTATCTCCGCGAGCCTGTCGGCGGGTAGATCAGAATAGTCTTCGATAATAAGCCTATCGGGGATCACCTCGTCCACGCGATTCAGTATCTCACGGCAGGCGGCTACGTCGTCCTTCTCTGCCGCATTCAATAGGCCCTGCCAAGCAACTGGAAACGCCTCGGCCTTAATCTCTTTGATAACCTCAAGGGCGACCTCTACCCAACGGTCGGTTTGGCGGGCGTTGTACACCGTCTTGCGTGTTACCCCTAACTCGTCTGCTATCCAAGTCCAGGCGTTGCGTTCGCATATACGCCAATAAACCGCATCGGCGATTTGTTCATTGGTCAAAAGCGTTTCCATGTGAGTAAGCTGGGTAATTGGCAGGGGCGGCACCGTTTTCAGATGTCGCCCCCGTAGGATGTGGGGGTTAGCTCTGAATAGCTAGCCCCAATGCAACAGACTCGAAGTTAGTGCGGGGGCAGCAGCTATACCTGCTGCCCCCAGGAGGTGAATCAATGAACGTCACTGTTGCCGTGTGGTAAGTCTCGAATCCGATTTGCCATAATCCCCTCCGTAAACTTAGTGCTGGACTTGAGCGCGTCCGCCCCGTCTTGATGGCCTACAGGGGTTGGGTCTCAGGGACCTAATGCCCTATGCCCTCGCCAACCGGGGCCCCATCTCATAGTTTCGTTGGTGGTAGCTGGCCCAGAAGCTAAAAGGCTTCACACTATCACACCAACACGCTCCCCGCGCCCAGCAGACGGTTCGCGTTAGCGGCGGATATAGGATTGGCAGGCCATAGCTCAAACCAATCACACGGCTTGGAGCCGAATTTCGTCCGCCGTTCGCAGAGGGTTTCCCCTCGCACCCCTTCGCCGAAGCTAAGGGGGTGGTTACCCAGCATCGCCCGTTGAGTATCCCCAACTAGGGCGAGGCCGGCAAGGTAGGCGGGTTTATCAATACGCCCCCGTCAGTAGTACATTCCTAGCGTGCAATATCTCCAAAATAGTACCAGCGCAGCAGTCGGCCTGTAGTTTGCGCAATCCGCGTATTAGGGGCAAGGGCACGATATGCCTTCGCAATAAACTGCAAGCATACCGAGGACTATAGCCGCGTCTTATCACTCGCCCGATGCGCGAACACATACAGTCTACTGTCCAACCATAAGCAGCCGCTACGGGGGCTACCGTACCAATGTATTCACAAACCTCCAAAACTTGCTCGGGCTTCTCGGCGGCTGCCGCTAGTTGGCTTGCTATATGCTTCGCACTATCGTCGCCAAGGTTAAAAGCATATTTGACCGTTTCTATTGCCCGTTCTGCTTTAGTCATTGTTCCCCCGTAAGATAGTACCCCCGTCGGTCGAGTTCGGCGGTCAATATTGGTTCCCGCCTACTTAGCCACTTGGGTCTGCGCGGCGGGGGTTAAAGTCAGTAGTCCTCAATGTCAAATGGTTGTCCCGATTCCTCTGCGTCAAACGGTTCTCCTGATTCCTCTGCGTGACTATATGCTACCGCCCGCGCACCCGTCATGCTCGATTGCCAGTCATTGTCGTAGACTGTCTTATCGCCCTCTTGCCTCTTCGGGATTGAATCCTTGGGCAACTGTGGTATAAGCCAGCGCAGGCATCTACCGGCACGCGCCCTTGCTATTGTCCGAATGTATCCGCCTTGGAGCTCGATAGGTTGCTCCGAAATATAGTCAAACTGCTCGACCATTCCTACCTTGACCTCTTGGAGTATATCAGCAAACCCTACAAGGCCAAAAGGGATGCGCTGATAAACCTTATTAGCTTCGTAGCGCAGCAATTGTTCGTACTGCGAAAGCAAGTCTTCCGTGTTCATAGCTCTCTCATTTCTATTATAGTGTTTTTACCCCTGTTTTGTCAACCTCGCCCGCTAAGAACTTTGCCATTCGCACAATAGCCTTCTGGCAATGTTGGTGGGCGGCTTGGCGCGAGCAGCTCATTCTATCAGCCGCATCCGCATACGAAAGCCCACTATGAAACTTCGCCTTGACCGCCGCCCGCTGCTTGCGGGTACAGCAGCGCAGGGCAATGTCGAGGTCTGCCTTCGTCGTCACCTTGCGCTCCCAAGCAGTCATATCATCCTGCCCGCTGCCCATTCCGGGCTGCTCTGCATCAAGCGACGAATCAAGGCGCAGCGCAACCTCTAACTCACGATATATAATCAGCCAATAGCGCACCCTGCCCTCGGCCCGCTCTAGCGGCGTCTTTATGCACAAGATGTTAAGCGGGCGCGTCCACCAATTTTCAATATAGTAGACTTTCAATGTTGCCTCCTTACAACAAAAGCCAAGCAACCTGTTAGGGTCACTCGGCTCCGTCTTTACGGTCGCCCAGGATATGACTTGCGCGGTTAGCCTACTTCCGGCTGTCCGGTCAGTGCGGCAAGCTATCGTGCCTATATTGGTTCTTCGGATAATGCTTAAGAGGCAACGAATCGGTGCATTCTTGCTTCCAATTCCAGAACCCGTTTCCCGAGCGAACCGACTTCTCCGTGTACTATATTCAGCCCCCGACAATTGATGCCAACCCTTTCGCGTATATCTTCGGGGTGAATACTATCAGACCTCAGGCCCGCCCCGTCTACCATCAGCACCGACCATTCCTGTTCATAGGGGCTCAATTCATAGTTGGTCGGCGTGGCCACATCGACTATTCTAACCTCTTTGCACTGACCGCAATCCAGCCCCAATCGCCGAAGGGCGGTCTTGCATACACTACCCGCTTGCTGCGACGAACCGCTGCCGGTATGTATCCAATCGCCGTCGTCGTATTTGGGGGGTGAATCTAGTTCCCATATTTCCGTGTGGCCATCGGCACACATCGTTACATATACCATCATTCTTCCTCCTTTAAGAGAGTCTTCTGCGCGTCTTTTGGTTTCTTATGCTTCGCCGGTATCCAGCCCGTCAGCCTGCCCGCGTGGACAACGAGCGTGAACTGCCCATAGCCGTGCTGCACGAGCCCCGCAAGGTCAGCGACCGCCACGGGGTCTTGATTCTCTAACCACACTCGGATGTAGTCAATGGACGGCGACAAGGTTCTTCTCCTCGCACCCTTGGCAAAGTCGCCACAATCCTGCTGCCTCTATGCGTTTAGCTGTCTTTCGTGAAACGATGACATATTCGCCGATTGGATACTGCATTCGCTTGCCGCAGAATGTTTCGCGAGTTCCGTCTGCCCTTGGTAAATGGTATATATCTTCCCAAGCCAAGGGGTTCCCGCTGGGTGCTTTGTGGTCTATATAGACGACAACAAAATCAATGTCCGGCGACAAGGGCTTTCTCCTCAATCAGTCTGGGTTGCTCGCTTCGCCTGTTCAGCCCGCGTATCGTCCAGACTATGTGATTATGCCTCTCGCGGTTCCTGATTGCTTCGTGCAGGCGTTCGTTTACTCGGCGGCGGATTGCTCGTTCGGTTTCAGTCATAGATACCACTGGGGCGTTTCCCCCTTAGAGTCTTCCCTATATTCAAGGTCGCGAAACCTGCCTGCACCCCAGTCTACGCCGAGCTTGGTCATTGTCAGTCGCCGGCCCCCGTGACGCTGCTTGACCGCCACGAGCGCACACTCGTCTTCCTGCCGTGCCATATCGGGGTCGTTCCGCAGGTGCGCATCATTGACATCGCCCCGTATTATATCTAAAAGTAGGCTAGCGGTGTTCTCGATGATAGCTCCCCACGCCGGTGCGCGTCGGCCTTCGCGTGCCGTTATCTGCGAGGCGGTCAACACTGGCACGCCCGTCTCCGCGTTTAAGTTGCGCAGCATATTGCAGGCCGCCACTATCGTCTCCACCAAGTTCTCGCCGGACTCTCCCTGCATCACCTGCAAGTAGTCTACCACAATCGCCGCCGGTTTATTCTTCGGCCCCAGCTTACGGTAAAGCCCGATAGCGTCTGCATATATGTCGCGAATGGTGAAAGTCTGGGCTGTTAGGTAGAGGGGGAGCCGAGGTAACTCGGCCCACGCCTCGGTAAGTCTCTGTTCGTCATCGCCCTCGAATAGCTTTGCACCTCCCCGCTCTAACTTCTCCTCGGATAGCCCACTCAGGTAGCCCACGCAATCCTGCAACCATTTGTGAGGATGTCCTTCGAGCATATAGACCAGCACCGGCCCCGCGTGCTTTGCTGTCTCAATGGCCGCCTGGCGCAGCATCTTAGACTTGCCAAAGCCAGAGAAGCCCTTGATGCAGACAAAGCCGTCCAGGTCGGCTAATCCGCCCAGTGATTCGTCAATTGATTGTATACCTAACCGCGCCCCGATGACCTCTCTCGGCTTCTCAATCTCCGCGGCGTGCCAATGGTAGAAATCATCCGCCATAGTTTCAATGTGGGCAGCTCCGCGTTCGTCGGCAAAGTCCTGCGATATGTCGGTGACGCGGCATTGTATGTCCGCTATGATTTCTTCGGCTGCCTGGCCCGCCTGCGCGTCCGTCGCCAGCTTATCCCCCAGTGCCATTAGCTTGCGCTGTACGGCCCGCTCGTGGACGATGGCAGCATAACGTAGTATATGGGCCGCAGTAGGAACCTTCGACGGCAGAGCGGCCAGATATTCGCCGGTTATATCCTCAAGCCAACCGCGCTTGCGTAGCTCCGCCGCTACGGTCACAATATCTACCGGCCCCTTGGCCGCGTCTATCGCCACCATTGCCGCGAAGATATGTCGCGTGACCTCGGGGTAGAAATCCTCGGGCCTAAGCATTGCCAGGCCGCGCCGTGCCGCGCCAGGCTCTATCAGCATCGCACCAAGGACGGCTTGTTCGGCGTCTATGTCATGGGGAAGACCTTCAGGCATTAGCTGTCTCCCGCGAATAGTGGTGCTTGCACGTTGGCCAATCTCTTCCGTGCCATCTCACAGTATTCTTCGCTCAGGTCAATCCCGATATAGTGGCGGCCTTCCTGGATTGCTACAACGCCGGTAGTGCCCGCGCCGAAGAAGGGGTCGAGGGCTATGCCGGGTTCCGTCTCTGCCCCACACTTGCAGGTTGGTTGCCAGCCGACGGTCTTGCGAGGCATTCCTTCTCCGATTCTACCGGCCCGCGCTTCAAGGTCATGCCTCAATACTCCGGCCTGGGTATTAGGGTCGCCGTGGGTGCGGCCGGGAGCATCTTGATAGTTTCCTTCCGTCTCCACAACTCTCTCCCACGGCTTCCCGCACTCCACGCAGACCTTCGCCGGACAGCCTGCTCGGATGGGCTTGCGGATGAGCTCGGGCGGGTAGACGGCAAAATGCGCCTCAGGGAATGGACAGGTCGGTATAATCCAGCAGTCGCCAGGGTTCTTACCGAGGGGGTTCAGTATGCGTTCTTTGGATGCATGATAATTAACATAGCCGCCGCCTCTGCCTGCCTCTTCGGTTCGTTTTCGGCCCGTATCTTCTGGTATTTGTTGTGGCTCCCTCACGGCATCCAAATCAAACCAGTACCTCGCGCTCTTAGTGAAGAACCAGACATACTCCCACGTGCAGGAGAAGCGGTCTTTGACTGAGGAGGGCATGGCGTTCGGCTTGTGCCAGACTATCTTATTCCGCAGCCACCAGCTGCGCTCTTGCATCCCGATTGCGAATCTCTCTGGGATCATCAGCAGGTTCTTCGGCTTGAGCCAGTTGCCGTCCGCTGGGGTATTCCATATGGGCCGCTTGACACCCTTGGCATCCTTGGGCTGCTCGACAGGCGCACCACCAAAGTAAGTATCCCCCATATTCACAAAGCAGCAACCCGTCGGCTTCAGCACCCGCCGGCACTCGTCGAAGATTGCCCAGAGCTTCTCCAGGTATTCCTGCGGGTGAGACTCCAAGCCGAGCTGACCTTCGACACCGTAATCACGCAGGCCCCAGTACGGAGGGCTAGTCACGATGCAGTCAATGCTATCAGCGGGAAAGTCGGCCAGCACTGTCAGCGCAGAGTCGCAGATTATTTGGTCAACTGGCAACGTCATTCCTTCTCAAACCTCCTAATCAAAGCACCCATTGGGTCGGCGGCGCGGTCGCGTTTGAGTTTGGCAATGTAAGTGTCCGGCCACTTATCGGTCAGCGTAGGCGGGTCTTGCTTGAGCATATCATACAATTCGCTTAGCGTCAACTCCTCGGAACTGGCATTGAGAATATCGGCGATGGGCTTAGGCCAGCGGAAGACAAGTGCCGACCATATATCGTCCTCAACAACATTCTTAAGCATGGCACTGACTTCGATGGTGTTGTAAGGTTTTTGATTATAATTCCCCTCGCGCGCGCGTGTTGGTGTTTCTTTTTCTATCTCTACTTCTACATCTACATCTACATCTAGGTTCCCCAAGGAGACGGCTTGAGACGCGCCTCCTTGGTTAATCTCAGAGGCGGCGACGTTCGATTTATCATCAAGACCATATCGCGAAGCCGGAAACTGTGGATTGTGGCCAGCCTTTGCAAGGAATGTTACCAATGATGCCGGAGGATTGTCCGCCCAACCAGGCGGCGCGGGGAACTCAGAGGAACCAACCTTCGACCAATCTGTTGACTGATAGTCGTGGTATTTATTCAGGTAGAGAAACTGTCGGGAATCGGCTTCGTATTCTATCGTTAGCTTGTGCTTTGATAGTACAGACAATGCTTCTGCAATACGCTCTTCCTCTTCGGAAAGCAACGGGCCGATATAACCCTTAAGTTCCCACGGGTCGCGCGGCAAACGGCCATAGTCATCAGCGGCGATTAACATACGGAAGAAGAGTTGCTCGGCAAGGCCAGATTCGTTTGCTGCCTTGTTGAGATTGGGGCTGTACAGTATCTTGCGATGTAGCTTTATCCAAAGCTTAGGCACTATTATTCCCCCGCGGGCAATTTGTCATGGAACTTGCTATGACAGTCGGCACACAAACCAATCAGGTCGCTGGGCCGCTCATGGCCACGCTTGGTGTAGTGTCGGTGGTGGACATGAAGGGGCGCTTTTGCGTTGCATAATCCGCACTGGAAACCAGCGGCCCGCCGAGCCCGGTGTGCCAGTTGCTTCCATTCCTCCGTTCCCAGATATTCTTCGTAGGACATAATATCAAGTTCAGTTTGGCGCGCATCTGCTTTGAAACGGTCAGTAATGGCTGCCATCCGAGCATCTTCATTCTCTCGTTCGGCTACCGCATTGGTCAATGCAGCACATTCCGGGCAGGTTAGGCCCTTCGGGCCCCATCCTTTTCCCGCCACTGCACGCTCTACCTCCGTGCGCTCCTGGCGGCTTCCTACCCATCTTTCCCACGCCTCCTTGCATACAACACATTCAAATGGGACGGGTAGCGGCCAGACCTTCGAGCATACATGAGCAACGCCGATGCCAAATGCCTTCGCAATTTGCGGGACGGATAAATCGCTATGCTGCCAGTAGAAATGGTCAAGTGTTGCCGTCCATTCTTCGCGGTGGTCTGTACTTCCGAGAAACTTGCCAGCGCGTGCCAACAGCCGTTGCTTCTCAACGCGGGCCCGCAACAGCAACGTCGTCAAGTCCGAAATTCTATCGTCTACAGTAGCTATAATCTGGCATATACCATTGACTATATCGCCGGATAGCGCCGCGGTGCGTCTCTCTCGAATCTCCCGTGCCTCTGCCTCTGTCATAATAACTCCTATTATAGTATAACTCGCCAGCGTTGTCAACCACCCGCCCCGCCGTCTTCACGAACGGGGCAGGCGGTGGGTTAGAAATGCATCACTAGGATTATCCCAGCTCATTGGGCATCACCTCCCGAACTCTGTGATAGCTGGCGATGGAATAAGACTACGGTTCCGGCCATAGCAACATTCAGACAATACACGGTGGGGATGTAGACGATAGCGTCGCAAGCTGCTATCAAATCGGGTGATAGGCTGCCGTCCTCTTGCCCCAGTAGATAGACTGCCCTCTCTGGGTGTTGAAAGCTGCCTATATCCATAGCATCGTCGCATATCTCGACTCCCCCGCGAGCGCACGCCCGCGGGGTATGAGCCAATAAATCATCGACATCTTGATAGTGAAACAGCGGAATATGCCTTCCCGCAGCGGTAGTATCTGGTGCTGTTCGGCGGTAGCGATCGCCAACTGTAAACACGAAGGATGCACCAAAGCAATGAGCTGAACGCAGAAGAAGCGCAACATTGACCGCCGTTTTCCCTTCGACAATACCAATACCAAAGTAACCCCTTTGTCTAAACATCAATCACCTCCCGAACTCTGGGGCGAATTGGGCGGTAGGCACTTGTAGAGGTCGTCTTTTATACGCCACGCGCAGCCGCTTTCCTGGAGCGCGACCAGTGCGTCCAAGGCAAAGGCCGTCCAGTCTATGGTCTTCGCGTGGGGGTGGTAGTTGAGCTTGCCGACGCGGAACTCGTCAACCTTGTCTGATAGCCAAGAAATAACCTGAAGCGCCTGGCGTGTCATAACGACAGGTTCAATGCTTACCCAGGTATAGATGCCTTGCGCGTGGGCCTCTGCTATCGCTATTTCGCGGTCATAAACAGAGGCAGCATTGGGTTCCCACTCTTTGCGCGTATTATCATCAGTAAAGCATAGAGTAGTACCGAATCGGCTCCCCCTTTCCTTGTGAAACTCGGCAGACCATTCGAAGTTGTCGTACAAATCAAAGTCCCGCGCCGCCTTCATACCAGCCTTAGTCAATACCTGAAACGGAACATCATAGTAGCCCAATATCTCTAATGCCTTTCGAGTAATCTCATTGTTCTCCCCCTGGTAGGAGTCGCCAATAAATGACAGCAATACGTGGCGATCGCCGCTGTAAAGCTTAGGTTCCGGCAAATCACAATCAGCCTTCAGTTGTTCGCGTAGAGCTTTAAGTATACCGGTGCGCGGCGGGCCCTCGACGTGAAAGTCCTCAGAGCTGACGTGCAATGAACCCGGACAATAGCAATACTTGCACCCGTGGGAACACGTAGCCCACAGATTAAGTGCAAGCGGCGCATACTCTCGGGCGCGGCCTTTAGGTTCGTAAATCGGACCTTTCATATTGTTACGCTCCTTAGCAACCAATGTTTTATAGGTTCCGGGCAGTCCTCAGGATGATCTTCGCAGTATCGGTGGCAACCATTGTCGTTTGTATCACATAAGCAGATTAAGTTGGGCAAGGTATTGTCGTGAGATTCGCTGAGGGTGTGCCTGAAACCACTCTGGCTTAAGCCCAATGCTCTTTGCCTTAGCGTGTAACTCGTCAAGCGTATCCGCCATCAAATGTACACCGTCAAACCTATAGCTCATCCGCCCTCCTCGCGGACTGGTCAATCTCCCATTGCATCGGCCGGCCTATTCGCTAATTCGAGCAACACGTCGGCCTTTCGTTTTTTCTTCTGATACCACCTGCGGCTATACTCCGCTTGCCTTTCGGGGTACCGGGCATAGGCGCGGGCAGAGTGCATCTTAGCGCAGGCCTTGCAGATGCGAACCCCACGTTTATCGATGCGGACATTTTCACCCCATATATGAAGCGGCTTGTAATTGTGATGATGGAGTACGTTCTGCTCATAGTGAATCGCCAAGTTAATATTACTTCATGCTAGCCAGTTTGTCAAGGGTCTTTCTTATTCGCCAAATCCAAAAGTAAGTCAGCGTGGCACGGGTACGGGTTTCCTTCCTTGTCAAGCAGCGGGCACCAGCAAACCAGATTGTGGCCGCGAAGCATAAACAATTTGTCATAGAGCATTCCTCGGGCGTGGCCTGGTTGCTCAATCCAGAAACGATACCAAGCGACATCTGCCTCTGCATCCCCCGTCTTAAATGGATTCCCCCACTTGCTGGGCCTCCCCACATACTTCGCGGGCAGCCCATTGATCGCGCGGCTGGCAGCTTGCATCCGCCAGCCTTTAGTTCGCTTGCGTTGCATCCGCACCGGCTTGGTCATCGGCGGGCTCCTTCTGCCAAACCCGCAAGCAGTTCTTGCACCAATCAGAGTGGGGCTCGCCATCCATTCGATATTCTGGATCGGCTTGATTGTGGCCGTCGTACTTGTAGCCGCATAGAGCTTCGGCCCACCAGTAGAAGCCCGCAGTATAGATATGCCAAGTAGCAGCGCCGGGCTTGCGAAACATAGGTTCAGCTATCACTGGTTGGGGCATTGGCAGCCTCCTCAGCAGGGCGCACGAGCAGGACGCGTTCGTAACCCCGTTCCTTGGCGAACACTATCTCGCGACCCGCCACTCCGGACTGGACTCCATTGTGAATTCGCGCCCACGCTTCCCCTACCACCTCGCCCCTCGGCCTCTCACATGAAGCACACATCTCTGCCGCTGTCTCTGCCCGAATCTTCTCAGCAACGTAAGTGACTACATCGTCTACCTCTTTGGGCACGAATGCGGACACAGGTTCATATCCCAGCATAGCGCGGCAGGCAGTGTCTGTGCCCCTCAGCTCGAACTCTCCATTGGGCAGCAGGTAGACACCGCAGATGGGGCAGAACTTGACTCCAGTGCCTTGAAAGTACCAGGCTCGTGCTGCCCCCTTGACGATACGGCGATAGTAACAAGCTCCGCAGCAGGTCTTCGGCTTCTCGTCAGTCATTTGGGGCCTCCTCGACAGGAACTAATCTGTACAATATGCCATCGGGCATCGACCTGCGTGCTCCAGATAAGTGGAGCATATCGGGAAGGTATGCCCAGGCAGGGGATTCTCTATCATCCCAGAGAATTAGCTGACAGCCTTCTTGGTCAGCCAGCTCCTGCTCCAGCCTGGCAATCTGCTCCCGCAACTCCTTCGCCCGCCGCGCCCAGCCACGAAGTTCCTCTGATAGTGGAACCCAGTGCCTGTCAGCATACTCTGTTATTGACTCGTCCAGCGATCGGTCAGTCATCATCTTCCTCCTCCCCCGAACCCTCCAGCAGGGCGATGACTTGGGTGATGCGTTCGCGATATTGCCGCCGACTCTCAACATAGGGATGGGGAGCAAGCGGGTCTATCAATCCCATGCGGAAAGGCACAGAGGTTGGCGGCTGAAACTCGTTATCGTACAACTCCCTCAGCAACTCCACCGCCGCATCCCTCGCCTTCTCCGGCTCGGCGGCGCGCTCAGTTAGTTCCTCGTATTTCTCTCGGGATAACAGTACATAATCATCAGCGGGCTCGCGGGCTTTCTCAAGCAACTCTACCAAGTGCATTGTAGCGGCACGGGAATCATTATCCGCAATCTCCAAACAGGCCATCCACGCCGCCCGTCTATACGCAACCAACTCATCGGCAGCATACTCTTCTGCCAAGGCCAGCCGGAATCGCTCCACCTCCGCCTCCAGCTTGGCCACGCAGTCGGCTATCCCATACAATCGTAGACAGAGATAAGGGGCCGTATGATTTAAGTTGCTCTCATCCATCTCGCGGCGCAGATTAACAGAAGCAGGCTGGTCTGGCCATTGTATGTCACTTTGTCTACTCATCTTCTTCTCCTCCTTGCAGCAGGGCGATGACTTGGGTGATGCGGTCGCAATCCATACGGTTAGGCCGCCTTCCTCCCTGCCAGGTCTTGACATAATAATGTAACTCCGTCAGCAACTCAATCGCCGCATCCCGCGCCTGCGCCGCCTTGTCCTGCTCCTCGCGAATCTGGGCGATGGTCTCCCGCAATACCCGGCGAGCATCGCGGAGTTTACATTTGTTTACATGGAGGACATGGGCTATAGGTGCATCATCATCTGGTTCATCAATGTAGTGGCTACAAGTATTAGCGATAGCCCTCGACAGCCCCGCTGCGTCCGCCAGCATCCCACCAACCGCCTCCAGCCGCTCAATCGCTTGCATTTGGCACCTCCTCGGGTAAGGGAATCAGAACATAGGTTTCCTCTATGGGGTAGTCGAGTTGGCGGATGTATGGCCTCGTTGTTGTGCCGCCCGGATTCAGCGTATCAAGACAACGCGGGCAACGAAGGAGAGCGCTTGGCGGAGCAGACTGAACCATTCGCGCCCCGTTCTGGTCAACCGCGGTCCACATAGCCCACCAACGATTGTTCTCAAAGAGACACGCCGTGCAACTACAGTGATTCGGCTTCTGGTCAGACATTCGCAGCCTCCTTTGCTAAGAGCTTCCGCCCTATACTCAGCAACGCTTTGCCGGTTGCTATTGCTGCTCTAGGGGGCAGCCTCGTCTGAGAACCGAGACTTACCCACGGTCGTCGAGTTCGAACATTGACCCATTGCTCAAACGTTATGCCAATGTTGCCGCCGACATCGGCAAAAACACAGACTTGACGCCGCGAACCATTCTTCTCGTATTCGATTTCTACCTTCGGATAAGCTTGCTTCTCGTCAGCCATCATCATTGCCTCCCGATAGCTCTATCATGGCTGCGGCCTCCCGAGCCTTGTCTTCTCTCAACTGGCGACGCCACAGAGCTATCCAATCCAAACACACGTCTTGAGACGCTCTTGCGCTACGAATAATATCTCGGAGATGCTGGGTCTGCTCCTCGTCGTCAGCCATCATCCACCACATCCTTATCTACTTTGAATTGCTCGACGTGGATATTCCGACCCTTCGGTGACGCCTTGACCTGTACGCGATGACGGCCTACTTTTACCGTCACCACGTGGCGTCCCGTAGGCAGTGAACAAGTGCGCTCCACCTCAATCGGCCCATAACGGAATCCATACCGGGTAGTCCCGTCAGCCATCATCCTTCACCTCCACGAGTTTGACGGGCTTGCATTGGCCGGGGCGCAGGTTGAGGCCCTTGATTATCACCTTAGCTGCATATTGGTCTACGTGCAGTTCGCTAACTAGCCGCCCTCCCCTAAAACCGATACCCCATTTATCAGGAATCCTCTGTGGCTCCTTGTCCCAGAACTGTATCAGACCAAGCGACCCTAACTCCTTCGAGACATACACCTCAGCCATCATCGCACCTCCGCTTTCTTGGTGTCGCCGCCGTGTTCGGCATCACGAAGTTCTATCGTTAGTCGGGTGCCCTTCTCATTTGTGTCAAGCGCAGTCATCCATGCCTGATGCGGCTCACACTCAAAGACAGTCTCGGCGAAACTAACCAGTGAAACCAAGGCCGTAACCGGCAACAATTTCCCCTGAATCTGTACATCAATTCGTGGTTCTGGTCGCGCCATCATCGCACCTCCAGGATATAGACTGGTCTCACGTAAGTAGCGTTCCTGACGCTATAGGGCGCGTTGCGAGGCACCCACAGGTCGCACCATACTTGGGCTCCCCTCCGCGTCGCACGGCCCCTGTTGGCCTGAGAGCCACGATCCCAGACCCTTCTCAGATTGAAGCCGATCGGCAAGTCAACCAGTACGAAAGTCCCGAAGGGATAATCAAGCATTGCGCAGACCTCATCACAGACTCTGCGCCCACTAGCAGTAGTATGGTTCACACCGGGCTCTCCAACCCAGTAGTGAGTTATCCACGCGGCCTTCTTTACCGCACCGCCCTGGGCGAGCCGCTTGTAGCCCTCTTCCTGCCAGTCAGCCAACTCACCGAACGCGCCGGACAAGGCCTTCTCCGCCACACGCTGGCAGGGGTCGGCGGGTAGCTCGGCGGCGTCGGCTTTTGGAACCCCTATCATAATCAGGCCCATTATTATAATGAAGAGAGCCGTGACAAGGGAGAGAATCGTGAGAAACAGACGCTCTTGCTGCTCTTGGCCACTCATCTTCGCCCTCCTGTTCTGGGATAAGGAAGCAACAACGCTTCTCGCCATAATCGAGTTCGTGGTTTAACTCTTGCGGGTGCAGAGCCGACCGACCAGGTAAATGACTATACGGGTAGGGTTCTGTGAAAAACAATTCGATTTCGCGGATAGGGGATGGCTCCAGGTATCTTTGTGCTATCCTCGACAGCCACACTTTAATCGGCTCCTCCGGTAGCACCACAGTACGCCTAGCCACCCCATCGTCGCCGAGGTGGTAGCCGCAGCGATGACAGTAGCCGATGCCAATCCTCGCGTGAAACGCTCCGAATTCCGCATCCTGCCAGTAGTCCACTAGTCTCCCGCTATCATCCCTGCGGAAAGGCAGTCCTGACGGATTCCATTCAAATTTCCCGCACTTACAATGTCCCTTAATCCGGTTCTGGTTCATCGTCAGCTCCTTCGGGTGCCGCGATAGTTTCTATCTTCGCAATTGTACGCTGAATTGCATTGGCTATCTCAGCACAATCTGCAGCAGCTACTCGACGCAGCGCAGAACAAGCCGCAAGAACAGCCCTGCCCGCCTCTCGCCGTTCAGGAACGGGGCTCGTCTGCATAGCAAGCGCAACATCCTCGACGGTGTGCATCTGCAACTCCCACAGAGCATACTCATCGGGGGTCATTTGGCTTATTGGAATATCCGCGAAATGTCCAGTATCTTCAGTCATCTCCGTCTCCTTTCTTCAGGCGTCGCCCTATAATCGCGGCTCCGCAACCTAACTCCGAGGCGACACCCTATGCGCCTGGCTCGCCCCATTTGAACACGAGTCAGGCTACTCCTTAGGCCAAACACGAAGCACTTGGTCAAAACGAGCTATTGTATCCTCGTATGCATCCCCCTTGGCTTTTGCTTGTGCTTCCTCCCAGCGCAGATTACTTATCCTGGTTACCACAGCGCGCCGCGCTACGCCGGCCTGATAAACTGCCTCTTTCATCTTAACAATCTCCTGATTCGCTGCATCTAACTCAGTTTGCAATTCGGCCTTAGTCTTCCCGCTCATCTCCGTCTCCTTTCGAGTTCGGCGCGGCCACGGCTGCACGGTATCCCGCCCGCTACCTGAATATAATCCACGCTCGACCAATCAGGTGCGCTGCTAGGCTGGTGGTATTCCTCCGCGTAAGAGGGCAGCCTATGTAACCCCTACCGCAGGCCGCGCCGATTTTCAATAGCGGCGAGCGCTCTACCTATTAAGCTATGGCCCCGAACGTCACGTGGGGCCAGCGGGGCTCGAACCCGCACCTCTCGCCTCAGCATGGCCCAGAGCAGATGGTCAGCTAGCTCCGTTATTATCCTCCGCCCGGGCCGCACCAATTGTCAAATACCGTATCCTTCACGTATGACCTCAAAGTCTTCCCCCACGCACTCCGCGTCAGCACCCGGCCAATGCTCGCGCAAGTAGGCTTCGGCGAACCAAGGCCAGTCGGTAGGAGGCTCCCCGCCGAATACGTCACCGGAAGTATTCTCAAAATCCTCTGGCGGAGGGTCGTGCAAGCCCCACTTGATACCCACGCCGCACAGGCCGTTAAAAACCGTTGTGCCCTCGCGACCGTCTGGCAGACGGATGTGTGACCCTAGCTTCGCTCCACGAATATGAAAAGTTTTCATCACTCCCCCTTCCTTACACCGAATACTGCCTTGTCCTCTGCGGGCACGACGAACTCAAGCAGCTCGCGCCTGGGGTCTTGCTCGTCGGTGAACGTGCCACCGTCCACTGTCTTGCCTTCGTATTCTACCCCGTTCTCTGCCCGATTAACCTCCTCGTAGGTGTCGCCCAGAAGGTCAGTTAACTTCTCCTTACCCACGTTCACCAACTGCGCTTTGATGTGGTCAGGCGCGCGGTTGAACAGCTCTACGCGGCGGGCAGCGTCGGCTTGCTTGTCCTTGCGCTTTGCCCAAGTGACGCCGCTGCCTTCCTGCTTGTGCCAACCGATGACTTCCCCGCTAGGCAATTCAATGGGGCCGTGTTCGCGGGTGTATTCAGCCAGGCCTACCTTCAATGAAGTTATCCATTCCTTTTCGTGGATATACTCTTCGGCTATAGCGGGGGCCCGTTCTGGCGTTATGCTCCAACCCGAAACGCCGGGCATTGGGCAAGAACTATGATACCCACACGCCTGACAATTCCTCTGGCTTGGCCTGGCCTCCCATTCCGTCTCCGCGTTTATCCGGTCAATCCAATCAGCTACATAATCGAGTGAGAGTTCGTTGACTGACAGAAACCGTTCCTTCGGCGGCAGACCAGACTCGGGGTACGCCACTTGGAGTTTCCAGTTAGGGCAACCAGGGTGCAGGACATTCCAGCAGGCGGCGTAGAATTCAAGTTGTGCCCAGGGCGGATATTCGGCAGGCCAACCTGACTTGTAATCGGTTAGCTCAACCCTAGATTCACCGTCCGCATAATCCGCATCTACTTCCACGAGGTCAATGCGGCCCCGCAGTAAGTCGCCACTAGGCAACTCCAGCTCAAACTCCTGCTCAATGGCGTCGCCTTCGGTGTACACCAAGTCCCGCCGGAGTGTGATGTTATCGCCTAGACCGCCGACCGCTCGACGCAAGCGCGGGTCATCGTACCGCTTCGCCATCATCGTGGCCTTACCGTGGTCACGAGCAAGCATAGCATTGTAACAATACAGCGAATACTCATCAATCGCCCGATGAAACTCCGCGCCGAACTCAAACAGGGCGACGGGTTCCTCGGGCAACTCGTCCAAGTAGCGCATCTTAAATCTCGCAGGGCATTCTCGGAAGCAGCGGAAACGCGACCAGCTATAGTTTGTCATCAGCTATCACCTGTCTGACCTTAATACGGTCGCCTCGCTTGATGGGCGGCAGGCCGTTGGGCATTCTCCGAAGCCTAACCTTCTCACGATGCGCCGAAGTGCTCCTGTGCCAGTACCCGCCGCCCGCCTCGTAATATGCGTCTACCCACATCGGTTTTAATGGGAAGAAATGGAGGTCCCCACATTCGTCCCTCGCCAGCCAAGCCATCATTCACCCTCCTTAAATAGTTGCTTGACTTCGCTTGTCTATAATCTTAGTTGCTTCTTCACGCACCCGGCCAACCACCTTGTCCGTCCAGGCGGGGTCGTTTTCTGCATCGACAGCTAGCGGCGCAATGCCATGTTCTGCGAACATCTCCATCATGTCCTTAAACCGTTCTCGGATTTCTTCGCAATACGGACAGGCGCAACTGTTTGAGTATTCGTGTCCCTTGGGTTTAGCGTTTTTCATTGTCAGTACCCCCTATCTGTAATTGCTCTATGTTGCCGGCCTCGGGTGCGGGTTCAGTATAACTTGCAGCCAAGTCTTCATCATATTCATTGAACAGGCAGGCCAACTGGTCGGCAGTCCCGTCAGTGCTAGCAATGTCAGATTGCACCTTTGCCTTGGAATAGCCGAGCGTCTCCCCCGCTGCTTTGATTTGAGCTACGATGTCCGCAGCTTCGTCGGTATGCTCCTCGGGCTCGGCCGATTGTTCGTCTGTGTCTTCTGTCTGTACATCTAGGACCCGCACCTCGTGGCTATCGTCGTCAACGACCTCTACCTCGGCCCCTAGTTCCTCCGGCAAGTACATCCCCTCAATGACATCGGCGAAGACCTTCCGCGCGCAGGCTGATAGCGCCCGCCAGTAGAGCATCGTCTTGGGATAACTCTTCCAGACAAACTTCTCCGTCAGCTTAATCCATTGTTGATTTTCCTTAACCTTGACCTGTTCGGCCATTGCAAAGGAGAAGCGTTCTGTGTGTTCCAGGTCAAAGTCCGACCGCGCCATTGTAACCTCCCAGGCCTTGTCGCCTTTGTCCCAGTCAAAGCGCATCCTCGCGCACTTCCCGCTCTGTTGTATCAGCCCTAGCATCGCCCCGCCCTGCAATGCCACGCGGTTATTGACTACATAGAGCTGACGCATCGCAGTTGTCGGCCCCATGCCTAGTTCGCGCCCCGCCTGGGCCACGAGTATCAACTGATTCTCCGTCATACCCTTCGGTGCGTAACCGGCTTCGATAAACATTGAGGCCATCTTTTCTAATTGCCGCAATCCATCGCCCTCGCCCCACATCGCCAACTTGTCACCGTTCTCGCTCATCGCCTGCCTCCGTTTGACTGGTTTGAGTGCTATCGTACCAATCGCATGGCCGCATCTAATTTATCATCCTGCACCTTCTCTGCCGCTCTATACGCAGGGGCCTCTTCTCGCCACTTATCTGCCTGCCTTTGCAAACGTTCAGCGGCGGCCTCAATTGCCTCGGCGTAATCATTGGGACTCGAATAGTCATCGGCGTTCAGCCATTGCCACCACGAGGGAGAATGCTGTGGAAAGTTTTTCCCCACACGTTTAATTTCAACCTCTACAGTGCCTTCCCAGAGTCGATGGATAGAAATATCTGGCCATTTCTGCTGTGGCGTTTGCGTACCAACAGGCTTTTCCCGACAGCCCAACCAACTCAACATCGTCATCGCAATCACTCCTATCAAGAGCTTACGTGTCATCGCCTGCCTCCTAGTAATTCTAATACTCGCTGTTCAGCCGAATCCGCTTCCCGTTCGCCTTGCATGTGCTCATCATATTGCTCCTGGGCACGAGCAGCCTTCTCTCGCAATGCCTCAGTCAAGGTCTCCCGGTCTGCACTGGGGCTAATCTCAAGGACTTCCCACCGCGGCATATCATTTGGGGGCGACGCTATTCGCATCCCCGTACTGTTATTAAACCGACTTATCCCTGTCCCGAACTCCTCATGCTTAGGAGCCACCTCGACATAGACATTGGGCGTAGCCCCGCTCCAATGAGCATAGCGGAAGACATCAAACTTGACCCCAGGATAGTCTCTTCTAATGGATGCTACTAAGCCTTTCGACGAATCCCCTTGCGCTACCGACGGAACCTCCTGTGCTATGACCCCCCTAATGTCGTCCAAGCTAACATCATAGATTACAGCCATTCCTGCCAGAATCGCGACGACAACAAGTATCCACGGCAGCCAATCCGTAAATGAGCTATGCTTCTCGGCTATTCTTGGCAGTTCGACATCCTGTCCGCGCTTCTCATCCCATAGGTTCATTCTCATTGCTCCTTAGAAATCATACTGCTCAACCGGCACGCGCATACCGCCAGCATCCCCAGCGCGGCCCAGGCTATTCCGATTGCCCAGAGCATTCGGCGGCATCCTGGCGGGCTTGCGCCATAACTATAGCCGCAGCCTCTATCGGATTTCCGGTGCAATTCCGGCAGATAGCTGCCGCCATCTCCGCAGCACCCTTCTGCATAGTCAGCTCCGCCTCCAGTTCTGCGGCGCGGTCGGTTTGATGCGCCAGACTATTCTCTATGGCCTTGATGTTTGGCAGAACCGCAGTCATCAAAACGTGGCCGCACTCGGGATGAATCGGAACCGAACCTGTTTCTATACGCTTACTTAGCTTCTTCATCGTCATCGCCTCCAGTTAGAATAATACAAAATCTGGCAGATGAAGAATACAATGCCACCGATACCCATGAGCCCGGTAGGAATCAGCAACCAAATCGGCCAGTCGTCAAACATCATGTTCACCTCCCGATAACCGCAGAAACCATCGCTCGATTCGGTGACTCAGCAGCAGCGGAATCGCTAGGCCCGCGAAGGCCAATAGCATTATGTAGCAGGCGGTCAGCAGGTCGCGCCAGAAGGGTATGCTAGCGGTCATCAGTATCACCTTCATACGGCGGAATCTCAATCGTGCGTATCTGCCCGGGCGGGGGGAAGCCGAGGGCCTTGCAATAGGCTGCTGGCGTTGGACGCATTACCAGTAAGGCCTTCGCAGACGTGTCTCCTCGTTTCCAAGCTATCCCGTATGGGCCTCTTGTCTGTACGGGTTCTCCGCTCCAGAGTATGCACCGATAAATGGCGTCACTACCTACGTGGGTCGTCAGATACAGGTTCATCTGTCTCCTCCTTCTGCTGGCGCGGCGGCCCCTTGGCATGGAAACGCTCCCCGTCGAAGGTCAGGTCGAAATGCACCTCAAGGGCCTCCAGTGCCGCGGCAAGATGCGGCTCTAACAATGTGCCCTCTGATACCCGCAATAATCCCCAGTGCTTCTCGGCCAATAGCCTCGCCAGGTTGGGCGCCCATTTGTGATAGTGCCCGGCGACGAGTTTAACCAGAGAGCCGACAACTATGTGCGTCCGCTCCCTCAGCAGCCGCCGGTCTCTGCGCGCTTGCAGCCACCAGCAGACGCCGAGGCACAGCGCGAGTAGGAGCAATAGAGCGGTTACGATTGGCATGAACTGGCCTCTCTCAGTAACTCCTCGGCCATCTCGCGGACTTCGGCGGGGGCATAGACGAGTGGAAAGTCTGGCAACCTTGCCACCAGTTTGCCCGCAGGAGTATAGTGCGGCAATCCTATTCGGTAGCCGCTATACCACGGACGAAGAATAGCTTTCTCCGCCATTTCATTGCCAAACCGCGCCCGCACCGCCTCCCGATAGTAGTCAAGCAGGGCCCGGCCCTTCAGTTCGGTGCTCATTGGACGCCCCCCAGTTGGCTAAGCAGTTGCCACGACACAAGCATTGCGAGAGCTATCATTAGACCCGCAACACCAAAACAGAGAAGACTACCTCGAGAAGCCTCTTGTTGATTAGCGTTTGCCCCCCAAATTATAGCAGCCAACAATAACACCCCGATTGAAAACAGGTTAGGAAACATGATACTCCCCCCTCAGACAGTTTCGCGTGGCCTTCCAACCGGCCCGCCACGCACTAATCACAAGCAGCGGCATCAGAATCAAGGCTATCGTTTGCATTGGTCTCCCCCTCTGCTTCTTCTCTTGGTAGCCTGGCACAATCAGACGGGTCAAACTCGCGGTCAAGCTCGTCCAGCATCGGGAATGCGTTGCGAAGGGCCTTGCTGTAGTCCTCTGCGTGTGGGTGTATAAAGCACCGCTGAACAACCTCTTCGGCCCTATCCACCAGCACAGAGTTCCGCCCGTCAGCCACAGCCCGCAACAGCCGAAAGTTGCTATCGCACGGGTCATCGTATGTCCGCAGCAACTGTTGAGCAAACCCGCCCTTCTCGCCACTTGCAAAGAATTCACGCACTGTCTGATTCATTGGTCTCCTCCTCGGCTTCGAGTTCACGGATGCGGCTCAAAACAGCATCAATGGCACTCCCAGTTGTGAGTCTTGCTGCCAGTAGCCGACACTCGCCAATCTGTGCCTCCCGCTTCACCTCGCGCAGCCACTCTGCGACGACTGCCCGATTGCGTTTTTCCTGTTCCTCTTCCGCCCGCCGCAGCAACTCCGCGTGCTGCCGAACGCCCTTGCACACGGACTCAGCGAGGTCGGCGTCGCCCGCTTGGATTGCTTGTATGTCCGCGTTCGCAACCGCCGCGCAAAGCTGGTGACAAATCTCACGTACCTGGGCCGCATCCGCCCCGCAAATACGCACCTCGGCTTCGTCTGCAACCAGAAAGCGAATCATGTACTCGCCACCCCTGCAATCGAGAACCAGAACCTCGAGCTTATCACCCGCCAACAGAATCATCCCGTTCTGAACTATCGCCATCATTCGGCCTCCTAAAGGGGTCTAGTCGCCTTGATATTGCAGTCGGGGTCAAGGGCCTTGAGTGCGCGGACGGTAGCGCGAGCAGCAGCCTCGGCTTCATCCATGCTCAAGCCTTCACCGAGCTTATAGAAGGAATCGCTCTGACATGCCCACTTGCTACATAGTTCAACCTTGTAACTCTCTATCTTCGGGCCCTCCTCGTTCCGCATCTCAAGTTGAATCGCCACCTCGTAGCTTGGCATGTCATTCGGCCTCCTGTGTTATTCGATTCTCGCACCGCCGACACTTCCAGATTGCCTTGTACCGGCTTGCCTCCATAAGCTCCCAATCGTAGTCAAGACACTCCTCGCACGAGGCATCCGGCGGATTCTCCTCGCATCGTTCCCATAAAGAGGCCTCGGCCATTCCCGCCCGATAGTTAAGGTGCCCAGATTCTGCGGTGACGAGCCTGCTCATTCCCTCGCCCACTCTCTCTTCCTGTCTATCGGCCACCGTCGTTGCCAAGACTTGCGCGGATACTTTCGCGACTTGCCCAGGGAGTCCGACGGAATCCCCCCGTTGCCACCGGACTCCTTGAGCATCTTGTAGATGGCCTCGCTGTCTATGTCGAGTATGGGCTTTTTCATAATGGGGTGCGACCCCTGGCGCCACGGGAGGTCGAATGGCCCAGGGGTCGCTGAGCTCCGACTCACCTACTGCTGATATTGTCTGCTTTACCGCTTCCATAAGTACCTCGTATTACTAATACCCCGCTAGTTGGGCGGTTAAACCTGCCCCCCCCCCTAGAGCAGGTGGCGGGCGTTAGGTTTTTTCTTCGTTCAAGGAAAACAATACCTTACTGGGCTTATGGCGCTTACGCCCACAAAAGCATTCGGCTGCATCGTATGCCGATGCAAACCCGTGATAGAGGTGTCCTAGCTTAACCCGCGTTGCGTCCACGCTGCTGAATGTCCGCTTGGCAGTTACAATCACTGGCCCGTCTCCAGTGGCGTCTTCCCAGACCACATAGACCTTCGCAATGTTCGTAACCTGTTCAACTTGCCCTGGAGTGCTGTCTATGGCAATTTCCATCTCTCTTCCTCCCTGTATCAGATTAGCCTGCCCCGAGGAGCAGGTGGTGGGTGTTATGTTATAACCTTCCCCTGGGCATCTAAGCTGAGTCCAGGCTCCCAAGTACCCGCAGCCCGTGCAGCGGCGTGGCATTTCTTACATCGCACGGTCGGGTAGATGGCCTGCACATCTGCAATAGTGAATCCATCGTAAAGCATCTTCTTGACAACGGTCTCGGGCACCTTGCATCCGCACTTGAATCGCATTGTCTCTCCGATTGTCTGTGCCATCTGCCCTACGATAACAGCTATGCCGTTCACTCTACTGATTACCCTCTCACCGTCTATAGCTGCTACCCCAGGATCAACCTCAGCCATCTCGATTGTGCTGCCCGCTATCTGTACCTGATCCATCTCTCGACCTCCCTTGGTTTGTAGTCCTTTCTATCTTACCCCGCCATTGTAGCGCACAAACCTATTCTTGTCAAGCGCTTCGCCAAACTATTTTCTCCAGACACAACAAAACGCCGCCCTCGGTAGCTAACCGAGGGCGGCTTTGTCCGACGCGGCGGGGGAAGGACCGCGCCGGAGTGTGGGCGGGATGTATGGATAAAGGAATGTCCGCCCGTGTATAAGCGAAAAGCCCGACCGCAAGGCCGAGCTTCTCGGTTTGTCTGAGTTGGTGGGCCCAGATTGAGCTATGGGCCCATGCCTGATTAGAACTCTATGACCTTGCCATAGATGACTATCCGCTCATACCACTGGCCAATGATACTGACATCATATCCAAGCCCTAGATAGCGCGGCGTCTCTGCGTTGCCAAAGCCACCCCAACTCAGCCCGCCCGCCAGGGGCTCAATACCCCAGATGTCCACCTCAACCGCGCCGCTGCCCAGTTCAAACGCCTCCCACGAACCGGTATAGACGACTTCGCCGTCGCCTCGTTGGGATACGGTCAAACAAATGCCCGCGTGGTCTGGCAGCAACTCCTTCCAGAGTTCGTCAGCCTGCACCGCCACCGACACTAACAACAGGACTGCTATCACTACTGCTACTCGTTTCATTGTCTATTCCTCCGTTTCGTTGTTTGGTTGTATTATGGTTTCCCATTCACTTAGGCTATAGACCGCTGCTTCGATAGCTGCACGGCCCGCCCTCTTGCCTTTCACCCTCAGGCCCTCGACTACATACTCATACTTGGCCGCGCCTTGGGCCGCACCGTAAATCTGCTCCGCCGCCCTGATGAGTTCCTCGATAAGCAGACGCAACTTCTCATCCTTAATCTGGCCGACGTATTCCTTGGCGATGCCGACAAGGTAAAGCACAAGTACGCTCACAAGCACCGGCAGCACGGCGTCGAGCACAAGTTGTCCTAATTCCCCTGCATATTCCATAGTTCACCTCCCCCGTTTAGAATATCGGCACAGAATGCAAGAAGCCCGAGCGCCGCAATCGGCACCTTGGAGACGGCGTTGGCGGCCCTGGCGGTATGGCCTCGTAGTCTTTATCAATGGCCGCCCTTATCCGTGGCAGGCCTGCGCCTTCTTGCTCGTGAGTATAGAGAGGATTAGCAGCAGCCGCACTCATTAGGGCGGTCTTAAATAGGTCGGTGTTGCTGCCTGCCTGTAAGTAAAGCGCAGCCAGCCCCGCCACAAAGGGCGCACTAAAGCTCGTGCCATTCGCCCAAGTATAAAAGTCATTGAGGGGCCGGCCCATAGTGGTGCCCGCTGCGCGTAGAAGGGCCACGTGGCGGCCCCAAGCCATAATATCGGGCTTAGGTATGGATTCACCGTTCAAGCCCGTAGCGGGCCCTAATGACGAGAAGTCAGCGTGGCTACCATCCCAATCGCAGGCGGCTACCGTAATAGCCCCGTAAGCGTTCGCGGGCTGGCCGATAGGCCCTGGGCCGGAGTTACCGGCAGCACAGCAGACGATGATGCCGCGCTCGACTAACTGGTCAAGTGCGCGGGAGAGAATAGTATAGTCAGGATTGTCCGAACCAAGCGAGACACTTACAATATCCACGCCCTGGTCAGCCAACCAACCCAAGCCCTCAATAATCCAAGAGGTGTAACCGTAGCCAGACTCGTCAAGCACGCGGGCCATTGAACACTCGGCACTTGGCGCGGCTCCGTGAAACTTCTCTACCTTGGCACCGTCGCCCATAGCTATTCCGATGCAGGCGGTGCCGTGACCGTGGGGGTCAAACGGGTCCTCAGAGTCGTCTACAAAATCACACCAACCCCGCAACGCGGCAAAAAGGCCTGGATGCTCTGTGTCAATGCCGGTATCCACGAAACCGATGTGAGTCCGCCGGCCCCGGATTTCGCGGTCGTGAATCTCAGTGACTTCGCAATCTAACATCTGCCGCATTGGGCCGGGCTTCTCAGGGTCAAGCTCTTCTGTCGGATAGCCCGCCCCCGCTGGTCTCATCGGTACTTGCGGGAAAGGTGGTATGCCCACCCGCTCGTCTGGCTCGACGACAAACCCAGCTTGCCGCAAGTTGACAATCTCATCGCCGCTGAGTATGAGTGCGCGGCCATTGACTAACGGAAGGTGCTTGGCTTTATTTACCTTCTTAACAAGCGACAATTCCGCCCGAATACTGGACGGAGTTACATCCGGCCCGCCAGTTACGATTGCTCGCATTCGGCGGCCTCCTCGCGGGCTACCTCTAGGGCTATCTCGACCATACGATAGTTCGTGCCGCTATTGTCCAGTATTCTTAATGCTCGGCTATGTACAGCCAACTCCGCCTCCAATTTGGCGGCGCGGTCGCGGCATGCGCATATCTCGTCTACGACCGCCGCACTAGCATTAAATTGCTCCGTGTCATGGTGCAGAATACGTGCTATGAGTTCGGCTAATCGGCTGCTCAGAACTAT
>SDBU01000419.1_pt1 | contig 60232 bp, 53 predicted proteins | sample 2277071 | NCBI WGS metagenome assembly SDBU01 (sample SAMN10397929, study PRJNA504765) | marine sediment metagenome | isolation source: marine sediment core GS08_GC12, 126 cmbsf | place: Arctic Ocean: Gakkel Ridge, Loki's castle | collected 2008 | reverse complement strand
AATCATAAGAATCGATGAGGAGAAGTGTAACGGCTGTGGCGTCTGTGTGCCAGCCTGTGCCGAGGGTGCCCTTCAGATTATTGATGGCAAGGCAAAACTAGTTAGCGAGAAATACTGTGATGGCCTCGGTGCCTGCCTCGGGGAATGCCCCCAGGGAGCCATCACCATTGAGGAGAGAGCCGCCGAAGAGTTCGATGAGGAGGCGGCAAAGCTCCACCTGGAGGAGAAGCATACTATAGAAGAGCTTCCCTGTGGCTGTTCCTCGGCTACGGTCACCCAGTTTGAGAGGCAAGAGATGACAGGGGTTGCCCCGGGAGAGGCAACAAACCAGCAGTCAATGCTCGGTCACTGGCCGGTCCAGCTTACTCTGGTCCCGCCGACGGCGCCTTTTCTTCAGGGAGCTGACCTGGTGCTGGCTGCGGACTGTGTTCCCTTTGCCTACGCCGGTTTTCACCGGGACTTCTTGAGGAACCACAGCCTGTTAGTAGCTTGCCCCAAATTGGATGACTTCCAGTCCCACCTAGACAAGCTAACCGACATTCTGAGCCATTCATCGGTGAAGAGCCTGACGGTAGTGCACATGGAGGTGCCTTGCTGCTCCGGGCTAGTGCATATGGCCAGGCAGGCAATACAATTAAGCGGCAAAGATATTCCCTTCAAGGAAGTAACCGTTGGCATTAAGGGTGACCTAATATTATCTTTTTAAAACGGGTAAAAATGTATTGACAAGGAGAAAATTTAGGTCTATTACTCGTTACACTCTATAATCCAGGTAGACATTGACAACTGAATACAAGTAAAATATTTAGGTAAATCTCGGAGTGGGTAGGCAGTCATGTTCTATGCAGAATTTCTGCCTTACGTAGGAGGCTATTGTAACGTAGTTACTAGCGGAGATATACACTAGAGTACTGAGAGATGCCAGCCAAAGTAAAGGCTGGCATCTTTTGCTTTTTGAGGAAATGCATTATTTGTTAATACGCCACCTGAAGGTCTGGGAAGCGGGAGCTTGCTTGAGACAATAAACTAAAGGAGGTGAGGCTATGGTAATGGAAAGATGGAGGCAAAAGAGTATAGAACCAATTACGCCACAATCTTTGTAAGCTCGTGTGCTAATCCATATCATTTATTGACAGCTGTGGCCCCGTGTAGTATAAGTGCGATGGATAGGTATCGCTGTGTGGGCAGAGTATTTAAGGACCGAGTGTGAAATACAGCAAAGGAGTAGACAAAATGGCGGAGATTATCGACACTGATGTCCTTGTGGTTGGAGGGGGTGGGGCTGCAGCCAGGGCTGCCATTGAGGCCCGGCAACTTGGGGCTGAGGTAGTATTAACAGTAAAAGGTAGCTTCGGTGCCATAGGCACCAGAGGGGCTGGGGCAACTGCCAGTGGCCTTTCCGAGTATGGTGTGTTCGCTACTCCTGGGTGGACTGGCTTTTTAAACGAAGCCGAAAGACCGTTTGCTGACAGGTTTTTCCTGCCTCGGGAACAGGCTCTTGCCAATATCATCCAGGTGGGTTTGGGCATGGCCGATCCTAAGCTTGCCCGAATCATTGTTGACGAAGCTGCTGAGACAAGGACAGCATTGCTCAACTGGGGTGTCACATTTGGTGGGGCAGGCATCAGGTCTCACGGGGTGCCAATCATGGAGGCACTAGTAAGCCAGAGCAGGAGAGCAAATGTCTCTGTTCGAGACAGAACGATGATAGTCAATCTGCTGGTTCAGGATGGTGAATGCGTGGGGGCCATCGGGATAGACGAGACGAACGGAGATACTCTCATCATCAAGGCGGGGGCCACGGTCATAGCTACCGGTGGGGATGCCAACCTATTCATGTTAAATCTGAATCCTCCATGCAACACGGGGGACGGTTATGCCATGGGCTTTGATGCCGGAGCCGAACTGATAAACCTGGAGTTTAAACAAATATTTCTGGGGACCGTCTATCCGACCAAGAACATGCTCATCCGGCCTCTACCACCATATGTTAAGTTAACCAATACTAGGGGCGAGGAATTCCTTCAGCATTACCTACCTGAAGGAGTATCTCCGGAGGAATGCCTGGCGCAAAGGCAAATGCATAATCCCTTTTCCACAAGGGACACCCTATCAAAATACGTCGACATCGCCATAATAGGTGAAGTGAAGGCGGGTCGAGGGACTGACCACAGTGGCATTTATCTCGACCGCACCGACCCCCGAATCCCCCCGCTTGAAGTGGCGAGGCATGAGTTCTGGCTGTACCGGGGGATAGACTTTACCAAGAGCCCTGTGGAGATAGGTGTATGCCACCACTCTTCGCTGGGTGGATTCAGAATCGATGAAAACGCGCAGACCACACTCCCGCACCTCTACGCGGCAGGAGAATCAGTGGCAGGGCCGCATGGGGCAGATAGGCTGGGAGGCCACATGCTCCTAGCTTCCCAGGTTTTTGGGGCTAGGGCTGGCAGGCACAGTGCAGCCTATGCCAAGGGTCGGAGGCTGCCTGACATTGATAGCCAGGCACTCCGTGCCGCAGAAGTGCGAATTAAAGCCCTTCGCGATAGGAAGGGTGACCAAAAGCCAGCGGAGTTGAAGAGAATGCTCCAGCAGTCGGCGTATTATAACCTGCTGGTCATAAGAAGCAAGGAGAGCCTGACCAGGTTGCTCAGTGATATCAGGGGCATAGCAGAAGAGATGATTTCCCGCCTTTCTGTCACAAGCCCACCGGAACTGGTCGAGGCTTTAGAGTTGCAAAACCTCTTGTTGTTGGCAGAGCTTGAAGCAAACGTTTGCCTGAAAAGAACTGAAAGCCGCGGGCCGCACTACAGGGAGGATTTTCCCCTCCAAGATGATAAGAGCTGGCTAAAAAGCATGACGGTAAAAAAAGTAAATGGCAGCCCCCAGCTTGGTACCGTAGCTCTCGACCCCACATGGGAAAGTAAAGGCGATGAAAAGGTAAAGCGGTGGGGATAGCACAGTGACCCCACAAATCGCTAATACTGTGTTTCAAATAACTTCTGAGCCGCCAGCTATTAGAAGCATATCAAATCTCACGTTAAGCCTAATATGCCGAGCAAACAGGCAAAATACTCATTGGTATGGAACAGGTGTTGCAGAAGGAGAATCCTGATAACCTCTAGGAAAAGATGATATGAGTTGCCATGTCTATAAGTGAAATAAAAATGGTTTCAATCATAGTAGTAAACTATAACGGCATGCCTCATATAGAGGCATGTATCCCATCACTTCTAAAACAAACCTACCCAAACTTTGAGGTCATCTTCGTGGATAACCAATCGACTGACGGCAGCTTAGATTATGCCAGGCAGAAGTTCCCTAACCTTAAAATAGTTGCTAGTGAGGTAAATTTGGGATATGCCGGCGGTATCAATAAAGGGCTAGCGTATGCTAACGGCGAATATATTGCCCCGCTCAACATTGATACCGAGGTAGACCAAAATTGGCTGGCTAATATGGTTCGCTTTCTTAATGAAAATCCAGAGGTAGGGGCAGTGACTCCAAAGATATTGCTTTTCCATGATAGGAACAGGATTAATGCCCTTGGACTGAGCATTCATTTAACTGGGGTTAACTTTGTCAGGGCACCAAACGAGGACAGCAAGAATTATTCGAATAGTCCTTTAAAGGTAGCTGGTGTCAGTGGATGCTCCTATTTGATCAGAAGGGAAATACTGGACAGAATGGGTGGTGCGCCTGAGGAGTGCTTTATGGGCAATGACGATGTAGTCCTCTCCTGGACCATAAACCTAATGGGTTACGAAATGTATTGCATCCCACAGGCAATAGTCTATCATAAGTATCAACTAAGAATGAATCCAGAAAAATTGTTCTTATTGGAGCGTAACCGCCAGGCTATGCTACTTTCCAGCATAAAGCCTCTTACCTTTGTCGTCTGCTTCCCCGTCTTTGCTCTGACTGAGCTGCTAGTAATGGGCTATTGTATCCTTAAAGGTAGAGCCTATGTTTTGGCCAAACTTAGGGCATTATTTTCGGCTTATCGCAATATGAGGAACTTGAAGGAAAGGCGAGCTCGCATCCAGGAGTTAAGGAGAATTTCAGACTTCCAGTTGTTTAAGAGACTCCAGCTAAACTACGAGTGGCACCAGTTACTCCAGATTCTTAAGTGAGACCTATGAAAATTTTACAAGTTACGCCATTTTTTTATCCCAGCCTTGCTGGAATACAAACCTATGTCCTTAACCTGAGCCAAAATCTATCGCAGCGAGGGCATCAGGTAGATATACTAACCGTGAATACAGAGAAGGCACCAAAGGAAGAGGTGACGGCTGAGAACATAAAGGTTTATAGGTGTTCGCCAAATTTTAGATACCACAAGGGGCTTGTTTCCTTTGAGTTTATCAGGGAGTTATTCCAGTCGAAGGACTATAACCTATACCATATTCATATACCCTTCGCTCTTGGTCTGGAGACAGCCATTGCCGCCTCCAGGATTAATCACATCCCGCTGGTGGCAACCCATCACGGCGAGGGTACTCAGGGCGATATTCTATTCTCCATGATAGCCAAGTCATACAGCAAACTTAGTCGGAGCATAAGCCTGAGGTATGTAGACCGATTAATATTCTTAACCCGAAGCTATAGCGATTCTCTGGGGTTGAGCACAAAAACCAGAGAGAGGGTCAGGATCGTCAGAACAGGAGCTGATATTCACCAATTTTCACCAGCAAATGATGGCTCGGAGCTAAGAGCAAAGTATGGCTTTAATGATAGTGATAGGGTACTCCTGTTTGTGGGAGCATTAGGCAAGTATAACCGATATAAAGGTGTCGATTATCTGCTCAGGGCGGTTCACCAGGTTAGGAATGAGAATAGCTATGTCAAACTGGTTATTGTGGGTGGGGGAGAGCTGGTTCCTGAGCTAACACAACTAGCCCAAGAGCTAAATCTAGGTCAGGATGTGATATTCAGCGGCTCAGTCCCCCATGAACAAATGCCCCCTTATTACGCTATGTGTGATGTTTTTGTGCTCCCATCTATTTCTGGCCCGGAAAGTTGCTCTATGGTATTGTTTGAGGCAATGGCCTCAGGAAAGCCATCTATCGCTTCAGACCTGCCCGGAGTGAGGGATACCATCAAAGGAGGGGAGACAGGGCTGAAGGTTCCTCCTAAGGACTCAGGGGCATTGGCTCAGGCTATACTGTGCCTGGTAGAAGATGACAACCTTAGAAGCGAAATGTCGCAGAATGCCCGAAGGGAGGCTGAAGGTCTCTCATGGCAAAAGTGCGCTGAGGAGATAGAGGCAGTTTACCGTGAGGTAATCGTATCGTGAGACTCTGCTTTGTAAATTACTATGTCGGTCCTCTTGATGACGGGGCGGTAAATACTGCCTTCTATTTGTGTCAGGAGTTATCTAAACGCCATGAAGTCCTGCATCTCAAGCTTAGTCCAGGCAATCTTGTCTCACCCGGCTTCTGGCAAAGGGTAAAGAGTTTCCATCCCCAGATAATTCATTATGTAACTGGACCAACCACCAGGAGCTTTATGGTAGCGAAGGCACTCAAACTTTGGTGTAGCCACGCCAAAATAGTAATGTCGGCCTTGCAACCTGCCTTTTCCCCTCTATCAGCCAGGATTATCGCCTTGATTAAACCGGATTTGATATTGACCCAGTCCTATGAATCTGAAGGAATGTTTGCCAGCTCTGGTTGCCAAACCAAATTTTTACCAAGCGGTGTGAATACTCAAAGATTTACCCCAGCCTCCAATGATATTAAACGAGAGCTAAGGAGAAAGTATAAACTTCCTGAAGAAAGATTCATAATCTTGCATGTAGGTTCTATTCAAAAGGACAGAAATATCCTCATCTTTAACCAAATGAACCAAGATGAGGATAATCAAGTAATTATTATTGGCAGTACCACTAGAGCCATGGAGCAAGATGTCTACCAGAACCTCAAAAATAGCGGCTGCCTGGTGTGGAGAACCTATCTAGAAAATGTGGAGGAGCTTTACGCTTTAGCTGATTGCTATATCTTCCCTACTATTGGTAAACTGAACAGTATTGAGATGCCTCTCTCGGTAATGGAAGCCATGTCCTGCAATCTGCCGGTAATCTCCACCAGGTACGGGGCGTTGACTAGGGTATTCTCAGAGGGACAGGGCTTATATTTTGCCGAAAGAGACGATGATTTTACTTACCTGCTGAAGCAGGTTAAGAGTGATAATGGAGAAGTCAAGACCAGAGAAAAGGTCCTACCCTATTCATGGGAGAATATTGCCCAAAGATTAGAGGCAATATATGACGAAATCTTAAGTCGGTGATTAGTATGAAGAGGGGAGTGAAACCTATTTTTATATGTTTTGTCGGCATGGATGGCTCAGGCAAGACCAGCCTTTCCCACAAGCTAGTCGCTTTAATGAGACAGAATAACATGGAAACTGAGTATGTATGGAACAGGTTTGAGGCTCGAATACTGACCCCATTCTTCAAAATAGGCAAGGCACTCTTTTTCCAGGGCAAGGATATAATGAGGGACTATGCTGAATACTCTGTTATCAGGAAGAAGGTTTTTCAAAACCGGATTATAGGTGCTGTTTATGGCTATCTTCTGTCATTTGACTACTTCTGGCAAATCTGGCTAAAGGTTAGAATCCCCCTGATGCGCCACAAGAATATCGTCTGCGACCGCTATATCTATGATACAGTGGTTGACCTGGCTACAGACCTGAATTACTCAGATAGCAAGAGGAACAGCGTGTTAAGGAATTTTTTGCGCCTGTCTCCTAAGCCTGATATGATATTTCTCATTGACCTCCCTGAGGAGATAGCCTACCAACGCAAGACTGACGTGCCTTCTATTAATTACTTAAGAGAACGAAGAGAAATCTATTTAAATATTGGCAAAGAGTGTGGTATGACCCTTCTTGATGGCTCCAAAGAGCTTGGAGAGTTAGAAAACCTAATATTAAATAAAGTTAAAGCATTTCTTCAAATCGACAAAGAGGCCTAATTTGGCTACAGAAAATTAGTACAAATTTAATTACTTGAGGCTAGGCGTGAATAAAAGGTTTAAAATTTTGCTCATAAATCCACCCTGGTATAGGCTCTTCGGCCAATCATTTTATTATTATCCGCTAGGATTATGCTATTTAGCCGGGGTTCTAGAAAAACATGGCTTTGATGTCTCAGTGTATAATCCTGACTATAACTACAAAGAGCTAACCGGAGACCTATTTCTTAATGTCGGCAAGATAACTAGGGAATATCCCCGCTATCTGGACATTTTGAAAGATATTGATAACTCCTTGTGGCGGGAAATAGAGCGGGTAATCTCCCAACAATCGCCAGATATAGTTGGAATATCTATTTTGACGGGGAAGTATGGCTCAGCACTAAATGTAGCAAAATTAGTCAAAAGATTCGACTCAAATATACCGATTGTAGTGGGTGGTATCCATCCAACAATACTACCTGAAGAGATGCTAAACAATAAAGAGATTGACATTGTTGTCAGAGGCGAGGGAGAATACACCTTTTTAGACCTGGTGAGAACAATAGAAACTGGTAGCTCATTAGATAATGTCCTCGGCATTAGTTATAAACAACAAAATAAAATCATTCATAATCCGAACCGGCCACTAATACAGAATTTAGACGATTTGCCTTTTCCAGCAAGGCATCTGCTATTAGAAAAAGAAACTTATCCTTCTTCTGTCTATGGAGACATATTTGCTACCAGGGGTTGTCCTTATCATTGTATATTCTGCGCCTCGCACCAAATATGGACAAGAAAGGTTAGATTCAGGTCTCCAGAAAATGTGGTTAATGAGATTAAATATGTTAAAAAAACATTTGGGACACGCCGTTTTTGTTTTCATGATGATAGTTTCACCATGAACAAGCAATATATAATGGAATTTTGCGATCTTTTAATAAAAGAAAAAGTAAAAGTCCCTTGGGGTTGTGAAACAAGGGCAGATATGATTACAAGTGACTTGGTTACAAAAATGAAGGCTGCAGGGTGTGAGCGGATTAACATAGGCGTAGAGTCAGGGGACGAAGAAATACTTAAAAAGATAAAAAAGGGCATTACTATTGAACAAGCTAAAAAGGCCCGGATAATTATAAAGCAAAATGGTATAACCTTAATTGTTTTTTTTATGATGGGCTTCCCGTGGGAAACTAGAAAGGAAATTGGGGAAACAGTCTCCGTGATGAAAGAGCTGGACCCTGATTTTGCCATTTTTAGTATTGTCACCCCATATCCTGGAACAGAGCTATATGATATATGTATCTCCGAGGGGGTGATATCGAGAGACCTAGATTGGAGTTCCTTCTTTCATCAAAGCCCTCAGATGGGCCTAAACCAAAGTCTTACACCCGAGGAGTTTTCAGAATTGATTAACCATACACAAGAGGTGTTTGATAAACATAACAGGAGGAAAAGGATAGGAAGGATATTAAAGCATCCGCTCTCCACTCTTGAACTACTCTATAGAACACAATACTACAAGCCACGCTTTTTTCACGCACTATTCCGATCCCTACGAGGATAAGATAGCACTCATAGATGAGTCGAATACACAGATAGCCGAATACCTTGACCGGATGATAATTGATTGCTTAAATGAACTGAAAAAGGTGGATGAAATGAATAAGGTATTAATGATTGGGCTAGATTCTATGGATTCAATCTTGCTGAACCGGTTCGAGCATAAATTGCCCAACTTTAGACAGCTGAAGTCGACAACCCCAAATATACGATTGAAGTCTGTCTATCCTCCTGACTCGGTAACAGCATGGGCGAGTATTTATACCGGGCTGAATCCAGCAAAACATGGGGTGGTATATTTTACCGACCCTCTGGATAAAGTCGCTGGCACGGTGTGCGCAGATATTGACAACAGCTTCCTCCGCGGAAATACCTTCTGGGACTTCGCCAGCAAAGCGGGCAAGAGGGTATGTGTGCTCTTCCCTCACCTGGGTTATCCCCCCTGGGCAGTGAACGGAATCATGTTTGCCAGAACCAACGAAAAGAATATTAACAAATTTCCTGTCCAAGCCTATCCCCCGTCACTCGCCAAGAATCGAGAATTATCCAACTTAAACACGATGAAGATAGTGCCGTCACAACGGCTGTTTGGTGAGTACATTGAAGCCTGCCGGAAAGTTGTCCAGGCTGAGGCTGAACTCGGTCTGGAGATGCTGGCAAAGGAAAAATGGGACTTGTTCTTCACTTACTCCTCAACCCTGGACTGGATTCAACACAATCTGTGGATGTTTTTTGACGAAGCCGACCCTACCTATCCCGGACCTAACCCATATCAGAGTGTAGTTGAGGAATTCTATACCCTTTATGATGAATTCGTGGGCAAATTCCTCAATGCCGCCGACTCCGATACCACAATTCTTGTCCTCAGCGACCATGGTCACGGCATGCGCCCGACAACACTGGTGAATATAAACGAAATCCTTAGAAATAAGGGGCTTTTAGTGCCCAAAATCAAGAGAGCTAGCATTAGAGACCCATACTTTGCACTAGAGAAGCTGAAGAGCACAGTGGCTGGTTTCATAAACAGGCATACCTGGACGTTTGGCATCGCCATGACATTGTTGCACCTCATGCCTGCGGCAAGGAGAGTATACACTGCTCCCCTGTCTATTGACTGGGACAAGACAATAGCCTATGTTTCAGACCTATCAGGAATAAAGGCATATACCTATGGTGGCATAATTATTAAAGGTGAGAGCCTGGAAAATGCAGCTTATGAAGAGATACGAAGTCGGCTAATAGATGAGCTCTATCAAATCAAAGAGCCAGATACCAGCCAAAGACTCATCAAATGGATTTGCCGACGGGAAGAACTTTACTCAGGTGAATATCTCTTTAAGTATCCTGATATTATCTTCGAGTTCAAGGAGGGCTATGGTGCCGGTTGGTCAGTATACGATTCTGTGATAACCCCTTGCCGCACTCACAATATTTGCCCTGGCAGCCACAAAGCCGACTCTCCTGTGTTCTTTTTAGCCAACTTGCATAGAAGCTCACACGTGAAAGATATTACCTTGATGGACATTGCCCCTACGGTGCTAGACCTACTGGGGGTAGAAGGTAATTTTAACTTCGACGGCGAAAGTATTTTTAGAGGTGCCAGCCAGTAAGAAGGAGGAAAGTAAAAGTCATCATTGTAGCTGCTGGAGAAGGCAGCCGTCTAGTGCCCATAACCGATGACAAGCCCAAATGCCTACTGGAAGTAAGGGGCAGACCATTATGCAAAGGCAACATGGAAGTATAAACCAGAGAAGGGTAGATATTTTTAGACGCAACATGAAGTCAGATTCAGGAAGGATGCTGGTAAATTCACCATGGTAAAGCAAAAGTTAACCATCCAAGCTATCCGCTCCATGTATACCGAGGAAAAGAGGGCTTTTGATAGAAATAACCTATGGGGCTACTTTGTAGTGAGACCGATTTCCTACTATGTTACCTGGCTGTTTTTGAGATTAGGTATTTCTGCCAATAGGGTAACCTGGGGTTCCTTCTTCATAGCAGTTGCCGGCTGTTTGCTCTTGGCTACAGGAAGCTACAACAGCATAATTGCAGGCGCCTTATTGGTAAATCTCTGGTATTTGCTAGATTACGTGGACGGTAATATAGCCAGATATACCAATTCTTCCACTAATTATGGTCGCCTCCTTGACACCTTCACTGGTGCTGCGGTAAATGTGCTGCTAATTATCTGCGCTAGCATAGGGGCTTTTAATCACCCCGACACTTGCCTTAACTCGCTGGCTCAATTTTTCTCACACCTGAATATTGGTAAGAGCATCATCTTAATTCTAGGAGTCTTTGGTGGGTGGGCATATTCGCTTCGTCTTTTCGTGTATTTCATCCTCAGGCGGGGTAGCTATTTTTACCCCGTCCCTCAGAGTGAAACTGCGGTTAGAACAAAGAAAGGCGCTTTAGGCAGAAGTCTATTTATCTTGGAATATATTACAGGGCATTCCATAAGCCTCCTAATGCCAATACTACTATTAGCCACAATCTTAAGATTCTTGAGTGCCTTTGTCCTGCTGGATGTGTTACTATTTAGTTTAGCTTCCATAATTGCTATCTTCCAGTTCGTAAAGATGGCAAAACCAAGTGGTAGCGAAGAGCCTCTTTAAAAAATTGTGAGCGAAGAAAGAACTTTCAAAGGGGGCAGTTCTATTATGGCAAAACGAAATTTAACCCTTGCTGATATCCGCTCCATGTATACCGAGGAGAAGAGGGCTTTTGATAGAAATAACCCATGGGGCTACTTTGTAGTGAGACCGATTTCCTACTATGTTACCTGGCCGTTTTTGAGATTAGGTATTTCTGCCAATAGGGTGACAGCTACCGGCATGATAATTGGGGTTATTGGCTGTGCGCTTCTGGCTTTTGGCAGTTATATTTATATGATTGCAGGGGTTTTACTGTTAAATATCTGGGTTTTGCTTGAATATGTTGATGGGAACGTGGCTAGATGCACTAAATCCACTAGTAGCTATGGAAGGTTTATCGATCATTTAAATGAAATCATTGTCTGTGCTTTGCTATTTATATGTGTTGGCATAGGCGCTTTCAATCACCCTGACCCTTATCTGGATACATTTGTTAACCTGATTTTCTCAGTAAATGTTGATAGAGGTATATTTCTATTTCTGGGTGGGTGGGCCTCCTTATTTTATTTTTTACCTCGCTATATTGGCTATGACTTTGCAAAAGTCTTTTCACAAGGGCAAAGTGGTGCCAAAATAATGTCAAGGTCGGCTCTCTCAGGGGGCGCGATAGGCAAGATAGCATTCACTGTATATAGTACCACTGGTGTGGTTATACCAATACTGGTTTTAGCCGTAATCTTCAAGTTTTTAAGCATTTTCCTGCTACTATGGGCGTTAATACATACCTCTGCCTTTGTTATCCTAATTCCCAAACTCCTGAGAAAGGCAAAATCAAGCAATGGTTAAAGAGCAACTCCAGGGATATCATGCCAGAACAGAGAGATAGAATGGAGCATTCAGTAGATAAACCAAATATTGCCGTAATAGCTCCATCGACCATTAGCATGGTTGTAGAAGTATTCTTAACTAATTTTCTGGAGATAGTCGAGCCGCTAGCAAATGAAATATACGCCATCACTGGGGTGTTTCCCAATAAAGCCAACAGAAGAATCCATATAATCGAGATAAAATACGAAAGTAAAAAGGAATCGACATTAATAAAGATACTCAAGCACTTGCTAGTACAGCTCAAAGTCTCTTTCCAACTATTTAAAATATCTAAGAATGTTGAGGTAGTAATCTTCCTTTCGGGTACTAAGATATATCTGTTACCAGTATTGTCAGCGAAGCTGTTACGAAAGAAAACAATCCTAGCCGCTACCGGGCGGCTGCCAAAAGGAGTCAAGATAACTTATTATGGCACGATGTTATTTGGTCTTGGGAGAATCATTTACCTTTTTATTTCTACGATGCTATTCAAAATCAATTTTTCCCTTGCCGACCGAATTGCTGTGGAATCAGAAAGCTCTCTCAAATTTATGGGCTTAGATAAATATAGGAAAAAAATCACAATTGGTAGTGCTGGCGCAATGTATATAAATACAGATGCTTTCAAAATAAAAAGGGGGCTAAAACATAGGGGGAATTTAGTAGGGTATGTGGGTCGTTTGTTTCCAGAGAAAGGTGTTATGAACTTTATTAAAGCCATACCATTAATTTTAAATGAGCGCGATGATGTAGAATTCTTGATAGGTGGGGGTGGTCCACTACTTGAGGAAATAAAAGGAGAATTGGCAAACAATAATCTGAGTCATAAGGTTAAACTGGTAGGCTGGATTCCATATGATGAACTCCCCGGTTATCTTAACGAGTTGAAATTGCTTATTCTTCCTTCTTACTCCGAAGGCCTTCCTTCAATTGTTCAAGAAAGTATGGCTTGCGGTACCATAACTCTGGCAACACCAGTCGGTGGTGTGCCCGATTTAATAAAGGACGAGAAGACAGGGTTTATCTTAGAGAATAATTCCCCAGAGTGTATTGCCCGGAATGTTATCAGAGCCCTGGAGCATCCAAAACTTGATGAAATTGCTCAAAATGCGCGCAAGTTAATAGAACAAGAATATACCTATGAGGTTATGGTAGAAAAGTGCCGGAGTTGGCTAAATGATTTAATGGGGAGCAAATAAGGGGCTGATTGAAAACTGGGAGTCAGCGCTTTTAAAACATGGGAGTAGCAGGCACGTGAAGAAAATACTATTAATTGCACCCCCATTTTATCGATTAATGGGAAGTCATTATAATGGCCTTCATTTAGGGATAGGTTACATAGCAGCCGTTTTGAACGAACATGGTTATTATGCCAAGGTTTATAATGCCGATTATTATGATAGCAAGGATTATTTGAATCAGAGGCAGCTATTCGACGGCTATTCCTCTTACAAGCTTGCATTGAATGACCTTGATAGCCCGATTTGGCACGAGATCAAGGACAATATCTATAACTTTGCCCCTGATATTGTTGGTATAACCATGTTAACGGCTAACTACAAAGCTGCTGTGAATATAGCAAATATTCTAAAGTCACTGGACAAGGAAATAAAAGTCGTAGTAGGTGGTGCCCATCCTACCCTGGATCCCGACGGAGTAATGAGGGAAAAGGATTTTGATTATCTTATCCGTGGTGAAGGAGAGTTTTCGTTCCTTGAATTAGCAAATGGGCTCAAGGCTAATGAAATCCTCGGACTTTCATATAAAGAAAATGAAAGGATAATTCACAATAACAGTAGACCCTTCATTGACAATCTAGATATACTTCCTTTTCCGGCTCGTCATTCATTTTTAAACTCTACTAAACACCTTGATGCCGGAGCTATCGCCACTGGAAGGGGGTGTCCCTTTTCGTGCACCTATTGTGCTAGCCCACAGATATGGCACAGAATCACTCGGTTCAGGTCTGTGCCCAATGTAATGGAAGAGTTGAGGTATTTAAAAGAAAACCATGCTTCTACTCTGCTACAATTCGTTGATGATACCTTCTCCTTGAATAAAGGACGAGCTAAGGAGATATGTAAGCAAATCATCAAAGAGGATTTAAACATAAAGTGGAAATGTGACACTAGAGTAGATTGCTTAGACAAGGAGTTGGTCAGTTTAATGAAGAAGGCTGGTTGTATCCGCGTTAAGTTAGGGGTGGAGAGCGGTAGCGACCGGGTACTAAAAGGGATTAAAAAGGGTTTTACTAAACAGAAGGTTCGCCAAGGAGTCGCCCTGATAAAGGAATTTGACTTGCCGCTTACAATTTATTTAATGGTAGGTTTTCCCAGAGAAACCAACGAGGATTTAAAGGAGACCATTGAATTTGCTAAAGAACTAGATGCAGATTACTATAGCCTTAGCATACTGGCTCCATATTACGGAACCCAGATTTACAGAGAATTAGAGGAAGCTGGGGAAAAACTGGACAAAGAGCACTGGGAATACTTTTATCATCAGAGTAGAGATATGATTATTAACAATAATTTGGACCCAGAAATAGTGGATGAGTTCTTGGCACTAAATGAGAGAGAAGGAAAGGGGGAAAGGGTATGAACATTCCGATACTGAGGCTACCATACACCGAAGAAGATATAGAGTTTATAAAGAATAACATCGTTGAAGTTTTAAAAAGCGGCTACCTCACTATGGGGGACAAAGTTGCCGAGTTCGAGAGGCTATTCGCTGAATTTATTGGTGTTAAGTATGCGATTGGAACGAATAGCGGCACCAGCTCTTTAGAGATAGTCCTCCGTACCATAGGCATTGAAGGGGCTACAGTAGTGATGCCTTCAAATACATTTATGGCTACCCCCATATCCGTGATTCACGCCGGTGGTAAAGTTATTTTTACTGATTGCCAAAGGGATAACCTTCAAATAGACCCTGAAGACCTGAGAAGGAAAATCCGACGTGATACCAAAGGGGTCATAATTGTCCATATCGGTGGGATAATATCTCCCTATTTTGATGAAATCAAAAAGATTTGTGACCAGAATAGCCTATTTCTCCTAGAAGATGCGGCGCATGCTCACGGTGCTACTATAAATGGTAGAAAGGCAGGGGCTCTGGGAATTGCTGGCTCATTTTCATTCTATCCAACCAAGGTCCTGACTACGGCTGAAGGAGGAATGATAACCACAGACAATGAAGAAATTTACCAGAAATCTCTAGTATTGAGAGAACAGGGAAAGGCAGACCATAATTTTAATATCCATATTGAATTTGGGTATAACTGGCGATTTAGTGAATTGCACGCTGTTCTTGGCTTGCAGCAGATGATGAAAGTAAATTCGATTTTAGAACAGAGAAGGAAGATAGCTAAGATGTATGATGAAAGATTAGAAGGGCTAAAAGGGGTTAAATTATTAAAAATTCCACAGAACATAGAGCCATCATACTATAAGTACATTCTATTTCTGGACGATGGTTTTAACAGAGAGGAGGTCAAAAGAGAACTGCAGGGAAAATATGCCATTTCCCTGCCAGGTGAGGTTTATGCAGAGCCTTGCCATAATCAGCCGGTATTCAAAAAATATCCTTGGGCTATGGTAAATAACCGTAGCGATACTTTTCCGCAAACTGAGTATGTTGGCCAGAAGCATATATGTTTACCGCTATACCCCGGATTGACTGATAGCGAAGTAGATTACGTGGTGGACTCATTAAAAAAGGTATTGTCATGAATATCTTGATTACAGGTGGAAGTGGCTTTATAGGAAGCCATGTGGTTGATAAACTTATCGAAGCTAGGCACAAGGTTCGAATATTGGATCTTAAGAAGCCGCACCGAGAGGATGTGGAATTTTTGAAAGGTAACATTACATTAAAGGAGGACATCCAAAAAGGCCTGACTGATATGGAGATAGTCTATCATATTGCTGCTTTCTCTAATATTGACCTTGTTAAGGCTAGCCCATTAACCACCATTGAGCATAATATTCTGGGAACAGCCTACTTGCTAGATGAATGCAGAAGGCAGGGAATAAGGCGGTTTATCCTTGCTAGCAGTGTTTATGTCTATAATGAAAGGGGACATTTATATACTACATCAAAGCTAGCATCAGAGATGATTTGTAAAAATTATAACACCTTATATTCCCTACCTTATACAATTTTAAGATATGGGACAGCTTACGGTCCCCGAAGTAGAGATGCCGACGTTATTTCTATCTTTGTAAAAAAGGCCTTGAACGGGGAAAAATTGATTGTTCACGGTTCAGGAGAGCAGAAAAGGAATTTTATCTATGTTGAAGACCTAGCCTGGGGAAACTTGGCAGCACTTAAAGAGGTTGCCAAGAACCAGACCTATGTCCTAGCTGGCACACAAGCTGTAACTATTAGAGAATTGGCAACTATGGTGAAAATGATATTCGGAAACAGGATCAACATTGAGTGCAACTCTGCCCGGGAAGATGACTATAGCGGGGAGATTTTTGATATTAGCAAGGCAAGGGAGGATTTGGGCTGGGAGCCAAAGGTTGATTTTGAGGAAGGGATAAGAAGATATATTGAATGGTATAAGGAAAACATTAAGGGGAGATTTTAACAGGGAGTGACTAGTAGATTGCCTACACTGGATAAAATCGTAGAGAACCTGGATAGAAACCTGGCTATTCTCGGATTAGTTGCTAGCCCAATCATATTCTTTTGGATACGGGCGATGGGACAAAGGACATTCGATGAAGCTCCCGTCATGTTATTTCTGGCTTGTGCCATTTATCTAGTTATGAGAAAGCGTTTATCCCCTTTAACAGCCCCCTTTTTATCAGAATTACCGGCAAAACCACTTATCTATCTAATACTAAATATCTTATTTTTCGCCCTTTTTTCTTATAGTACCATCTCGGCAATCTTGAGTGGTGGTCTCTACAGCCGGCCTTTGGCTTACTTTATCTCGATTGCGCTTATGACTGCCCTACTAGCTATAGACATACTCCTTCCTCAGAAAGGAAAGGCATATACTGGCTTCACTCTACTAAAAATAATATTGGTGGCATTGAGTTTGCGATGGATTCCTCAGCTTATGTTTCCCGACCTTATCGGAGCCGACCCCTTTGCCCACAGGGAGTTCACCACAAGTATCCTAGAAGCTGGATATATCCCTGAGGGTTGGGGCTATTCAAAATTGCCAGTCTTTCACTTAATAGCTGGTTCAACCATGCTGATAACCGCTTTAGACTATAAGTTTTCGGTAATGCTGTCTATATGCTTATTAGAAGTAATTGGCTTGATTTTTGTTTTTCTTTTGGGCAGCTTTATCTATAATCCAAGAGTGGGCTTATTGGCTGCTTTGCTTCTCGGGGTTGCTAGCAAACATATCCAGTTTGGTTTTTGGGCAGCCCCGCAAACCATGTTTGCGTGTCTAGTACCCCTTGCGCTATACCTAATATTTAAAGCAAATAAGGAATCAGTCACTTTAACTTCTCTCTATCTTGTTATTAGTGCCATACTAATCCTGACTCATACCATAGCCTCAGTGAGCTTTGCCGCACTCGTCCTTTTATTGTGGTTTGGTTTTGGCTTCTTTAAAAGAGTAAACCGAGAGAGGTTTAGTCTTCCAGTAGGTTTCCCCCTGTTCATCTTTTTTATAACTGCCATGCTTGGCTGGTGGATGTATGCCTCCGGGCATCTACAAACCCTGGCAGGCTTGATAAAGTGGGGATTTCGGCCGGCATATTGGGCTCCGTCAGAGGTAACTTTGCAATATAAGCATGAAGTTCCATACTATGAACTCCTGCTTAACCGATTGGGGTTTCTTCTTTTCTTTGGCTTTGCCATTACCGGGTCGCTTTACATGCTATCCCGAAGGTTTGGAAATAAACATAGTTTTGCCTTAGTTATGGGTGGGTTTGCCTTAATAGCCGTCGCAGTCTTCGCTTCACCGTTAGGTTTTACCGGGGTGCTTCCTATGAGATGGTACTTTTTCGCAGAGGTGGTTATAGCGATTCCGGTAGCTATTGGACTCTTCTTGGTTTATAGGTCATTCAAAAATAATTTGGTAAAGATATTAGCACTAACCACTTTAATCTCAATTATATCCTTCCTCTCAATTACATGCCCGGTGGCGAATATGGATAGCCCAATATACTCAAAAAATACTGCGGTTAGGCATGCTGAAACCGAATCTGAGCTAAAAGCAACTGAAACTATTCGAAATATTCGCCACGGAGAGATTGCAGATATTTCAGAGAACATACTAAGCGGAGACTTCTCAGATATAGAGGGCTTGGTCATAACTAGAAGAGAATGGATAACAGGTCTATACAGCTCGGCAGGTAGGACTACTAAATTAAAGTATGACCCTTGCCAGAAGCTAGATAGTCTCAAATTTAATCATGTCTACGAATCGGGAAGTGTCAGTGCTTTCTTCAAACAGACTGAGCCGCGTTAGGAGACTAACGGGGTGAAGTTGATAAACAATCTTAGGAATATGAGCTTAAAATTATGAAACCGATGTTCACCATAGGTTTAGATACTGAGCTACTTTGGGGTGTTATACATACCGATGCTGATTATAGTCGCCTAGTTGCAGATACAAATGCTGGTAGAGGTGCCATTGACATATTGCTAAGTCTCTTTGAGAAATACAACATCCCGGCAACTTGGGCTATCGTGGGGCATCTCTTTTTAGACCATTGTCAAAAAGAAGAGGGCATCCCACATAGGAATATGCCCAGGTTCAAAGAGGACTGGTATTCCTGCGACCCGTGCACCGATATTCATAGGCATCCTTTGTATTATGGAAGGGATATCGTTGACAAGATATTATCAAGTCCGGTGAGTCATGAAATTGGCTACCATTCATTCTCCCATGTCATCTTTTCCGAGTGCAGCCATGAGGTTGCTGAAGCAGAAATTAAAGAAGGGGTAAACTTAGCTAAAGAACTGGGAATTACCCTCAAATCCTTTGTCTTTCCCCAGCATGGGTTCGGGCATCTTGATGTCTTAAAGAAATACGGATTTAAGGTATACCGGGGCCGGAGAGAAAGACATTTAGGTGAAAGAAAAAATTTGTTGCTTCGCAAACTTGGTGGGGGAATAGATAAATTGATAGCCCTCCCCACTGAGCCCAAATGGAGGGCTGGCATCTGGGAGATGCCAGCCTCTATTATGTTTCAGGACTTATGGTTATTCCGCCCTACCCTTGTTTCCCGAGCTAGAATAGGAATTAATAGGGCGATAAACGAAAACAAGGTTTTCCACGCCTACTTACACCCTGAAGCCTTATTGTCTCAGCCCGCCCTTGCCAAAAAGCTTGATAAACTTCTTGCTTTTGTCGCTAAGAAGAGGGATGAAGGCAAACTCCAAGTGGTTACCATGGGAGAGTTTGCTGAGAAAGTTGGAAAGGCTAAGGCTCTATCTACATGAGGCGGCCGGTGAGCCTTATAAGCATCCTCCGAAACGGTGACAGTACTTGGCGAACCGGCGATAGTGTTTTGTGCCTTATTACAAAGGGGGCAAGATCTAATAACCGCATAATGAGCCAGAGTCCCCCTTTTAATAGTTTTTCGCCCCGAGGGCATTTCTCTACCTTTCTGGCAAAGGCTATCCTGTCAACAAGGTGCATTCTAGAGAATTTGTCTGATTTTAGAACATCCTGTTCTATTACTTTTCGGGGTCCATCCTCATTCCAATCATGGAAAGCGATGGTGCCGCCTAATTCCAGGTAGGGCGCCCATAGTAGAAAATCCAGTTTAACATCCTCATACTTATGTGACCCATCAATCCACAATAACTTGATGGGTTCCTTCCACCCTCTCGTTGCTTGCTCTGACTTCATAATCATCGGGACTATAATCTCATTAGCGTCTGCCTTCCTTATATTTTCCCTGAATGCTAGCTCTGTGCTTAATTCTTCATGAGTATCAATAGCGTAAACTTTGCTTTTATTACCTGCCTCAGACCCTTTGGCTAGCCAGACGGTAGATTTTCCTTTCCAACTACCAATTTCAACTATGACACCTTCACTAAAGCTATTTCTGGCAAGCCAATATAAGCATTCCCCTTCCTGGTCAGTTATCAGACCATCAATGTCCTGAACAATTCGCCTGACTTCCTTAAGATGAGGGTCTTGCTTACTGGTAATCATCTGTCACCAAGCAACTCCTTTTATGACCCTTTCTTGATAATGAAACACTGTCCCGTCGGCAAATAGATAGGATACTCATCCTTATCGGAGAAGAATTCATCAACTGCCGTTTTGGCACCGGGGCAAGATAAGAAACCATAGTCATCAAATACCATAACGCCGCCGTTCGTCATTCTGCGGTAAAAGAAATGGCAACAATCCATGACAGATTTGTAGATATCAACATCAATATGAACCAAGCAGAATTCAGTATTGGTTATTGGGGTGGCAGTATCGGGGAAGAAACCTTGATGAAATTCAACATTACTATACTTTTCCAAGAGTTTTTTAACCCTTTCGAGGGATGTATGAGCGTAAGCACCTTTTCTAAGCAGGTCTTTATTTGGGTCAGTTTGTGGCATCCCAGAAAATGTATCGAAAAGATGCACGATTTTATTTTTGTGGCTAAACAATTGTGCCAAGAGTTTGGCTGTTCCCCCCCTATAAACACCAACTTCAGCTACTTCACCCGGTAAGCATTCAACCTGTTTTGAAAATTGATAAAGCATGAAGCATCTTGTTCTATCGACAATGGTGTATTCTTGAATCTGGCTGTAGATAGAATTAAATTGCTCAATGTCATCCCATAGATGGATTGGGTCGGGTTGTCCTGTTTTTGACACCCTTTGGCGTTGGAATCCAAGCTTGTCAAGGCTGTGTTTGATAATTGACCTGGATAGCATCTTCATAATGAAACTGAAATTAGCTCTTGAGTATGAGTGGGTAATTGCACTTAGCATCCAATGAGACGAGCTTCTGGTTCATTTTATATTGACTTATCTTGTATCTTAATTTATTCTTATAGAGAAATCAAGCTAGTTTCGTTTTTGGTAGCTACATTTACGACTAAATGATACCCGGCTTCTACGAAACATCAGGTTAAACATGACAAAGGATTATGCTCTGAATAGAAATTATGAAGCCCTAATAACCAGTGCTGAGACAAACACCGCTTTAGCAGTTACCAGGTCATTGGGGGAAAAGGGCATAAATATCACTTGTGCCTCGTCTACAAGATTGGCCAAATCATTTTATTCAAAATATTGTAAAAATAGATTGATTTATCCTTCTCCAGAAAAACAACCTGAGCATTTCTCAAAATTCCTGCTGAACGAGGTTAGAAAAAATCATTACGATGCTTTGTTTCTTACCACAGATTTAGATATGTACTGTATTTCAAAAAATAGAGAGGAATTTCTTCCATATGTTAAGATTCCGAATGATTTTCCAACCTTTATGAAGGTTCTGGACAAATCTCAAACAATCAAAGTAGCCCTGGCACTTAATATCCCGGTGCCCGGAACAGTCTTTGTCGATAACATTAACCAGTTAGGCGAAATTTCAGAGGCGCTGGAATATCCGGTAATAATTAAACCCAGGCAATCCGCGGCTTTAATCTTTAATCAGATAGTGGGTGGTGGCACTGCCTATGTCAATTCAAAAAAGGAATTTATTCCTAAATATAAAAAGTTACACCAGAAAATCCCTTACCCGCTTATTCAGGAATATATACCCGGTGAAGAGAAAGGGGTTTTTGTTCTTCTCCATGATGGCGAATTAAAAGCAATCTTCGGTCATAAAAGGTTCAGAACGGTTAATCCACTGGGCGGTGGGGGGAGTGCTTTATGCGAAAGTGCTGATATTGACCCCAGAATAGAAGAATATACCTTAAGAATATTAAGGGAAATTAAGTGGGAAGGTGCCGCCATGGCTGAATTTAAAATCGATTCCCGGGACAATATTCCAAAGTTGCTCGAGATTAACGGGCGTCTCTGGGCCTCTCTGCGGCTGGCTATCGCTTCCGGGGTTAATTTCCCCTATCTACTATTCAAGATAATGATGAACGAAGATATAGAACCCGTTTTAACTTATAAAAAGGGCGTGAAATACCGCTATTTAACCGGCGATTTTTCCCACCTAATTCGCGTCATGATAGGGACTCCAGCGCATGCATTTGAGCACCCCAAGAGACTGCCAACCTTGTTAAGTTTTATGCAATTCCATAGAAAAAACATAGTTTATGGTGATATATCCGTTAATGACCCAAGAGTTCTCATTGGAACATTTTATGAATTTTTTAGCCGGCTGCCTTTTGTAGTCGGGTCAAGCGTAGCCAAAAGGCTGCACATAAGATGATAACTGCTCAGGGAATAATCCATGTTCATTCCCTATATTCATATGATGGACAGGAATCACTTAAAGATATCAAACATCTTTGTAAAAATAGAGGATATAACTTCGTCATCATGACAGAACATACCCAAGAGTTGGAAAAGGATAAATTAAAATTGTTCATCTCAGAATGCAAGTCGTTATCTGAGGATGATTTTCTTATTATCCCCGGATTAGAATTTGTGTGCCAGGATGGTTTAGAAATCTTGGGCTTGCATATTAGTGAAAGTCTTGATACTTCAAATATAGAAAGGTTGATCGAGGAAATACAAAGAAGGGGAGGGTTAGCAATATTAGCTCACCCCAATAAGTATAAGTCTAATCTAAAAAATTACTATCCCTTCCTTAAAAATCTAAACGGGGTAGAAATCTGGAATCGTGTTTGGGATGGAAAGCATGCGCCAAGAATCAGTAATATTAATCTACTCAGGTCACTAAGGAGGCTGAATAGAGAGATTTTTGCTTATGGTGGAATAGATTTTCATAGTAAGACTCACTACGCTCCATTGAACCACTATGTAACGGTAGATAGAATGGAGCCAGCACAAATAATACTCTCACTAAAGGAAGGCAGGTTTTATTTAGGTAATAATAGAATAAAATTAAATTCAAAAGCAGAAATCAGGCTCTATGAATATGTTTGGTTTAGTTTCTGGAACCTGGTTCACAATGCTAAAGATATATTAGTGCGCATAAGCAATGAAATTACAAAACACACTAATATTAATCCCCCTCAGTTTTTAAGGAAAGTGATGGACAAAATCTTATAAATCGCGCTATTGGAGGTTAACCTTAATGAAAGCAGAAATCTTAAAGCTTATGAAATGCCCCTATTGCGAGACTGATTTTGAGGTTGAGCACATTTATGAAGAAAAAGGGGGGGAGGTAATCTTTGGATTAGTAAAATGTGAATGCAGCGAATATCCTATTCTGGAAGGTATTTTGAGCCTTAAAGAATCTCCTATGAGGAGCTATTTGGTCAAATCTCTCAAAGACGGAAAGGCTGAGAAAGCGGTGGCATTGGCATTGGGGACAGGCGGTGAGGATATTTGTCGAATCGCCCACTTTCTGGGGTTAAAGCCCAGGTATGGACGACTACTTGAGGGAATTTTCTTGACTTTTGTGAGTGGTTTGACAAGGAATAAGCGTAAAATAAATAAAAGTTCGTCTTTTTACGGCTTGACAAAAGAGCCATATTTTAAACATCGCTTCTCAGCAGACTCTCTCTGGTCTATCTACCCGTTTATTCCAATACTCAAAACAAACCGGCAAAGAATACTGGATTTAGGTTGTGGCCAGGGACATGTTTCCTTTGTAATCTCTACCTGTGTTAATCCTGAAGAACTGGTCTGTGTTGACCATAACTTTAGAAGCCTGTATGTAGCCAGAAAATACCTTGTCAGCGATGCCGATTTTATTTGCTCAGATGTCAATTATCCCCTGCCGTTCAAGGATAACATCTTCACCTCTATTTCTATGCTGGATGCGTTTCATTATGTGCGTGCTCGCGCTTTATTAGCTGGTGAGATTGAACGCGTAGCTCGCCCTGAAGGGTTACTCTTACTTTTGCACCTGCACAATTCCCTCGTCGACAATCCAGCGGGTGGTAACCATCCATTGCCCCCTTCAGCATGGGTAAGCTTATTTAAGCATTTTGAAATTAAAGCACTGCCGGAAAGAAATTTGGTGGAGGACTTTGTCTTAAAGGATGAGCTCGACTTGGAAAAAGAATACTCTGAGAGTGAGTTGGATGCCTCCAATGCTATAGCCGTTATAGGCACTGGAGATAGGTCGCTTTTTAGAGTCTTTGAAGGAGTGGGAAGCGACTTCTTAAAGAATAATAGCAATTTAATTATCAATCCGATTTACAGAATTAGACGTGAGACGAATAAGATTCTTTTAGACAGAGAAACTTACAGCAGCGAATTCTGGGGGGAGTTTCCCGTAGCGGAAAAATATTTACCTGAGCGATATGTGATAGAGGGGGAGCTTGCTAAAGCTGTGACGGGGAGAACCTTAATAATACCAGATGAAATATCAGGGGAAAATTCGCAGTCTGTTGAGAATCTAATGAGAAAGTTTATTATCATCAACGCACCTCAAAAATACTGTATAATAGAATCAGGACAGAGTGAGCGGTCGTGATAAAAGTAGCTATGCTTCATAGGCATCCTTTACATGAATCACAAGAAAGTACAACTTTATACGCAGATAGATTAAGTCATTATCTTTCCCAGACAGGCGAAGTTGAAGTGCATGTGATAACCTCAGGCTATGAAGACAAGCAATTTAGACAAGGGAATTTATACATACATGTTATAGGGAAAAGGAGGTATGATATTCCTATTCTGCATCCCATCGAAGTATGGAAAAAGGTAAATACAGTGAAACAGATTAATCCAGATATCGTTAATGCTCAGGCAGCAAATACGCCCTCGGTAACTACCGCTCTTTTTACTCGAGGTCGACACCCTACCATCCTTACCATGCTAGCCTTTTTAGATAAGGAACTTCGGTTTTGGGAGGGTCTTTCTTTTATTATAGGAATGTTAATTTTTAAACCACTTATTAAATATGCTGTAAAAAAGACCCCAAACATCATAGTAGAAACCTCATCCATTAAGAGTCTGGTCAGTGAAATGACAAAATCCAGGATATATGTGGTTCCAAATGGCATTGAATTCGAAGAGGTTCAACAAATACAACCAGGCGATTTAAAAGAAAAACCCGATATCCTTTTAGTAGCTGGATTGGAACGGATTAAAGGTGTCGATATATTGCTCAAATCAATTCCAATAGTGCTAAAATCTGTCCCTAATCTTAAAGTATATATCGCTGGCTCTGGGTCGCAAGAAGGTAAGCTAAAAAATCTGGTCAAAAGATTAAAGCTAGAAGAGCATGTGGAATTTCTAGGCTTTATCTCTACGGAAGAAAAATTCAAATATTATAGGCGTTGTAAAATCGTGGTTGTGCCATCAAGGTGGGATGCCATGCCAACCACTCTGCTTGAAGCAATGGCTTCGGGCAAGCCGGTGGTAGCATCGGCAGTTGGTGGTATTCCAGACACAATAGTGGATGGAAAAACAGGACTTTTATTCGAATCAGAAAATGCCGAGGATTTGGCAGATAAAATTGTAAAGCTGTTAACAGACGAAAGCCTGAGAAAAGAGATGGGGCAAGCAGCAGTAGAAAAGGCGAAAGAATGCGACTGGGGTAAGATTGCTGAAAGAACTGTCGGAGTTTATAAAGAGGCGATAGCAGACTTTTATAAGAAAAAGAGGGGAATTTTATGAATTGGAGCCAAAAAACAGCGTTGGTAACCGGTGCTGGTGGCTTTATAGGGAGCCACTTATCAGAGTATTTAGTGGAACTCGGTGCCCAGGTAAAGGCATTTGTTAGATATAACTCGCGAAACGATTGGGGCTTGCTTGAACTGGTGCCTAGACAAAAGCTTAATGAGATTGAGGTAATTATGGGTGATTTAAGAGACGCTGACGCAATCAGTCATACCGTAAATGGTGTCGAGGTTATTTTCCATTTAGGCTCATTAATAGCCATACCATATTCTTATATCCATCCCAGAGAAACTATTGAAACGAACATATTAGGAACATTCAATCTCTTAACCGCAGCCAAGGAGAATAAAATTGAAAAATTTGTCCATACATCCACAAGCGAGGTATATGGGACGGCAAACTATGTTCCCATGAATGAGGAACATCCCTTACAAGGGCAGTCGCCATATTCGGCAAGCAAAATAGGTGCTGATAAAATCGCTGAAAGTTTCTATCGCTCCTTTGAGCTTGCGGTAGCGACCATAAGACCATTTAACACTTATGGACCAAGGCAATCGGCAAGAGCTGTTATTCCAACAATAATCTCACAGGCACTGACCAGAGAAAAAATACTTCTAGGCTCTCTCGACCCCACCCGAGACCTTACTTATGTGGATGATGTGGTGGAAGCCTTTATCAAGGTTGCTGAATCCCCTAAATCAATCGGGGAGGTAGTAAATATCGGCTCAAACTTTGAAATAAGCATAGGTAAGCTTGCTCAGAGAATCCTTTCTTTGATGAATAAGGAGGTTGAGATTGTATCCGATGCCTCTCGTATCAGACCGCAGAAAAGTGAGGTCGAGAGGCTATGGTGTAATAACACCAAGGCAAAGAAATTATTGGACTGGAGCCCGAAGGTATCACTAGATGAAGGCCTGAGCAAAACTATAGACTGGATTTCTGACAATATCAATCTATATAAGTCGGAGCTCTATAACATATAGAGGCAATTTGATGAAAGCGGTAATTCTTGCTGGCGGAAAGGGTACTAGATTAAAGCCATATACAACTATTTTCCCCAAATCCCTAATGCCAATCGGCGATAAACCAATCCTCGAAATCGTTGTTCAACAGCTAAAAGCAAATGGCTTTGATGAAATAATAATAACAGTGGGGCATCTCGGTGAGCTTATCATGGCTTTCTTCGGCAATGGAAGTAAGTTTGGGGTAAAAATCAAATATTCTAAGGAGGACCAGCCATTAGGAACAGCCGGACCATTGGCACTACTAACCAATGAACTAAGTAACACATTCTTAATGATGAATGGTGACGTGTTAACCACCCTTGATTATTCTAAGTTGGTTGATTATCATGAAAGAAACGGGGCTATTGCCACTGTGGCTTTAAAAAGAAGAGAAATTTATATTGATTTTGGCATAGCCGAGCTTGATAGCAATAATAACCTGAAAGGCTATACCGAAAAACCAACTATTAGTAATCTGGTTAGCATGGGAGTATATGTCTTTCAACCAGAGGTTTTAAAATATATAGCGCCAAATAAGTATTTGGACTTTCCCGACCTTATTAAGGAATTAATTGCTAACCGAGAAAAAGTGAAGGGTTATATCTTTGATGGTTACTGGCTAGATATTGGTAGACCAGAGGATTACGAGAAGGCGAATGAAGAGATAGAAGAAATGTATGACGAGCTTGGTTTAGATGTGAAGTAAAATGGAGCTTAAAGGGAAAAGAATCTTAGTTACTGGAAGTAGCGGTTTTGTCGGCGGAAATCTCGTTAAGGAGCTGGAAAGGCAAGGTGTGAAAGTTCTAACCCTAACCAATGGTGATGGGCATAGGATTGATATAAGAGATTGGCAACGGGTTAGAGAAATAAGAAATCTGGATATAATATATCACCTCGCTGCAATAACTTATGTTCCCTTTTCCTTTGAGAGTCCCCGAGAATTCTATGAAGTAAATGTACTGGGGACACTAAATATATTAGAGCTAGGTAGGTTACACAAGTTAGAAAAGATTGTGTTTGCCAGTTCATACGTATATGGTCAGCCACAATACCTACCTATTGATGAGAAGCATCCAATAAATCCAATTAATCCATATTCTAGAAGCAAGGTTCTGGCTGAAGAGTTGTGTAAAGCTTATTACGAGGATTATGGGGTGAAATGTATAATTCTACGGCCTTTTAATATTTATGGACAGGGACAAAACGATAATTTTTTAATACCATCTATCTTAAAACAACTAGTAAATGGCAAAGTCGAGCTTAGCGACCCGGAACCGAAAAGAGATTTTTTGCATGTTAAAGATGCGGTCGAGGCTTATGTAAAGGCTGGCAAATATGCCAGCTCAGATTTTGAAGTATTCAACATCGGCTCCGGGGTAAGTTATAGCGTCGATGAGATTGTTCGCAAGATACTCAATATATCAAGGCTGGACATAGAGGTAAGCTATCAGCACCAGAGAAGAAAAAGTGAAATTATGAATGTAATTGCCGACATCACAAAAGCAGAGAAAAAATTAAATTGGGAGCCTAAAGTTAGTATTGATGATGGATTAACCCAAATCATTTTATAAAATTGTCAGGCTCTCTACCGAGACGTCCCTGATACTATGCTTTGGCTACCAGCCAATATTTTACGAGGTCTATAAATTCCTTTACTGCTTTCTTGTTCCTATGTCGGTAAACATAATATATTGCTGAACGCCAATAGGTAAGTCCCTTCTTTAGCCTGAACCTACTTCCCAATTTTCTTTTTAGCTCTGGGTTTTTGCTTAGCCAATAGTCTGTTATTTGAAGCACCTCTTTAAGTGAAACCAATACATTTGCACCGATATTCTGACCATGAATTCTGTTTTTGGCTAGAGGTTGCTCTATAAAATCAATAGGATAACATTCAGCTATTCTAAGCCATAAGTCATACTCCTCAGCTATTTCATATTTCGGCTCAAACAATCCAACCCTATCCAGCACCTCCCTTCTAACTATGACTGTTAACATAGGGATAAAATTATTCTGGAATAATTCATTAAATACACTCCCCCTGAACGGCTTTCGATAATCAAAAGGGGTATTTTCTTCTAAATTGCCATCACCGTCAATTATGTAGCTATCAGAGTAAACCAATCCCAATTCCTTGTTTGAATCTAAAAGTTCAACCTGTTTCTCTAACTTTTCCGGAAGCCACAAGTCATCACAGTCAAGGAAGGCAAGGTATTTACCTTTTGCTTTTTTGATAGCGGCATTACGGGCTGCCCCCAGGGGCAAAAACTGCTCCCCCCGAAAATATTTAAGAGGTTCCCCATAACTCAATGCAATTTCGCCGCTGTTATCAGTTGACTTATTGTCCCAAAAGATAATCTCATAATCTGTAAAAGTCTGCCGATAGACACTGTCCAGCGCCGGCGCCAAATATTTACTGCAGTTGTGGCAGTTCATAATGACACTTACCAAGGGCATTGCGCACCTCACAATCAGGATTCAGGATTAAGCCATAAGCTCTTTTTTCCTTTAATCCTTATCTTTTAGCCGTGTTTTAACCCCCAATCATAGGGAATATCGCTGGTAAAAGGGTCAACCCGTTCAATCTCGTCAGGGCGATAAGGTATAGTAGCGCAATTTGCCACAATGGCTGGTTTGACACCTATCCCCTTGAAACCATTATAGATACCGGGAGGGATTCTCACTAAAACATAATTATCCTCACCGATAAACAATTCTTGAATCTCTCCATTTGTTGGTGAATTTTGTCTGGGGTCGTAGAGAACAAGCTTGACCATCCCTGAAATTACCGCATAATTAAGAGTCATCTCTTTATGAAGATGCCACCCCTTAACCACCCCGGGATACACCACTGAAAAGTAAATTTCACCAAACTGTTCGAAATGAGGGTCATCTGCCCTGAGCATATGCATGATTTTGCCCCGCTCATCTGCAATCTGTAACAACGGTTTAATCAACACGTCTTTTATCATCCTCAAAAAACTCCTTATACCAGTTTATAGTTTCTTTCAATCCCTCATCGAGAGAGTATCTAGCTCTCCATCCCAATGTTTCCTTTGCCTTTTTAGCCGATAGGTATTGATGTTTTATTTCCCCCGTTGTTTCATCTAGCACAACTGGCTCTAAGTCCTCTCTGCCCATAAATTCAAGAATTTTCCTAGTCAGCTCCAAAACAGTTAATTGAATTTCATTACTAAAATTAAATGCTTCTCCCTGAATGGGCAGCTCGTCCATCTTTTCGGCTAGTAAAAGATAGGCTTCCACAGCATCAAGGATATAGATGTAATCCCGGATAAGGGTGCCATCACTCCTTATTATTGGTCGTTCATTAAAAAGTACTGAACGAATGGTTCCGGGAACTATCCGATTAAAATTTAGGTCGCCCCCCCCATAAAAATTCCCACACCTGGTTACACAAATCGGTAACTTATAGGTATGGTAATAGGTAAGGGCAATTAAGTCGGCACCGCTCTTGGAGACATCGTATGGGTGGGAACCCTTGAGGGCAGTCTCTTCTTTATATGGTAAGAGCTCATGTTCACCGTAAGCCTTATCACTGGAAGCGATGACAATTCTTTTGACGGTCGGATTTCGGCGGCAGGCTTCCAAGAGATTCCAAGTACCCTTAATATTACTCTCAAATGTAGCTATTGGATTTCTATTGGCGATAGTAACTATTGTCTGTGCCGCCAGGTGAAAAACGGTATCTATCTCATACTCATTGATAGTCCTTTCTAAAAGGAAGTAATTTTCTACTTCACCCCGTACCGTGCAAATATACTTGTCTAACCCTAACCGGGAGAAATTGGCTCTGGGTACATTATCCCTTACCAGACCCACTACATTCGCTCCTCGCTCTACCACAGCCTTGGTTAGCCATGAACCCAAAAGACCGGTACATCCAGTAACAAACACATTCTTATTGCGCCAGAAATCGGTTGAGATATTACTCTTCATGATTAGTCCCACACCTTCCAGAAAGCCTGGTTATTTTGCCACAGCCTATTTAGATATTCTACATCCCGGAATGTATCCATGCATGCCCAGAGTCCATCATGGGTATAAACCATCAGTTCCCCACCAGAAGCAATCTCTTCCAGAGGGCCTCTTTCGAAATCACAGTTGTCATCATCAGTCAAGTAATCAAATAATTTCCGGTTAAACACAAAAAATCCTCCGCTTATTAATCCTGCCGAAGTTTGGGGCTTTTCTGAGAATAGTAAGGCTCTATTATCCTTTACTAACAATTCACCAAATAAAGAAGGCGGTCTGACCCCGGTTACCGTAGCTATCTTTCCGTGCCGGTTATGGAAATCGAAGAGTTTCTTAATATCAATGTTACCCACTCCATCCCCGTAGGTAACCATAAATACATCATCAGGTATATATTTTTCGATTCTCTTCAGACGAGCCCCCTTAAGAGCGTTATCACCTGTGTCAGCCAGCGTGACACCCCAGTCGCTTTCTTCCAAAGTGCTGTGTATGGTTATTGCCTTTTCCTGGCCAAGTTTGATGGTAAAATCATTATTCAAAACATCGTAGTTCAAAAAATACTCCTTGATGAGTTCTCCTTTATACCCCAAACAGAGCACAAAATCTTTAAAACCATAATGAGCATAAATCTTCATAATATGCCACAGAATTGGCTTTTCGCCTATTCTTACCATTGGCTTGGGCTTATACTCGGTTTCTTCACTTAATCGGGTTCCTCTCCCGCCGCAAAGGATTACTACCTTGGGTTGCATCGTTCTGTCTCCTAATGATTAATGTTTAAAGGTTTGCTGTTGGGTTTATGTGAATTAGTACCTGGGTTTCACTAAGTGGTTTTAGTTTGAGTACCTTATGCAATTTTACGGTGCTTGCCTTCTTCATAAGCCTTACAAACTCTCCTTTTGACCTAATCCAACCATGAAATCTTCCTCCATGCGCTGCCATGTTTCTCTTTAGTACAAATCTTCTTATTAGATAAGCGAGAGGGTTGTGAATGTACACTTGATGCAAAAAATATTTTAGAACGCCCGAGGCAGATAAGTAAGAAGTTACGATTATTATATGATTCGCACCAACGCTTGGGACCCTTTTGAAGAAGTCCAATACTTCGTCATTAGAAAGAGCATATATAACGCCGATCATCAGAATTGCGTCATATTTGCCCTGAAACTGGGCAAAGTCATCTTTGTTGATATCGAACATTTCCACTTTATCAATTTCCGGTAGAAACTCTGAAACCTTTTCGACGACAAACGGGTCAAAATCTGTAGCTGTAATTGTAATTTCAGGAGCAGCGAGTTTTATGGCATATTCATGATCACACTCCCCAGAACCCAATGAAAGAACGCTTTTTACCGATAATTCCCTAAGATAAACGGCTAGATACTTTCCCAAAATAAACTTGGCGTTGCTATATTGCTCACCCCAATGTAGCAAATCTTGGCGCGACCGGAATTTATTTTGGGAATGATGATACTCTGAGCCTTTCTTGCGAAGTAAAGTTAGTTCTTCGCGAGATACGACTCTGTGTTCCTTGTACGCTGTCTCATCCTGAACATCAGGGCTCGCTGTGAACATAGGGAGTTTCATTCTTATGCCTATCCCTCCAATCCCTTAATAACCCCCTGAATAACCCTGGCTACATCGTCATCGGACAAGCCGAAGTGTAAGGGCAAGGTCAGAATTTCTTGATAGGCTTTCTCCGTTTCCGGTAAGCTTATAGCCTTATTGGCATAAAAATGGTGAAGGTGGTTGGGTATATAGTGAATCCCTGTCTCAATATCCAAATTTTTTAGATAAGCCATTAAGCCATCCCGGCGTCCATCTTTTACGCGGATGACATAAATATGAGGTGCCACCTCATCATAATTAATTTGCAGACAGCTTATAGCTGGGATTTCTTTAAATGCGCTGTCATATCTTCGGCAAACTTCCCTTCTACGGGAGATAAATGAATCAATCTTCTTCAATTGAGCCAAGCCAATGGCGGCGTTTATATTACTCATATGATAACGAAAGCCCTGAGTTCTAACTTCATAAAACCAACTGCGCTCCTTCCAGGAGCTAGTATGTGATTTACGGTCAATACCCAGTAACCTTTTTTGCCTGAGCCTATCAGCCAGCTCCATATCGTGACAAACGATTGCTCCCCCTTCCCCACAGGTTATATTCTTTATTGAGTCAAAACTAAAACAGGTAATATCTCCAAAACTGCCTATCTTCCTACCCTGGTAGTACGAACCTAAAGCATGGGCAGCATCCTCAACAATCCTTATATTATACTCTTCACCTATTCTCATTAAAGCATCCATATTACACGGATTACCGGCGTAATGAACCGGCATAATGGCTTTGGTTCTGGTGGTTATTCTCCTTCGCACATCATCAATGTCCATTAATAGTGTAGCCGGGTAAATCTCGCAGGAAACCGGCGTTGCCCCCGTTGCCGATACGGCTTGAAATGAACCGACGAAGGTTAAGGAAGGGGTAATAACCTCGTCTCCTCCTCCTATCCCCAGGACATCCAGTGCCAGATGAAGGGCTGAGGTGCCGGTATTGGTTGCTACTACATATTTAGCACCCAGATACTCTTTCAACTTCTCTTCAAACTCCAAGACCTTGGCAGCCAAGCCAAAGTAGCCATAATCAAAGGCTTCCTTAACCTCGGCTAATTCTTCTTCCCCCAGGCACCCTCTAGAAACCTTAATCATCTCAAGTCACCTATTAAGAGCGAAGTTAAATGACCTTTTGACAAAGCTTATCGGATTGGAAAAAAATTCGGTAAAGACTACTTTAAGGAATTTAAGGGGGTGCTTCTTCCAGTTTAACCTGAGAAGAAACCTTTGACCTCGCCTTACTATGGCTCTAAGTTCTTCACCGGTCCAATCCTCGGTTGAAATACTAAAACTTTTTATAAACAAATCATCCAAAGAAAAATCGTCAGAAATATATTTTTTCTCTCGGCAAATATCATAAAGTTCAGAGCCAGGGTATGGTGTGGCTATAGAAATAAAGGGTGTATAAATTCCCAGTTCCTTAGCCAGATAAAAACTATCCCATATTTGCTTTTCAGTTTCACCAGGCATTCCCATAATAAGGTAAGTCCCGATGTCAAGTCCAATTGTTTGTGCATACTTTATTAGTTGCTTAACCCTCTCTATTTTTAAGGGCTTTTTAATAATATTATCCATTACATACTGGTTTCCGGTTTCCACTGCCATATTTAATTTATAACAACCACTCTCTTTTATCTTACTGATAAGATTCTCATTTAAGGCAAAAGCAGCCACACCGTTTGGAGTGTCCCAAACAAAATTAAGTTTTTCCTCAATCATTAAGTCAAATATCTTTTCCGCCCTTCTTATATTAAGGGTAACATTATCATCTTCAAACATAATCTCTTCAACACCATACTTCTCCTTAATATGCTTCATCTCGGCGATTACATTTTCTGGTGAACGCTGCCTGAACTTCCTGCCCCAGACTTTATGCGCTGAGCAAAATGTACATTTGGCTGGACATCCCCTGGAAGTAACTATAGGCGAAAATCGTTTTTTCCTTCTGGCCCCGTGAGATTGTTTTAGACCAAAGTACCTTTCCATATTCAACAAATGTCTTGCTGGGAAAGGTAGGCTATCCAAATCAGCTATGAATTTTGTTTTAGGGATAATTTTTATTTGTCCATTTTCCTTATAACCTACACCATCCAAACTAGAAATATCGCATCTGCCTTCGATAACATTGACTAAACCAATAATGGTGTCTTCGCCTTCACCAAGCACTACAAAATCAACATTTCCATCACGTAGAACAAGCTCTGGCAAAACTGTTGGATGCGCTCCCCCTCCAATGGTGATAATGTTTCTATCCACCCTTTTAGCCAATTCATATATTTTGTGTGCATTATCTCGCTGTTTAGTAAACAGAGTATTAACACCTACTATATCAGGGCGATAACCTCTGATAATATCATCAATTTGGTCAAAAGATAAGCCAACTCTAATGATATTTTCTGCCACCTCAACCCTGTTGCTCCACCCCTCCAACAAACAATCAACAACCTTTACTTCAATACCAGCATTCTCTAAAACTGCACCAAGGTAGCCTAAGCCAAGCGGCGGTAGAGGATTTATATCTAAGTCATCCTTAAAAGTAAACGCCGGAGGTATAAATAAAAGTACCTTCTTTATCTTTCTACTCATTTAGCCCCTCTTCAAGTCAATCCTCTAACTCTGGTTTTTAAAATTCCATCTTCAATGAAAGTAGTTCAATAAAGGCTTTTTCTGGATACATCGGGTATGTGTTCGGGTCCCGGTAATATGGGTATTCTTTAGTTTGCTGTTCCAAAGCGGCTATTTGAGCCAAAAATTTTAATACGCTTGTGGAGATTCCAGATAATTCAGCATATAAATTCAGCCATCTATGAATATAGCCCTTTAGATTATTTTTATCAATAAAAGATAATAGAGGAACATCTGTTTTCAAAGTTTTGTAACTTATCAAAATCGGATGAAATATAAGGGTTGCCAGGTCAAAGAAGGGAAGTCCCTCAGGTTCAAAATGTTCAAAATCTACGGTTCTTACTTCATTTCCACTAAATAAAATATTATGGTGAAAATCGTAATCTCCATGTATGGCACATATAGGTATTGACAATTCTTTGAGTGTTTTTATCTCCTCCGTTAGTCTTTTGATATGTGAATCCACTTCTTCGGTTAACCGCCCCTTGTCATTTAATACCTCTCTCTGTTTTTCAATCATAGATAATAAGTAAGAAGCAGCCTCAACTTCCCTAACCTGTGTATATTTCTGGAACTTCACCAGAAACTTAATTCCCAATTGAATACATTCATCAAGCTTCCTTAAATTATCTTTTGTCAGACCAATACTTGGATTAAATCCTGAGGGCTCCCCTTCAATAAACTGCGTGACTAGAAAAGTTATATTGTCGATGGTGCCGAAATAAAGCAGCCTGGGAATGCTTGAATTCAGCTCTGTATCCCCCAGCAACTTGTTCACGATTCTTAAGTTATTGGCTTCATCCTCCAATATATCAGGATATTCATTGTTTCGGCAAATCTTACAGAAATAGGCAGGTATTGACTCATTTTTATCGTAGATTAGAAAATTGGCGGCATGGTAATTTCCGAGGCGCCCCCGATATTTAACTACTTTCATATCCGATGGCGCAGAGTCTCCTAGTAAGCCTGCCTTCCTAAGCAGTTGAATTATCCTTGGCTCGCCTTGCTCCTCTCCCCCCGCTGTCTTGGCAATAGCGATAAAACTCGGCGAGACATACTTAACTAGAGCTTTGGGAAATATATTAACGGCTATCTTCTTATGCCAAGCTGAGCTACTAGCAGGTAAAATTACCTTTTTCCAATATTTAATAACATTTAAGGGGATTATTTCTGATGGGAGGATATAATGAGGGAAAGCACCATAGAATTCCGTCTCTCGAAAGCCGCTGTCCCGTAACAAGGAACGATAACCCACTAAAGAATAGATGTAGGTTCGATATTCACAATTTAGCTTCCACTTGGTGATTGCATTGGCAATAAATCTCGGCAGAAAAGAGACGTACCTGATGTTTACGTGGTCATCGGGGGCTCCAGCCAGATATTGATAGCCGAGCCTATTTTCAATTGCCAGATATAAATGACCACCCGGCTTTAGCACCCTCTGGATTTCACGTAAAGCCTCAAGTTGCACTTGATGGGGGTTCTTTGAATATATAGCTGAATCATGCCGCCTTTTCCCCCAGTGAATCTCCAACACCACTTCTTGGTCAAAGGCAACCCATTCCAAGACTCCACTCAAGATAACCATATCAAAATACCCATCCGGGAAAGGAAGATTTTCAATTGTTGACGCCACGACACGAATATTGCTGAAGCCCATTTGCTCGGCACGTATCTTCAAGAATGTAAGCGTTTCTATCGTTTTATCAATGGCAAAAATTTTTCCGCAGTGTTGGGCGACAGGTATGGTTAGCCCGCCCCACATGCTCCCGGCATCTAAAATACAGGATTTACTGGTGGTAGGCCACAAAAATTGAGCATCAGCACGGTCAAATGGTTCTATAGCATCCAGGTACTCGGGAATCAATTCCTTAGCAGTTTTAAGCCAATCTCCACTCTGCCTAGCCCTGGCATTAAGTTTCTGCATCTTTTCTCGGCTCACATTGCACCAATACTCATCTTTCTGACAAAAATTTGGTATGCCGTTTACTATTGGATACCCTTTCTTACATAACTGGCATGAAGGAACTCCCTTATCTAGGAATAACCGGCTATGACAATAAGGACATATTAAATCATTGAAACTCACATCTTTAATTGTATCCTGATTCATAGTGAAGCTCACCCTCTCTGGGTCTTTAATTAGGTAACCCTCCCTTCATAAGGGAGGGAGAATTAGTTATATCTCTCTTTTTCCGGGCAATTTACCTTTTATTGCCATATTTATCTCTTTCACTATTGTTTTAATATCATTGATGGATAAGTAATCTCTATAAAAAATACCAATTACCAAGCTCCATAGAATCGCCTGAGCAACTAATGATATACCGGCAAAAGTCCATATATTTGAAGCTACCAAGTTCAGATAATTATGGAAGAAATAAAAGGGGATAGCGAGCAGAAAAGGAAACAAGATTCTTATTTGAAATCTAAGGAACTCTTTTGCATCCCTGAAAATGTAGCCTTTAATAAAATAGTATAGCATAAAGGTTACCAAACCCTGTGTGCATATGGTTACCCAGGCCACTCCAACCACACCATAGCCGAGCTTAATTACCAGAATGTCAAAAATTATATTTAGTGCCAGTCCAATTGAATAAAAGAGTAAAACAATCTTCTGTTTATTTACAATACTGGATCTTAAAATAATATTGGGAATTGCCACAATCGAAGCCAAGTATAGACTGTAGGATAATACATAAAATATAGGAATACTACTAATATATTTTGTTGTTATTAGGCTTACTATTAAACAGAACGCAAGTTGAGCAAGGGGTATGACGACAGCGGCACCAAGAGCCAGGTAGACTGCTATCCTCCTAGCATCCTTAAAACCTTCAAAGATACTATCCGCCTTACCTGATTGTCTCCATAAGATTGGCTGAAGTACATTGCCAAAATCTGTAAAAAGTACGAAAGCAGACATCATAAATCCTATAGCGAAGGTATAAAGTCCTAATTGCTCAAACGGAAGCATTGACGCTATAATTGTTCTATCTGCCAGCCGAAATCCCCAGTATGCTAAGGTTCCTGCCTGAAGGATAACGCCAACCTTTACTAATCTAATAGTTTCCTTCCAGTCAAATATGAAGTAGTAGTTAATTGATCCCTTTTTCCAGTAGTAGATTCCCGAAATTATGGCAACAATTACTGGTGCGGTTATTAATGCATAAACCTTCAACCAATATACACTAGCTAATATTAATACCGGTAGTGCAATGCCGGCTATCAAATTTCCTTTAGCCACTACATTAAATTTTTCTCTGATAAAATTCATTCCAATCCAACAATTTACAAAGCGGCTAACGGCATAACTAATCGCTATTATAAGTAGACCGATTTTCAAAACAGGCTCTGAGTAGAGAAAAGAAGCTCCGAGGATAACAACAAATGGTATTGTGGAATATAATAACTCTGATGTAATTGAAATATTCTGTATTCTCAATGTTTCTTTCTCTTTACCTTTTCCCAGAAGGACTGGCATTTCTCTTTGTCCAGCGCTTATAATTCCTGTCCTTATGAGACCGGCATACATTAGCCATAATCCCAAGAAACCATATATTCCGTATTCCTCAGGAACCAATACCGTTGCCACATATATAGTTACCGGCATTAATATAAGTTTGGAAATAGCCTGAACTGATGTAAATTTTACGGAATTTCTTAGTATGTTTATAATGCTTATTGCCATTTAAGAACAAAAACCTGTCCATAACCAGGGGCAGGTCTCCTTCATAGGTTTACCAAGAAACTACAGGCATATCTATAGAGCAATAGAGCCTTGTTTATGAATCTGCTCCAGTTTATTTTGAAGTTGGCTGTCAAGGGGCATTAAAAATTCATCAATTTGCTTTCTTATCAACTTCTTCAAATATGTCAAGGATACTATTGTCTTCTACATCGATGGCTCTTTTATATAATTCTGGGTCGCTATTTAGAAACTCATCAATATGTTTTACAGCTTCTGGAATATCAGAATATAATTTCAACAGGTTTCCAAAATAGTCTACCGCTGATTTCCGGACTATAGTTGCTTTGTGATACAAGGACATAGTGGGCACACCGACGACAATAGATTCGTAAAACCCGGTAGATGGATAGTCGCAGATAACCCTATCCGCCGAGAGTAAATGTTCGGTAAATGGATTGCTAGCAACCTCAATATTGCTGAAATTGTTATCCATGATAAAGTTGGGAATAGGATTATAAATTTTGTCAGTAGTTGGAAGTCCTTTCCACACAAATGTATACTCCCTTTTTGTTGAGAAATATTCTATGAGTGATTTTTGAAATTCATAGTACCAGGTATCCGGATAGTCAATACCGTCCATTTTTCTAGTATCCCAAAACATAAATGTGGTGAGATAGATAATTCTGTTTTTTCTAATATTACTTCTCCGCTTTCCTCTCAGGTAACCTATTTTTCTAATATGTAGTAGTCTATGTGGGCTGCTATAAAGCTTGGCTGGAGAGTTAATCTCGCTACCTAGATGCTTAAAATATTCCTTGGCTTCTATATTTGAAGATATATGAATGTTGAAATTCTGCAGTTCGATAATACACCAGGTCTTGCCAAGACAAATACTGTCTCCGTGAAAAAGACAAACGGTCTTAACATGCTGGTGAGAACATGCGGCAGCCAGTGCTGCGTATTCACTTAGCGGTGATATAGCAGGTGTAAATAAAATGTTAATCTCATCTTTTTCGTAAAATTCAGTAAATACTTTGAAATATCCAATAATCTCGGGGCACACCTTTGAAATAAAATGCCTTAACCTTGGTAAAACTATTTCCGAGACATCCAGTTGACACTTTTCATTAGCCCATTTGATTAAATCATGACCATCCAAAAGGTTGGCGGTATATTCCCAAATACCATTATTAGAGTCTGTTACTTTATCACATTCAGCCTTTAAATCTAGATACCTTCTGGCTCCGAGGCAAGAATATTTAATTATAAAATCATCTGATAATTGATAAATATTATGACCATTTCTTAAAGCATCAATTATAAAGTCCCTCCCTATCTGGTCACTTAAGCTTTGGAGCATAAAAATGTTTAACTTTTGCCGCTTGGCTCGCTTTGTAAAGAGCCATTTATTAAGATATTTATAAATAAAGAGCATCCTTCTTATAATCTCACTTTTGTATAATGTTCCTTTTAACCCAGCTATAAGATTTTTACCGCTGTGAGCAGATTTTACCTGTTTAACAGCTTTACTATCTTCCCCCAAAAAGACTGATGCTAGTGGAATATTATTCTTACTACAAAGAATCGGGATAACCTGTGAATAATAACTCCTACCATAATGTTCAAATCTGTAGTTTAAATGCGGCTCATCAGGCTTATGTGAAATATAAGCAACTTCTGATGGCTTTATTGCTTCAAATAACCTGTTTAATGTATAACATCGGAAGTATAAAGGGTCTAAAATCATCCTTTTAAGGTACCATTTATATATTGTAGCTAATTTTAGATTTAGCTCCTTCAACTCTTTAATATTATGCTGGAGAAATTCATCTAATTCACCAATCCACTGATTTACTGACTGGCGGTAATCATCTGCTTCACTTGATAACTCAACTTCATCGTAATAATCTTCAATAATTGAGTATTTTATCTCCTCTTTATCTAACTGGTAGCAGACTTCTGGAGTCAGGGCAATAATGAGGCTGCTGCTGTCAAACTCTATGTCAGAACTGAATTCTTCCACCAAATAGGTCTTCATAAGAGGGTTTTCCTTCACTTTAAGTATTTCACCACCTGAAAGCATTCAGCATACTTAACGCCTATCTCTTGCCCATAATTGGCGTTGACATTCACAAAAAACTGCACCCATCTGTCTCCCCTCATACGGTACTCCGTCTCGTGGGACTTCAAAGCAACAACTTTTCTGTCAATATACTTTGAGATATCCACATAGAAGTTTCCATGAAAGGTAGCCGTTGTTTGATACCAGTTGCTTTGGTACATTAGAAGCCGCGGGACATGTCTCCCTGCACTGACGATTGACTTTCCAATTGCGGAATGGTCTTGATGAACATCCTGATCCCAATGAGCGTAGATGAGTTCAATCGCCAGATTATCAATCCACTCATTCAAGAGCTCTATTAGTTGCCGATTGTACGCTAGTGTTTTTGTTTCCAGGTTTCCATAAACCAATTTTGCACCAATGATTTCAGCTGCAGCTTCCCCTTCCTTCAAAGCGATTTCTCTGATCCTACGTGGATCTCCATTATAATTGGAATAGTCGCTGTCAGTAACTACAAACATCGTTACTTCGTCTCCTTCGTCCAGGTGTTTCATCAGAGTTCCCGCACAGCCCAATTCGATGTCGTCAAAATGGGCACCAATGGCCAATACTCTCATCTATCACCTCCCAGCTCCTTAAGAATGATATCAACGACTCTTTCTGCTCCGAGTCCATCAACGGTTCCCCTAGACCTTTTGCTCATCTCACTCCTCAATGGAAAATTACCAATCAACTCGTTAACTGAACAGTAGATGTCTTCCTCAGATACATCCTCACTCAGCCCCAGGTTCGTGATAAAGCCATAGCCCTCAACCCTATTTGCCGTCTCAATCTCTCTGTATTCCTGTGTCAAGACAATACACGGCACGCCAATTGCCGAAAGCTCAAATAGAGTCATACCTGCTCCGGTGATTGCCAAATCACATCGGGAGAAGAGGCTAATCACATCCTGTACATCCTTCTCCATTATAAAATGTTTTCTCGAATATTGCATTACTGTTTGTAGCTCCTTTTCATGCTTGAAAGCCGAGCCAAGCAGCAGGATGATTTCAATACTATCATCTACCACGTCCAAGGCTTTTGCGATTTTCACGGTAACACCGTATGTGTCGCTTCCCCCTTGGGTTACTAGGATACGCCTGACAACAGGCTTTATAGTCATCTCCGGCCTACTGGGAGCACCGCATTCCTCACGCAGAATTAAGTACTTCAAGCCCTTCAACTCCAATAGGTTATTATCCTTCGCTGGCGCCTGGTAAAGAACATTGATAGCCAAGTCTGCCAGAAGTCTGCCATCTCCTACATCATCTATACTTACCAGATACTTTGAGTGGTCTCTAAAGAGTGCCATCTTTGCCGGACCAATTTGCAGAGCGTCGGCCACCAGCACCTCAGGTTGTAATGATGCCAGAATACCGGAGCAATATTCTATTTCTTGTTGCTCTGATAGACCTAAAGGTATCGCAACGACAGGATAGCCAAACTCTTGAATCTTCAAGATACTGTCCTCGTAATCCATCGACAAGAATGTTGGGGATACAACCTTCAACTTTCTCTCGAAGGCGCTGATTAAAGCCGCACTTCGATAAATGTGGCCCATTCCCATCTCATGATTACCATAGGTATAGAAGATGAGGTTCATCTGCTGCTATCCTGATTAGTATCAGTCAGATATGTTACAACCTGCCTTACCGACACAATGCGACCTGGCACATAGAAACGGCGGTAGATATCTATCATGAAACTGAGGTCAGCCTCAGTATCCACCGTCAGCCGCAAATGAGGAGCACGCTTGCTTTCAGGTGCTGGTAGCACTTTTACGTTGAATCTATTGCGATTATGAAGTATGTACTCGTCGACATGCTCCCTGTAGTCTTCTCGTTTTCCTTCAACCCAAGATTTTTCGAGAGCGGCCAAGGAGAACACTTCGACGCCAACACCTACCGGCAGGCCACTGTTCACCTCGGTTTTGTTGCTTGAGTAATCGGCGGCAGCCCCTAAATGAAAGCTTATCAGCCTGTCAGTCTCCTCTGGGTCAACCAGAGGATTGTCCCCCGTTGCCCTCACTATTTGCTCAAATTGAAACACTTTTGCAGCCTGGTAAAATCTGTCTAGAACATCATTTTCTGACCCGATGAAGTAACTAACCCCGCAACTACGAGCCAGTTCTACTATTTCTTTATCCTTGACATTGTCAGAGGTAGCAACGACTAATTCATCGAATTGCTTTACCTCCTTCAATCTTTCGATAATGTACCACAACATCGGCTTGCCTTCAATCTGTTTCAGGACTTTTCCAGGCAGTCTAGTAGAGCTCATCCGAGCCTGAAGGATAATTCCTACCCGCATCTCCATTTTCGAATCCCCGCTAGACTTTATCCCAGGTGATTATCTCATCCTCTGCGATATCAACCGTGGCTTTCCGGCCTATCACAATATCCAGATACTTAGGGGCAATGCCATGAGCTGGCCTCTTGATAATTACCTTATCTGCGGTAATCTCCTCTCCCTTTTTAATACTTTCCCTGGCAATAATACTTTTTCTAGTATCCCGACGCATGCCCTTCTCTGAAGCAGCCGGCCGTTTTATTCCATCTCCTAAAGCTTGCTCTAGTTCCCGGATACTTTCCACTATAGCCTTCATCTCAGCAGGGTCAGCCGATAGAAAAGCATCTGGAGCATCCAGATTTTTATCTATAGTAAAGTGCCTTTCGTAGACACAGGCACCCAAGCTTACCGCAGCCACCGGGATGGTAAGAGAAGTGGTATGGTCAGAGTAGCCAACCAGGATTCTATCATTAAAGGCGTGTCTCAATGTCTCAATGGCTTTCAGGTTAAGCTGCCCCACATCTTTTACGGGATAATTGGCGACCGTATGTAATATTACCAGTTGCTCGTTCCCGGTCGAGAGAATGGTTTCTACCGCCTCAACCACCTCAGCCAGATTGGACATTCCCGTTGAAACGAGCATGGGCTTGCCCATTTCGGCGATATACTTCAGAAACGGGAGATTGGTGCAGTCATCTGAGCCGACTTTATAGAGAGGAACCCCGAACTTTTCCAAAAGCTCCACATCTGTTTGGTGGCCCGGTGTGGAAAAGGCTATAATACCCTTTTCCCTGGCATATTTGAATATCTCTCTATGCCATTCCTCCGATAATTCGTATTGCTTAAACAACTCATACTGGTCTTTCCCTCCAGCAGTCTCTTTGGGAAAATGTATGTCTCTCTTGGCCACCGTATCCGCCCTGAAGGTCTGGAACTTCACGGCATCCACGCCACAGTCAATAGCAGCGTCAATTGACTTAAGAGCCTCATCCAGGGTATTGAAATTGGAGCCAATCTCCGCAATAATAAAGGTCGGTTCACCCTTGCCTATGGCTTTATTGCCAATTTCTATCCGAACGCTCATTTTATTAAAGTATCCATCCTTTCTACCCCGATGCCCTTCAGAACATCCAGGCTTTTATCGCCGTAATTAAACAGCAAGTCTATTACGGACATGCAAGGCACAAATGGGTCGTACACCTGCCTATAAATCGGATGGTAGAACTGCTGATAAACCACCTCTATTCCCTCCTCCAAAAACTCAGGCTCAAATTCTCTGTCTCTACCGGCTATGCCTGAAATTCCTGAAATATATGTCTTGGCACCGAGTTCCTTGCATATATCTAATATCAATCTTTCCCCACTTCCTGATACAGGCAATTCAGATGCCTTGACTAACTTTACGTTTAAATTGAGCTCCCCGGTAATGTATCTTATGATATATTCATTTAGATCGGATAATAAATGCCATTCTTTTTCATATAAATCTTTGAGGAAATTACAATATTTCTCAAAAAATGGGGCTTTCTGGTAATTTAAAGAGATAGACATCCAGCATTTTTCTCTCCACCTAACTTCCCTATTGTCAATTTCCACTTCATTAATTAATTGCCCCCTTCTTCCCTTAGTTAAAATTGGAACATTAAGCCATATTGCCCCGTTAGATGACCTAATTCTATTTCTATTTTGGAAAGACTTGTGTTCATATTGCACATTATCTAAGAGAACAAAAACTTCAACTTGGCTCATTTTGTCAAAAAAGCCCAACCAGGGCATGTGTTCTGGCTGATGAATACTCACTACTTTCAATACTACTCCCCTATCTCCTCGGTTCGTCCGATATATTTATTAATCACCAGTTTTCTGTTTCCAATAGTTTCAACTACTGGGACCGTCTTTCGTGGCAAATAGCATTCCTTGCAGGGTTCTATCTCTCTATAACCCACGTGTTTTTTATGCAGGTCTCTGGCTTTTTGTATTCTCTCTCCGTGCCATATATTGAAAATGCTCTCTTCATTCACATCGCCTATAATATAATGGCCCATATCATCATTAGAGCAGAGTAATACCCTGCCATCGGAACCGATAACCAGCCGTTGATAAAGAACTGGGCAGTCAAAGTCATCTTCATACTCTATTTTTGATTCATCATCCTTGTGTAGATAATCGATAAGAGGATTGCTTGCCATGCCGTCTACATACGGCGAAAAAATATTGTAATATTCTTCTATACAGTCCCGTAGTGCTGGCCAGATACCCTGAACCTTTATCACCGGTTTTACAGATTTACTTATATCCTTTATCTCCTTGAACCTTTTTATTTTCTCCACGAGCTCGTCAAACTTTGCCGGTGGGCGTATGCTTTCGTATGTTTCTCCTATACCATCTATTGATATAGTTAGCCAGGTAAGGCCGGCATTCATTGCTTTTTCAAAAAGCTCTGGTGTCAACGCCAGTCCATTGGTGAGTGTGGCTATCTCTTTTATCCCACTATCATGGGCATACTGGACCATTTTTATAATATCTTTATGTATAAAAGGTTCTCCCCGCAGACTCAAGCGGATGGAGTATATGTTATATTCGGCACACTCATCTATAATCTTCTTAAACAGTGGCAAGGGCATAAGCTGGTGCTTAACAGTTCGCTTGAATTCGTCGGTTATGGTATAACACATCGGGCAGTGCATATTACATGCTGAAGAAGTCTCGATATCAACGTGGTCTGGGAATTTTGACACATAGTGCATTCGAGGATACCAGTGCCATCTAAATCTATTCAAAATATATCTGAATAAATATCCTTTACCCCGTTTATAATTAAATCTAAGTTCTTTAGTTTTGGATGATAATCTAAATTGTCCTTTATTAATTTTCATCAGCGTTCTCTCAAATTATGAGATAAATTTTCCGCCAAGATTTATCAATATCAATCATAAACAAAATTCTCTAAAAAGGTTCAATCTTTGGCATCGGCAGACCGTTATCCATTGTCTCAAGAACCAGGTCAAGGATATACTTTCTTTCCCTATCCTTCGGTTTGTTAATATCATTTACATCGCCAAAAATATAGCTCAACCTTTTGTCATTTTGAATTTTTCTCAATTGTTCCTCAGTGGGATTTGTGTTAAGTTCAGGAAACAACTCATTAGTGAATTCCGAAACAGTCTCATAGAATAGATTGTCGTCCGGCTTTAAATATGGACGAAATTTAGAAGCAAACCGTCCCATATACCGGAGATGGAAATTTGCCAGGTCTTCCATATCCCATTCAATATCAACTCCTACCAGTTCTTTGACAAATTCAAAAATTGGCGTGTGTGGGATGGGACTTAAAATGTAGGTATTTCCCCTCATATAAGGATTTATCTCTTTGAGCTTTTTCAGTAGGTCGATATTCGCTTTAGTTTCTTCATCTGTCTCAGTAGGAATACCAATTATAAAATTATGAACTGTACTGATACCGACTTTACGTAATTGCTTGTTTACTTCAATTACCCTTTCGGGATAAATTACTTTGTTGAGTATTTTTTGAAGCCTGGGAGACGCGGTTTCTATTGAATAACAAACTGTCTGGCAAATTCCAGCCAGTAGCTCTATCGTCTCCGGTCCCAAATGAGAAACATGAGTTGAGAGCTGTTCAATATAAATATTCCTCTTTCTTAAATAGTCAAACACGGGTACCAGCTCGCCGATATTAGATAGAAAATTATCATCGCCAAAAGTAACTACATTAATACCGTAGGTGTTATGAAGATAATCAATCTCTCTAATAATATTTTCGGCTGACCTTCGTCGAAACCGATACTTTGCTCCGTACTGCTTGATGTCTTGCAAATAGCAAAAGGCGCAGTTGAACTTGCAGCCACGGCTGGTGAAAAGATGTGTAAAATACGGAACCTGCCTTACATTTATGTGTTGTTTAATGAGGTCCCATCCAAAGTCTTCGCTCACATAAATTGTGTCCAGGTTATCTACCTGACTTGTATTTATGTTTATAACCGCTTCGCCATTTTCTTTATAACCAATTCCAGGTATTTTACGGTAGTCTTTATCATTTTTAAGAGCATCTAATAAATTTAGAAAAGGTAATTCTCCGTCTCCCAAAACCAAAAAATCGACATCTACTTGCTCTAAAATAATTTCCTTTGCCAGGAAGACGAGTTTGCCTCCCCAAACAACAGGTATATCACCATTAATCTCCTTAATAATTCTCGTAAGAGTAATAGCATTTTGGGTATACTTGCCCAGTATTACGGAGAACCCTATTACTAAGGGTTCTTCCTTAATTAACTTCTTTAAACGAGTTTTATAATCTGGTTCGATAGATGTATCCAGAATTACTACCTCGTAACCATGATCACGAATAAATCCTCCGAGATTTATAATTGACATTGGGGGGGATTCTCTTCTTATTTTTCTAAATTTAGCAACATAGGAAACTGCTATTTTTTCAGGTACCTCGTCATCGTGACCTGGATTAACCAGAACTACAAGATTACTTCTCACTTCCATCTCCAAATTACACGATTATATTATTAAAGGACCACCACACTTAATATTTTTAATTTTTGAAATAATAAAATGTCCTCAGCCTATCCCTTCTTTTCTATTCTATCCTTTCCCAATTGGAAAAGGTGAAAAGCAGGCGGATATTCTTTGTCCGTAATCCATTCGGTAGTACATAACGGCTCGATAAGTTCAGCGACAGTGTCTATCCATTCCGCTTTTATGATACTTTATCAATGCGCTCATATAAATATTCTTTATATCTCTCAGTTGTTAGCAAGGAAGGATATTTGTATATTCTCTTATAATTATCAGGTATTGGGAACTGAGATGCTGGGACTTCAACTTGTCCTCCAACTCTGACGACAGCGCGGTCGCTATTTTCGTGGAAAAAATACCTTTTACAAGCTTTCGCAATTTGTAACACATATTCCTTAACTGTAAGGAAATCCATCTCAGATAGACTTCCAGTATTATAAAATAAATCTACTGAATTCCTGTCAAGTTTCGGAAGTTCAAAGTTAGGTAGCAGAATTATGTCATAAGAATTTATAGTATCTGACGAGATTCTTTCCAATTGGGGTACATCAAACAGAAGAATTTTCTTGTCTGGAAACGCATTCATAAGATAGTAAGAATTTATTAGGAGAACCTCCGGCAGATCGAAATTAATATATGTCAAATCCTCTCTTTCTTTCAACAGATAATACGCAAAGCCACCATATCCTCCGCCTATTTCGGCGACAACTGGATTATCTATATCGGCTAATAGATTTTTGACAATAGTAGCGAAGCGATGATGCTTGAAGGAATAAGGCATTATTAAGTTCCCTTCAATATAATATCCCCAAGGATTGCCTATAGGCGGGGCAGATACAATTTTGAGATCGCCGCCTACATAATCTTCCCATATCTTATAACTCTGTAAGATATTAAGTATGAATTGCTTTCTTCGCATGATATTAGCATTAGCAATCTCTGAATAGTAATCACTTAAACCGTCTACACCACTGTTGCAAAAAAAATTTCTGAGCAGATTACTTAGTTTTGCAGTATCATCACCATTTAAAGCATCTAAATATTCTGCACGTCTTGTCTTTATCCTTTCCCCCCATTCTCCTCTTGGCTCATATGGGGGAGGCACATTCACTTGCACTTTTTTTGCTTTTCGGTAAAAATGGAATATCCTTTGAACAATGTCCTCATGGTGCTTATTGTCTATAGAATTTGGCATGCCCTTTAATCCCTCTTCCAAAAAAGAAAGATTCGCATGTTCATTCGACTCAAAATTAGCAAGAATTTTTAAGTCATAATAAATGGAATTCAAACGTTGGATTAACGATGATGGTAAACTAATGACTAAATTAAGCAGTTTATTTTTCACGTTCCCTCCTTAAGTTTGCCGAAACCCTCTGAAACTGGCATCCTTTCGGAAATAAAGCTTTTCAGCGTCACGGGTAGTCGCTTCTAGCTGGTATTGATAATAGTTCTTTATTAGAGTTTCATTTGCCTCGAAAAGTACCCGGTGAAATTCATCATCTGATAAATCTGTAAAATTGACCGCTAATAAATCTGAATTTATATGCTTATTCTCATAAAAGTCGGCGCAGTCTTTAAGCAGCCCCTTTTCTATAGCGTAATAGTATAAGTCAGAGCCTGGATATGGTGTCACCGGCCGAATTGTTCTCAGCTGAGCATGGTCGTCATATTTAAGCAGAAATTCCACCCCTTTTTGTAATATTTCTGGGGTCTCTCCAATATTTCCGAAAATAATATTAAATCCTGGAGACATACCCTCAGCTAAAGTGGCTTCTATGCCTTTAATAATCTGGTCGGTGGTGAGATTTTTATTCATCACCTTTAACATATTATCATCCATAGACTCAATACCATAGCTAACAAAGACGCATCCAGCCTTTTTCATGATTTTCAAAACTTCCGGTTTGGCAAAGTCAAGCCTCCCGGCACAAAACCATTCTATATTCAGGTTAGCTTTAATGAACGCCTCACACATGGTGACGGTTCTCTTTGGCGAAAACATGAAAAGTTCGTCGAAAAAAATAATATAGGAAATTCCATAATCTTTTCTAAGAATTTGGATTTCTTCAATAATGCTTTCTGGCGATCTAAACCGATATCCTTTGTCCATTCTATAGCAGAAATTACACTTAAATGGGCAGCCCCTGCTGGATAAAACGGGAAAAGCTCTTTCATTATTCTTTATGTGTGGCCGTCTAATCAATGCATAGTAGTCCATCGGGAAAAGGTCCCATGCCGGAAAGGGTATCGAATCTAAATCCTTAATCGGTTCCTGGGGTTCAGTAATAACCAGATGTCCACTATCAAGATAGGCAATACCATTTACTGAAGATAAACTCCGTTGATTTTCAAAAGCATCCAGTAAGTTTACAACCGTTACATCTCCATCACCAATGACAATTGCATCAGCGTTGGTTTTTTTCAGGAAATATTCGGGTTCTGGAGCCGGACCATGCCCTCCCAAGATATATAAGGGACGGTCAGACACACAATTGATGGCCTCTGATATTTTTAACAATTTTTGGTATTGGTAATAACCAGCTATAATACCAAGACCAACAACATCAAAGTGATTATTAGCTAAATAATTAGTAAGATGAGACTCAGGATAGTGGAATTGGTCCTGATTATATATCACAACATTATGCCCGGCATTTCTCAATGCTGATGCAATATATGCAAGCCCCATTGGGAACTCGTGTATATAAGAATCGTTATCATAAGCAATCAATAAGACTTCCATCTGAAGCCCCTATTCCCCGCTTAAACCTCTGCTCATACTTTCGGCATGCTTTCTCAAAGCTATTTCAGTGAACTTCTGCCCAAAGGAGCCGGTGCCACCGGTCACCAGTATCACCCTATTTTGTAAACTCACTAGCAATCCTCCTCACCAGGTTCTTGCCGCCTAAAAAGATACCACAAGGCTAGCTTTTTGTCTATCAGCTTTGGTGAGACCGCTTAGATAAAAATTCCCTCCCTATGGTAAGCCTGCTTCTGAAACCTACTAAGGGCTAACTGGGGAATATCAGCCAAAGAAGTTTCCCCCTCCAAGATAAGCTCAGCCATAAGCCTACCCACTGCCGGAGAGTGCATAAAGCCGTGCCCGCTGAAGCCGCAGGCAAGATATAGTCCCTCTATTTGGGGAACCTCGCCTAAAATGGCATGATAATCAGGGGTATCAGAGTGAAGCCCAGCCTGCCCTCTCATAACGCCGATGTCTCTAAGGAAGGGCAGGCGATACGATGCTGCCTCAGCTATTTTGGGCAGGAAGCCCCAGTCCACAGAGACATTAAGGCTTTCAGGTTCATCCGGATTACGCATGCCGAAGATAAGCCCGGGGCCTTCCCTTCTAAACCAGAAGCCATTATGAAAATCGACCACCATAGGTGCATCTCTTGAGATTTCATTCAAGGGGGTGGTGATGAATATGTGCCGCCTTGAGGGACGGATAGGAATGTCCAAGCCCACCATTCTACCAACTTGGGCAGCATACGGTCCGGCAGCATTTACCACCACCGGTGCTTCCCTCTCTCCTTTACTGGTTAATATCCCCCGCACCCTGTCCCTTTCTATCTTGATGCCGGTCACCTCTGTATCCTCATATATTTTCACGCCAAGCCTTTTGGCAGCAGAGGCAAAGCCTTGAACCACCGAATATGGGTCGGCATAACCATCGGTAGGACAGTAGGTTGCCCCCAGGATATCCTCTGTATTTAGCTGAGGCACGATTTCTTTTGCCTCCTGAGGCGAAACAAGATAAATCTCCAGCCCCAGTTGGCGCTGTAAAGCCACGTTCTGGCGAAAGGCTTCATGTTCTTCCTCAGTGGTTGCCAGTATAAGGTAGCCATTTTGACGAAAGTCTGCGGGATGGCCGGTTTCCTCCTCGAAGCGCTCAAAGAACTTGATGCTTTCCCTAGAGAGCTTGATATTGATTTCAGTGGAGAACTGTTGTCTTATGCCACCAGGGCACTTCTCAGTAGAACCTGAGCCAATGTAGTCCCTCTCCACAACGGCGACATCACAGCAACCCGCCTTTGCCAGGTGGTAGGCAATGCCGGTGCCAATAACGCCGCCACCAATGATGATTACTTCAGGCATGCTATGCTCTCACTCTCTCCTTTTAAGCAATTCATTCTGGCATTCTCCACATTGTTCAAATATGCCCCTTCTCCTTCATATAGTCGGCTAAAGCTTCCTGCCAGGGTCTCATATCATCCATCCCCAGTAGCCTCAGGTGGTAATTATCCAGCACCGAGAAGCCAGGTCTCCTAGCTTTCTGTGGGTACTGGTCGGAAGTAATCGGAATAACAGGAGTTTTGAGACCTGCCAGCCTCAATATCTCTTTAGCAAACTCATACCAGGAGCATGCCCCTTTATTAGTGATGTGGAATATTCCATAATAATCGGTGTCAATAAGCTGGGCTATTTTCCTTGCTAGGTCTCTGGTGGAAGTAGGGGAGAAAACCTGGTCATTTACCACACGAAGTTCATCCCTCTCCTGGGCGAGCCGCAGCATGGTCTCCACGAAATTCCCCCCCTTACCACTGGCACCGGCAACGCCGAAGAGTCCAGAGGTCCTTACAATAAAGTGCCTGGGACAGAGGTGCTGAACCAACTCCTCCCCTGCCAGCTTGGACTTGCCATAGAGATTAGGCGGGAGGGGCGTGTCAAACTCGGTGTAGGGGGTAGTGCGGGGTTCACTTTCTCCCCCAAAAATGTAGTCGGTGCTGATGTGAACGAGCTTTGCCCCCAGCTCTTGGGTTACCACCGCCACATTTCTGGCGCCTAAGGCATTTATCGAGAACGCTTTGTCCTGATTAGATTCACAGTCATCGACCCTGTGGAAAGCAGCAGTATTGATTATCACATCGGGTTGATGTTTATTAAAAGCCTGCTTAACCGAATTCATGTCGGTGATTTCAATCTCTGAGTGGGTGAGAGGCACAACATCAAACGGGCTGAGCTCACGGCGTAGGTCGCTCCCTAATTGACCGCCTACCCCAATTACTGCTACCTTCACACTATCCCCCCCTAAAGCACCTTACCCGTTTTCTTTAACCTTTCTTCGACTTCAACAAGGAGCTTCATCCAACGCATATTATAATAGATAGGATGGTCAAAGTCTCGATATTGACCGCTTCGGAGCACTTCCACAATTTCCTTTACACCCTCCTCCACTGAGACGGAGGGGGTAAAGCCCAAGACCCTGGTTATCTTTTCCCCACCAGTTCTATAACTTCTGTTGTCTACCTCATCATAGTTTACATCCACCCCTACGTTGATTCCTATTTCTGCCAGGGCTTTTCTTACTCGATGCGCCAGCTCCAGAATTCGATAGTTTTTATACACCAGATTGAAGACTTCGCCCTGTATCTTATGAGGCTCAGCTTCAAGGCAGCGGATATGTGCCTCAGCAGTATCTTTAATATGAACTACAGGGCGCCAGGCCTCACCACCAAACCAGACATCCAGCCTGCCGGTCTTGAAGGCATGCATAGCAAAGGCGTTAATCACTATATCCCAGCGCATCCTTGGCGAAAAGCCAAAGACGGTAGCTTGACGGAGACTAACAGGACAGAAACTTTCGTCAGCCATTTTCTGTAATTCTATATCAACATCGAGTTTGGATTTGGCATAATCACTCTGGGGGTTGACGGGGAAGGATTCATCAGCTATCCCCTCTAAGTGAAAGCCATAGACAGCGCAGGTAGAGGCGAAGGTAAAGCGCTTAATCCCCCGCTGTTTACAAGCCTTAGCCAGCTTCATTGTTCCTTCAAAGTTTATGGTGCGGGTAGCATCAGGGTCGAAGGCGGCAGTAGGGTCATTGCTGAGTGAACCCAGATGAATGCACCCGTCGATACCTTCTAGGATATAAGGGTCAAAGTTTCTAACATCACCGGGGATAAATTCTATCTTGTCGCGCACACTCTTTAAGGGTTCTTCGCCGAAGTAAAGCTTGTCAAAAACGCGCACTTCATAACCATGCTGAAGCAACATTGGTACAAGGACACTACCTATATACCCACAGCCTCCGGTGACCAATACCTTCTTGCTCATTTTCACTTCCTTAGGTCTTATTTATGGGGCGGGTAAAACCAGTCCCAGCGCTGATTTACCCTGGGGTCATTCTTATTACCATTTATCTCCGAAGGAATAATATCGGGGTCATTCCAGGGTCTCCTCTGCTCATCGGGGTTTTTATAGTCATACAACCTGGTTACAAAATATACTGTTAAGGAAGGCTCACTACTAACGGTCTTGGTTCCATGCAAGTAGTGCCCTGGTATTCTGACCAGTGCAGGTTTATCGCCGCTGGCAACAACCTCGGTAAGCCTCTTAGTCTCATCTTCATAGGCACAAATCTTCATTGCACCCTTTAACACCAAGAAATAATCAATCTGTCCCCGAAGGTGCTTGTGCCAGGCTCTAACCATGTTGGGATAACTATAGCTCAAATTCACCTGTGCTATCCATTCATCTATAAAATCCTGCCAATCCTGCCTCAATGCCTCGGCAAAGAAACCCCGCTCATCCGGTAATATGGTGAGGTCATACGTCTTGACACCTGGCATAGGATATTCCTTTATCATTTTGTATTCTCCTTTTCACCAAATCTTGGTGGCAAATAATCATAACTCAAGCCTGGCATCATCGCCGACAAAGAGCTTTACTACCTTGAAATTCTGTTTCTGTTTGACCACCTTAGTGCCCTTACCGATAATACTATCAGCCAGGCGCTCTATGTTAAAGATATGACAATTCTCCAAAATCACCGAATGCTCTACGGAGGAATCCTGCATTACCGTCCCAGCGCCGATGCTGGTAAAGGGACCTATAAAGGAACCCTTAATCTGACATCCCTCGGCAACAGAGACGGGGCCTCGGATAACGCTATCTTCTACCTTTGTTCCCTGCCTGATTTCCACTCTACCCACCACCTGGCTTTTCGAGTCAACCTCACCCTTTATATCTCGCTTTAAATAGTCATCGAGAACTATGCGGTTCGCTTTGAGGAGGTCGTCCTTCTTTCCGGTATCAAGCCACCATCCCTCAAGGATGTGACTTCTGATCCTGCCACCCGTCTCTAGAAGCTTCCCAATGGCATCGGTTATCTCAAGCTCACCCCGCCAAGAAGGTTTGATTTGAGCTATTGCCTTATGGATTTTAGGGATGAAGAGATAAACTCCCACCAGAGCCAGATTGGTCTTAGGCTCTTTCGGCTTCTCCACAAGGCAAATCACCTCGCCTTTCTCATTAAGTTCAGCAACGCCAAAGAGGCGAGGGTCAGGAACCTCCTTCAGCAAGATAAGGGCATCGGGACAGTAATTATCAAACTCCTGAACGAAGCTTTTGACACCACCCTGAATGAGGTTATCACCAAGGAACATAAGAAAGGGAGAATTACCTAAGAAACCCTGCGCTATTTTAACTGCGTGGGCCAGCCCTCCAGGCTCGGGTTGCACAATATAGGTGATGTGAGCATCCCATTTTGAGCCAGTCCCCACAGCCTCTTTTATCCGTCCGCCTGTCTCAGGGGAAACAATAATGCCGATATCAGTGATGCCTGCCTCCCTAACCTGGTCAAGAACATAGAACAGGATTGGTTTATTGGCAACGGGGAGAAGCTGCTTTGCCATAGTGTTGGTGAGAGGCTTTAGCCTTGTGCCTCTACCCCCGGCCAAAATTAAAGCCCGCATTCAAAATCCCCCTATAAGATATACCAAGAGTATACCTTGCAATCGGCAGATAGTAAAGGGGAGAGGTGGTTGAGCTGACTATGGTGTTGATAAGATATCTATCTCGTTGACCCGAAGCCAGAGACTTTGCCAAAAGATGGAGAGACATTCTGAGCTAGGATCCAAACTAAGTGGTATAAGTGAACCTCAGCTTGCATCAATCACCCGGTGTGCGGCTTCAAAAACAAACCCTTTTTGATGAGTTCGGAAAACAGGCTAATTTGCTCCCCGCGCCCGGGGAAAATCCGAACTTTCTTAAATCTAGAGTTGATTATAGCTTTAACCAATACCAGGAAGCAAGCCCGCTTGCACTATTTATATAGTGCTTAGTCCTTGTCAAACTTCCTATTCTTTGGTTTCGGCTCTATAATCGATGTTTCTCCTATTGAGGTGGCGCCATTTTGTGTCCCTTCAAGTGAGTTATCTGAAATGAAACCTTTGCTTTGCGAGTAACGGGATATCCCGCTAAGCAATATCTCTGCTATCTGCGCCATCCTCACCTCTGCTTTAGCAAACTTGAGCCCGCCTTTCTTATTCGCTTTAACCCGACCATGAGAGGCAGCCAGCTTTGGCCTCGGCTTTTCGCTCAAGGGGTTTGACCAAGTTGGCATCTTCCGCTTCATCCTGATTACCAAATTCTGGTAGCGGTAGCTGTGAAGTATGATCGATGCAGGGGTTGCATTTAACCTTCTTTGCCACGACTTTCTTCCTTTTTGGCAAAGCAGGAACGCCTAGTAGGTGCAGCCTTCGTCCTTTCTTCTCCGGCTCAAGCTGCATGCTGAGCTGAAAGCTATCTTGTTTGTTACCAATCTCTTTCCTACCCAAAAAATAACAATTGCCCTTCTTCCATTTCTGTCGCATTCTAGCCCAATTTGGGCCTCTTGACCCAGATGTTTTCGGAGTTCTGATAATACCCCATTCGAGAGACGGCATCCTTGAATCTCTCCTGCCAGCCTTCAAGTTCGTCAAAGACATTGCAGATATAGACGAGTTCTGGGAGTACATTTCCCGTGATGATAGACGTAGAAGACAAAGAAAGGAACTGCTACCGATTCAGGCTGTCGAGAACAGATCCCTATACATTCGACTTGCCGCCTATGCAATGATTGGCTCGGGGAAGAAACAAGATCTAGAACTCTTGTTGAGGCTCACAAATCATAGCTATGGCTTAATAGCAAGGGCAGCTGCTGAAAGTATAGTTCGTTTATTTGGGGAAAGCGCTCTCCGGAACTTAAGCACAAAAATAGATGAGAGCCTACAGAGAGGACAAGCCGAACTCCTTAGTGATGCCCTCCGATCCGCCGAAATGGAGTTATTCCACATGGTCAGTTTACGGTGAAACATGCTACTAACAAATAATTTTTGCTATCATCCAAAGTCCTGTTAGTAATTCCCTACCCGATGATAGCCCATGGTTCAATTTGAGCTAATCGTAACACTACGTATGCGCAAGCAGTGGATATCAAGTCTGGGCTAACCAATATAGCGGTTAGTTACCCTTCGGATAAGAAGGTTCCTTAATTGCACAAATTGGCTGAATGTTTAGTCCGGTGATGGCTACACGAGGATGCTTTTATCTCAACTCATGGCATTCTGCAGCTTCTGGATGAGATCACGCCGCTTCTGCTCATCACCTATTAGCTCCTGCTTGAGCCTTTTCCAAGTAGCCGGGCAATCCTTATAGGTAACTCCGACTATTTGATGAAAGGCTTGGTCAATTTCTTTCTTATTGCTAGGAGTAACCTCAATACCGGCTTCATCCAGAATGTTTTTCATATGACGAAAATAGCACGATATGAGACACCACCTCCATGTAGTTTTCCATCCGACTAATACACATCTCTGCTCAACCACTCTCTCTCCAGCATAAGCGTTACGACTTGTCAAAGCAAGTGCCGTACCAGTCAATTGCACAAAGTGACGTTTTGTTGCTGTAGTCCCCTGCCGGTACTCTGAGCCTCCCAAAACTGTAATTACATTCTCCTCCTCCTCACACGTATCTGTCTCTCTGTATATGGTATTGACAATCGTATATGAAGAGCTATAATAGAGTTCCAACAATTCTGGTGCTAGTGTAGGAGAATGAAGGGATGAAACAAGGGCAACAGAACCGGGTCAAAATGGCGGTGGCTGGTGCCTTTTTCAGTTTAGACTGGACTGGGTAATCAGTAACAAAATCTCCTTGACGAAGTTTCCTCCTAGCTATCACTGACTACTTCTATCAATAGGAACACTAAACTAAAGCTCGATTTCCTTTAAATCCTTAGCCTCTATTAGCCTAGGTTCGGTAAGAGCCTGAACCTCGTCTACCGTCCAGCCAGGTGTAATTTCTTTAAGCACCAGCCCTTGCTTAGTTACCTCGATAACTGCCAAATCGGTAACAATCAAATCAACGCACTCTTTAGCGGTAAGGGGGTAGTCACACTGCTTCAGGATACGTGGCTTACCATCCTTGGTGGTATGGAACATAGTAACAATCACTCTCTTAGCACCAGCTGCCAAGTCCATTGAACCACCTATGACCTCAAGTTCTGTCCCAGGTGAAAACCAGTTAGCCAAATCTCCTTTCTCAGAAACCTGTAGTCCACCTAGAACAGCGCAATCAATATGTCCACCCCTGATCATGGCAAAGGAATCAGCATGAGAGAAGAAGGACATACCGGGAACAAGGCTGAGGAACTGACCTCCGGCATTGGTCAAATTGTAGTCTGCCTTATCCATCTCGTCTTCAGTGAGTGGCGGACCGAAGCCGAGAACACCATTCTCAGAGTGAAAAACTACAGTTTTCCCCTCGGGAATATAGCGGGGGGCCAATGTTGGTATACCCATGCCGAGGTTTACCACCCAGCCATCCTCAAACTCCTTTGCTGCTCTTAGGGCAATAGCCTCTCTGTCTAAACGATATTTCAATGACTCCTACTCCCTACTTCTACGATACGTTTAACAAATATCCCCGGCGTAACAATAATATTGGGGTCAATCTCACCAACTTCTACAATTTCGTCTACCTCAGCAATAGTAACCTCAGCTGCGGTTGCCATTACAGGATTAAAGTTTCTTGCTGTTCCCCAGTAGATAAGATTTCCCATCTTATCAGCCTTATAAGCCTTGACAAAGGCATAGTCCGCTCTAAGTGGCAGCTCTAAAATATATTCCTCTCCGTTGATAATCTTCTTCTCCTTCCCCTGTTCAACAATCGTTCCTACCCCTGTACGGGTATAAAAGCCACCAATACCAGCTCCCCCGGCTCTAATCCTTTCGGCTAGTGTTCCCTGAGGAACTAGCTCCATTTCAACCTCTCCTGCTCTATATTGCTCCTCAAAGGCTCTTGACCTGCCAGGTCTGGGATCGTTTATAAGTGAGACAATCGCTTTCTTTACCTGTTTATTCTCAGCCAGCAAACAAAGGTCTATATAATTACGACCATATCTCTGGCTACTATGGCCTCCACCCCAAAAAGCGTTAGCGATAATGGTAAGGTTCTTAGCTCCCTGTTTGTGCAGTGCCGCAATAAGATTTTCGGGTAAGCCACCGGGTCCGGCAAAGCCGCCTACCATTATGGTAGCCCCGTCGTGGATATCAGCTACCGCCTCATCAAAACTGGCATATACCTTGTTTATTGCCATCTAAGCTGTGTCCTTCCTTCAAGCCAAGTAACTACCTGTTGAAAATATTACCCTGTAGAATCTTTTCTGCTTCAGCCACAATCTCTTTGACCACTTCCTTGGCACTCTTTATCTGGGTAATCATACCGGCTATCTGCCCAGCCGGAGTTAACCCATACTCTATATCGCCCCCAACCCAACCACCTGGTTGTGTCTTTTCCCTGGCTTTTATAAACTGGAGGGGGAAGGGAAGTATCTCACTTTCCTTTTTTGACCATTCCTGCGTCCAGCGATTTCGGGCAGTACGCAGTGTCTTGCCGGTATAAGACTTGGTTATCACCCAGTCCTCCTCAGCGGACTGGATAATCTTATCCTTATAGTTCTTATGACCGGCAGCTTCAGGGGTAGCAATAAACCGTGTTCCCATTACCACACCGCAGGCGCCCAAGGCTAGAGCTGCCACTAACCCCCGCCCATCACCAATCCCCCCAGCAGCTAGCACCGGCAGCTTAACTGCATCCACCACCTGGGGAACTAGTGACATAGTGCCTATCCTGCCGGTGTGCCCGCCAGCATCATATCCCTGAGCGATGATAAAATCCACCCCTGCCTCCTCCAGACGGCGAGCCTGCCTAACCGTCCCGATTAAGGCTCCTACCTTAATATTGTGAGCACGAGCTTGGGGCATAAAGGTAATGGGGTTACCCAGTCCAGATACCAGCACCGGCACCTTCTCCTCAACAACTATCTCCAGTTGGCGGTTCAAAATATCAGGAATATAATTTAAGATATTCCATATTCTATCAGGGAGTGGTTTATCACCACCGATAGCCTTTATCTTGTCTTCAGTCAGGGAAGACACCCTATCGCCTATTTCAGGGAAAACAACGTCAACACCGAAGGGCTTGTCAGTCAGGTTTTTTACCTGCCTGATATTATCCAGTAGCTGTTCAGCAGTCATACTAAAGGCACCCAACACCCCTAGCCCGCCAGCTTCAGATACTGCTGCCGTCAGCTCCGCCTCAGCCACATTACCCATGCCGGCCAGCACTATGGGATACTTAATATTTAGCATATCGCAGATTTTTGTGTGCAGCATATTCTCTCCTGTTTAAGATAAGGGTTTAAAATACTTGATATCCACTATACTACCCTCCTCAGCCCCTTTCTGGCTCATGCCTTTGCCTCCTCTTTATAATGATTTCCTCATTAATACCGCCGCTGAGTAGCTGTCTCCGCCAGCGGTAACCGCCGCCGCCTGCTTTACGTTGGGTAGCTGTCTATCACCACCATCACCACAAATCCGTATAGCTATCTCAGCAATGCGTTGCATAGCTGAGGCGCCGATGGCATTAGTAGCCGTCACCCCGCCTGACGGGTTAACCGGAATATCACCATCCATCCAGGTA